>Ga0114999_10004976_pt1 | contig 15832 bp, 10 predicted proteins | sample ArcticOcean_MG_C_3_FD_89820 | JGI IMG/M metagenome (GOLD analysis project Ga0114999, IMG submission 89820) | Marine microbial communities from western Arctic Ocean - ArcticOcean_MG_CB8_126 | ecosystem: Environmental > Aquatic > Marine > Oceanic | place: Arctic Ocean: Canada Basin | collected...
CGATGACGATCTGGAGATCTGTACAATTGACGCTCGCGCGATCCTCGGCGTTGCTCGCGCTACTGGTAATCTCTGGTTGTGCATCGATGATTCCGATACCACCCGAACCGGTGGTCGTGGCAGAGCCCGCGCCCGCGCCCGTCCCTGAACCAATCATAATTGCCGAGCCATCAGTTGATCCCGATTCGTCAATTGAACCACCACCTCCGGAACCGTTGCGTCCGATAGAACCGCCAATGCTTTCGCCATTGGTGGCGATCGTTGTGGCTGACCGCAACCCTGCTTACGTAGCGGTCGCGGATGCATTGCAACAATACCTGGATCACCACGAAGTCTACGACCTTAGCGATCAAAGCCTCTCGCCAGAGGAAGCGTTTGCTGCAATCACCGACTCACAGGCGAAAGCGGTCGTAGCGATCGGGTTGCGAGCAGCTGAGGCTGCGAGTCGCCACGCTACCGTTCCGGTTGTCATTGGTCAGGTGTTCAACATCAGCGACAAAAACATACTGTCAGAAACAGTTAAGGCAGTAAGCGTATTGCCGCCGCTCGAATTACAGATCGAGGAGTGGCGAAAAATTGATCCGCACATCAAGAATGTTGGGGCTGTTCTCGGCGCAGGCCATGAAGATTTGATTGCGGAAGCGAATCGGGCAATGGCGCTATACGATATTCAGTTTCACTATGCCGTTGCTGAGTCAGATAGAGAGACCTTGTATTTGTTCAATCGATTGGTTCGCGAGATAGATGGCTTCGTACTCTTTCCTGACAATCGAATTCTTAGCCGTGCGGTGTTAATCGAGATGATGAGCGGCGCAGCACGTCATCAGGTGCAAGTGGCAGTTTTCAATGAACCCCTTTTGCAGCTCGGCGCAACCTTCAATGCAGGTTCGGTACCCGCGAATATTGCGGCGACGATGACCGGAATCCTCGACGAAATGATAAAAGGAAATTTCGATCGAATCCCGGCGATTACTGCCTTGTCAGATATTTCAATAGAGATAAATCCCGCGGCCTTGCAAAAATTGGGGCTGTCCGATCCTTCTGTCCGCGTTGATAACACAATGGCAGGCGCCCAGTGAAACAGTGGTTCGCAACCGTATTCGGCGTCAGTCCCGAGATGCTCGATAGAATTACTCCGTAGCGCCGTGTCGGGAAGCGTGTGTTAATTAACGAAATACTGTCGTTACAACTGATCATTACTGCGATTATCGGTGGGTTGGCGATTGCTGGTTTGTACTGGGACGGTCAATGGGTATTACAGGACAACTACAGTCGTTGGGCAATGCAGTGGACCGAAGAGCTCAACGAACTCGGCGCGCCCCTTTATCTGCCGAATGACGACGAGGCGGCCCTCCGTCTGGAAAGTTTCATTAACAAATACCCGGAAATCGATCGCGTGTCGTATTACCAGGGTGATGGCTCTGTCATGTATGCGCTGGAAAACAAGTCGTCAGAGGGTGGTCGTTATCCAACTATAGATGCCGACATGCTCGAAGAATTGACTGAACTGGTAGGAGCGGAAGCACCCTATTTGGTTGACTCGAGTTTTCTGAACGCCCGCGAGTTCCAAATTATGGCGCCGGTGTGGACAGAGTCTATTCCCGGAGACGGCTTGTTTAATTTTGATATGACCGCTGAATCCCCCCGAAAGCAGACACAGCTTGTCGGTTTTGTTGGTCTCGAACTCGACTTCTCCTTATTTCATAACCGCCTGCTCACCAACATCAAAATCACAATTTTTATCTTGCTGTTACTTCTCATCGCATCCGGTTTCCTGGCCGGCGCTATCTTGCTCGAGCGCTGACTGCGATCTCCGATTTGCAACAACCTATTGCAGAATTGGCCAAGGGAAATCTCTCTGTTGAATTCAAGCCGGCCGCGCATCGCGAAATTTCCGAGATTGTGGAGGCGCTAGAATCCACGGCTTCTGCGCTCGGTGAACGGGATGCACGCTTGCTGCGCCTCGCCAATCACGATGGTTTAACCGGGTTATTCAATCGGCGACGATTAATAGAGGAGTTAAAAAAGGAAGTCGATAACGTCACGGTCAATGAAACGTCGAGCGCACTGTTGTTCATCGATCTTGACCAGTTCAAGTACGTTAATGATGCATGCGGTCACCCGGCGGGTGATCGGCTGATCAGAAAAGTTGCTGATCAATTGGGTCGAACGGTTGGATCACTGGGGCTCGTGGCGCGCTTTGGTGGAGATGAGTTTGCAGTTCTCGCGAATAATGTAGACAAAGCTCAGTCACGTGAATTGGCGGACAAAATCCTCGAAGACATGCGCCGGTTGGCACATATCGAAGAAGATCATGTGTTCCACGTGCACTGCAGCATCGGCATAACGATGATCAATTCAGAGAAGTTCGATCACGACGATGTAATTGCTCAGTCGGATATCGCCTGTCGCGAGGCTAAAGAGAGTGGTCGAAATCGATCGCAGTTCTACAGCATGTCGGCTGGTGAAGCGGAAAAGATTGTCGCCGACGTGGGGTGGGCCAGCAAGCTGCGTGAAGCGCTCGATGACGATCTGTTTCTTCTTAGGTTTCAACCAATCGTAGAAATTGAGTCAGGCAGAATTACGCACCATGAGGTTTTGTTGAGACTTGCCGGCGAGAATGGCAGGACTATTTCCCAAGATGCGTTCCTTCCCGCGGCTGTACGCTTTGGTCTGATGGGTGAAATCGATACTTGGATAGTTAAGAATGCGTTGAGAGTTCTTGCCGAGTATCGCGAGACCAGACCAGACTTGCGTTTATTATTAAACCTTTCTGCGAATGCCTTCGAGACAGAGGACCTTGCAGGTTTCGTGAGTACGCACCTGGAACAAAATGACGTACCGCCCAGCGCGGCGATTTTCGAGATAACAGAAAGTCTCGCGGTGCGGCACCTAGACCACGTCGAGCATCAAGTTGCAGCGTTACGTCGATTAGGTTGCGAATTAGCACTGGATGACTTTGGCACTGGGTACAGTTCCTTCGGGTATCTCCAACGCCTGCAATTCGATTACATCAAAATCGACGGCTGTTTTGTTCGTGACTTGGTCAATAAACCGGTCGATCATAAGATGGTCAGGTTAATTGCAGAGATTGGCAAGGAAGCAGGTATGCGAACCACTGCTGAATATGTACAGAGTGGTCCGACTTTAGCGCTACTTGCGGAGTTAGGTGTTGATATGGCGCAGGGATATTTCATCGGTCGACCGACCGCTGTGCCAACCGAAAAATCCATGCCGATTCCGATTAATTTACGGCGTCGTCAGCAGTCCTCAATCAAGGCGTAAACTGAGATTGATTACCACGCGTCAGTCTTCTCAAATGACGTGGCTAATTTTTTGCGAGCGCCGTCGCATTGTACGTTGGCTGAAATCGATTCACGGCGTCACAGAAAATATCCGCCGTAATTTCTGCGTCATAGGCAGCAGAATGCGCCTGGGATTCGTCCCATGGCAATCCAGCAGCCTGAACCGCCCTTGATAGAACGGTTTGCCCGTATGTCACTCCGCACAGCGTCGCGGTATCGAAACTACTGAATGGATGAAACGGATTTCGCTTTATAGACGCGCGTTCGACGGCTTCGTTGACGAAGCTAAGATCAAATGCAGAGTTGTGGCCGACGAGGATCGCACGACTACAATTGGCGTCTTTGACGGCGCGGCGAATCTCCCCAAAAACATCTTTTAGCGCTTCGCTTTCGTCAATGGCAAGGCGTAGCGGGTGATCCGGGTCAATCCCATTAACGGCAAGCGACGCTGGTTCAAGGTTTGCGCCGGGAAATGGTTTGACGTGATGACGAATCGTTCGGCCTCTCGCTAGCGTCCCATCATCATGAGATTCGATCAACACTGCTGCGATTTCCAGTAGTGCGTCTGTTCTAGAATTAAAACCACCTGTCTCTACGTCAACGACAACTGGTAAGAAGCCTCTAAATCGTTTAGAGATTGCGAAGGGATTAGTCACTGGGTTTTTAGCTCAAAGTGTTGCGGCGATGCCGATGATGTTTTTGTCGAGAACCAAATGCATTGAAAAGCGTACACCAAAACCGGTTATCTCCGTGGGAATGTGGGCGAGTCCGCCTGTTCGCATGCAGGCGCTCAAATCTACGTGAATCCAGGTGGACTTATCGTCAACGAATTCCTGTAAGAAGCTTGCAGCCATTATGTGATCGCCACCACCATTCGGCGAGCACTGTTTGAGGTCAGCAGTATCACTTTTGAGGTCCTCGAGAAATTCTTTGCCGATTGGAAACGGCCATACGCGTTCGCCACTTTCGTGGCCCGCTTTCTTGAGCACCGGATGTAAATCTGATCGGTTGGTGAATACGCCGCTGTAGCGTTTCGTTACAGCGCTAACGCAGGCGCCAGTGAGTGTTGCGTAGTCAATAATAAGTTGCGGTGAGTCCTTGCTTGCGAGCGTGAGGGCGTCGGCGAGCACCATGCGGCCCTCCGCATCTGTGTGCACCGTCTGAATAGTTTTACCGTTTAGTGCCGTCACAACATCTTGTGATTTATACGCCGTTGGGCCAGTGCGGTTTTCAGTAATGGCTAGCCAGCAGTCAATGGGCTGATCTATCTTCATGCGCGTCAAGCCAAGGAATGTACCGACCGCTACGGCACTGCCGCCCATATCGATGTGCATATCCAGCATTGAAGCGAATGGTTTCAAATTTGTGCCGCCAGTATCGAAAATGATTCCTTTCCCGACCAGCGTCAACGTAGGGCGAGCAGATTTGGCCTTTGGTCGATAGCGAAGGCGAACCATGGCTGCACTTTTATCGGCGTTACCCTGCGCAACAGCGAGAAACGCGCCAGCGCCCATTTTTTCCAATTCGTTGACACCGTATTTTTTAAACTGCCAATCATTTTGAGTGGCCATCTTTTTCAATAACGCAACGTAATTCGGCGCATCGAGTTTATTGGCGGGTAAAGCGGTGAGATAGCGGGCAAGATTGTTGCCTTCGGCTTCCGCAGTTATGCGCCGCAAGTTTATTTTTTCGTCAAGCCCGACGATTCGAATGGCCTTAATCTTTTCGGGTGCATCCTTCGCCTTGAAGATTGGCATATTGAATGCCATGGCCAATGCGGCGGCTGTCATGTGTGCGCTTAATTCTGCTTGCGTATCACTGTCAAAGCCAACAACCCAGATACCGATCGTGCCCGCTTTGGAAGTCGACGTGACCGCCACCATTTTGCGAGCGAAACCTAATTGTTCAAACGTGCCGTCTGTAGCATCCGTCTTGCCAACGTGCAGTGCCGTCTGACGTTTGTTGTTCATTCGGGTAGACGTCGCAGGTACCGAGTCAGCATTGCTGCGTCGCAGCAACGCCTGAACGTTATCGCCCTGTGGAATTTTTCGCCATAAATTTGTCGGTATACGGGTGGGTAGTATCAGTAGTAACTGATCGATGCCGGCCAGTGTTTTGGCATCGGGTTCACCCGTTGATTGTGTGACAGCCGGAGCGCCGTCCAAATTCATGTGTTCGAGCAGGCTTCTCACTTCAGATCTAACCTTTTCGGCCTGCATAGGCCATAATAAGCGTTACTAAAAAAGAGTAATCTGGGCAGGTACCCGGATCAAATCGAGCAGTGATCCTAGCAGGACACCTGAATGAATTCACCCGATAATCCCGATACCGATCGGGGTTGCACGTTTGTGGGCAACATATGAGCGATACAAGCAGATTTGATGACATTGATCCTATTGAGACTCGGGAGTGGCTCGAATCTATCGATTCCGTACTCGATTCAAGTGGACCGGAGCGAGCACATTTCCTGTTGAATCAAATGATCGACTTTGCGCGCAGGTCCGGCGCATATCTACCCTATACGCCGAATACCGCATATCTCAACACGATCGCGACCGGACGGCAGCCCGAATACCCCGGCGACCGTTCGATTGAGAGGCGCATCGAGGCCTACATTCGTTGGAACGCGATGGCGATGGTGGTCCAGGCAAACCGTAAAAGCTCGGAGTACGGCGGCCATATTTCGAGTTACGCGTCTTCCGCGACTTTGTATGAAGTTGGCTTCAACCATTTTTGGCGAGCGCCGACGGATACCCACGGTGGAGATATGGTTTTCATCCAGGGTCATTCATCGCCTGGCATATATTCGCGCGCCTATCTTGAGGGTCGACTGACAGAATATCAGCTAAATGGATTTCGACAGGAAGCGGGTGGGGGGGGGCTTTCGTCCTATCCACACCCATGGTTGATGCCGGAATTCTGGCAATTTCCAACCGTGTCGATGGGTCTCGGCCCGATGATGGCGTTGTATCAGGCACGTTTCATGCGCTATCTCGAGAATCGTCAAATGATTCCGAAAAGTGATCGAAAAGTGTGGTGTTTTCTCGGTGACGGCGAAATGGATGAGCCGGAGTCCATGGGCGCGATCACCATGGGCGTCCGTGAAGGCTTGGACAATCTGATTTTCGTTGTCAATTGCAATTTGCAGCGTCTCGACGGCCCCGTTCGCGGTAACGGCAAGATTATTCAGGAACTCGAGGCAGCGTTCCGAGGTGCCGGATGGAACGTTTTAAAGGTCATTTGGGGTTCCCGCTGGGATCCGTTACTCGCAAAAGATACCGATGGACTACTAAAGCGTGTCATGGAGGAGTGTATCGACGGCGAGTACCAAAATTTCAAGGCTAAAGGCGGCGCGTATGTCCGTGAACATTTCTTTGGGCGGTATCCCGAAACTGAATCCATGGTCGCCAATATGTCGGATGACGAAATCTGGCGGTTGAATCGTGGTGGGCACGACTCGAGCAAAGTGTACGCAGCCTATGAAAACGCAATAAACCACAAAGGTCAGCCGAGCATTATTCTGGCGAAGACCGTGAAGGGATTCGGTATGGGTGCTGCTGGCGAGGGCCAGAATGTCGCGCATCAACAGAAAAAACTCGATGTTGAGGCACTTAAGGAATTCCGGGACCGGTTCAATATTCCTGTCGCGGACAAAGATATTGACGACATTCCATATTGCAAACCAGATGCCAATAGTCTGGAAATGGAATACTTGCAAGAGCGCCGCAAGAAGCTGGGTGGATATTTGCCGACGCGGCGCACGAAGTCTGACGCGCTACCGATTCCGTCACTTGAAGCGTTCAAGACGCAGCTTGAAGGAACCGGGGAACGCGAAGCATCAACCACAATGGCGTTTGTGCGTATTTTAACAACCCTGTTGCGCGACAAACAGATTGGCAAAAATATTGTGCCTATTGTGCCTGACGAAGCGCGCACATTTGGCATGGAAGGTATGTTTCGGCAGGTCGGCATCTATTCGTCGAAAGGGCAACTGTATACGCCGCAAGACGCGGACCAATTGATGTTCTACCGCGAGGATAAGCAGGGACAGATCCTTGAAGAGGGCATCAATGAAGCCGGTGCGTTTTGTTCATGGTTGGCATCTGGTACCTCGTACAGCAACCATGACGTGCAAACGATACCGTTCTACATTTACTACTCGATGTTCGGATTTCAACGGATAGGGGACTTCGTGTGGGCGGGTGCCGATCTACAGTCGCGCGGCTTCATGATCGGTGGCACGGCCGGGCGTACCACGCTTGCCGGAGAAGGCTTGCAACATCAGGATGGACACAGTTTGGTAGCAGCATCGACCGTTCCTAACTGTGTGTCCTACGATCCGACCTATGCGTATGAACTCGCCGTGATTATCCAGGACGGTCTGCGACGCATGATTGGCGAGCAGGAAAATGTTTTCTATTACATCACCTGCATGAATGAAAATTATGTACACCCACCGATGCCAAAAGGCGTTGAAGATGGGATTCTAAAGGGAATGTATTTGTTGCAGGTGGGTGGGCAGGGAAAAATCCGTGTGCAACTTATGGGGTCAGGAACCATCTTGCGCGAAGTGTTAGCGGCTGCTGAGCTTCTGGCGAATGATTTCGGTGTGCCTTCCGATGTTTGGTCGGTAACCAGTTTTAACGAGTTGCGTCGCGAGGCATTGTCAGTTGAGCGTTGGAACCAGTTACACCCCGAAGACGAAGCGAAGAAGAGTTATGTCGAAACCTGCCTTGCGGATCGGGAAGGGCCGTACGTCGCCGCGACCGATTATATGAAAATCGTACCTGATCAGATTCATCGCTGGATGCCGGGTAAGTACGTCACGCTTGGGACCGATGGCTTCGGTCGCAGCGATAGCCGTGATGCCCTGCGCCAGTTCTTCGAAGTTGACGAGCGGTATATCGCGGTTTCCGCCCTTAAGGCGCTGGCGGATGACGGCAAACTTGATCAAAAAACTGTATCAGAGGCGATTCAGAAATACGGTATCGACCCTGAAAAGCCTGATCCGGTGATGGTCTGATGGCAGAAAAAATCGATATTGTTGTTCCCGACCTCGGGGATTTTGACGGGGTCGAGGTTATCGAGATCTTGGTCGCAGTCGGCGACGCGGTTGCTCGTGAAGACGGTCTGATTACGCTTGAAACAGACAAAGCGACGATGGATATTCCTGCGCCTAACAACGGCACAATAAATGCAATTACCATTGCTGTCGGCGACACGGTTACTTCTGGCGACGTCATTGGAACCATGACCATAGAGGTCGGAGACACCGTGGTCGTGGTACCCGCTATCAATGCAGATTTCTTGAAGGGCGATACGACCGTTATAGCAACGCCTCAATCAACTGATGCGGGTCCGCAGACGATTGAAGTCCCCGACCTGGGTGACTTCGATGATGTTGATATTATCGAGGTTCATGTGGTCGTCGGTGACAAAGTATTGATAGATGATCCGCTTGTGACTATCGAGACCGATAAGGCTGCGATGGAAGTCCCATCGACCGCTGCAGGCACGATAACCAGTGTTTTTGTCGCGGTCGGTGATAAAGTTTCGAAAGGGTCTGCAGTCGTTGTGATGGATGCGGAGGCCGTTGCGGTTGCGCCGATCGAAGCCACTCAAACGATGGCCTCTCCCATATCGTCACCGCCGCCTGCACAGCGGGCATCCCAATCTCCGCAGAAACCGCGCGAACTACCGGCGATTGATGAATCCGGTTTTTCACAGGCACATGCGAGTCCGTCGGTGAGGAAGCTTGCGCGTGAGCTTGGTGTCGATTTAGCGCAAGTCAAAGGATCGGCACTTAGGAATCGAATTATTCACGACGATGTGAAAGCGTTCGTGAAAGCTGTCATGTCCGGCAGTACTGGTGTGTCGGGAGGGGGGCTACCTAAGGTGCCCGTCATAGACTTTGCCAAGTTTGGCGCGATTGATACACAAGCGCTGACCCGCATTCAGAAGATTTCTGGGCCTAGATTGCAGGCGAGTTGGATCAATCTGCCGCACGTTACGCAGCATGATCTGGCTGACATCACTGAACTCGAAGCGAAACGGCAGCAGTTGAAAGTCACGGCGAAGGAAAAGGGAATTGGTCTGACGCCTTTGGCATTTATTCTGAAGGCCTGCATCGCTGCGTTGAAAAAATTTCCGAAGGTTAATGCGTCATTGTCTGAGAATGGCGAAGCACTGATTTTCAAGAAGTACTATCACCTTGGATTCGCAGCCGACACGGAGAACGGCTTGATGGTGCCCGTTATTCGGGATGCCGATCGCATGGACGTATATGAGATTGCATCTGCGCTCGGTGCGCTGTCAGCAAGTGCCCGCGACGGAAAATTGAAGGGTGCAGAACTGCAGGGGGCAAGTTTCACAATATCCAGCCTCGGTGGCATTGGCGGAACGGTATTTACGCCGATCGTCAATGCGCCGGAAGTGGCGATTCTTGGTGTTTGCCGATCAGCAATGCAACCCGTATGGAACGGCACCGAATTTGAGCCGCGCCTCATGTTGCCGATCTCATTTTCATACGATCATCGAGTGATCGATGGAGCCTATGCGGTGCGATTTACCACCTATCTCTGTCAGCAATTGGCGGATGTTGATTCACTATTGGCAGCAACACTCTGATGGCCAACTCGATGGAACTTGTCGTCCCTGATCTAGGTGATTTTGACGATGTCGAAGTTATCGAGGTGTTGGTTAGCGTTGGTGATGTTGTCGCGATTGAAGATCCGTTGGTTACGTTGGAGACGGACAAAGCGACGATGGACGTACCTGCTTCGCATGCGGGCACCATTGGCACGATCAACGTCTCGGTCGGAGACAAGGTCAATGTTGGTGCATCCGTTGTAACCATCGAAATTACTGAGGATGTGAAGCCTGCTGACGAGGCGGACGATAAAACCGTCATGATCAGTCCCAGCGAGCAACGAGAGATTCTTGCTGCCGCAGCGCAGACTCAGGCAGCGGCCTCAGGTGAAATGCCAGAAACGACTCATCGAGCGGATCTGGTCGTCATAGGTGCGGGACCGGGTGGATACACGGCTGCATTTCGGGCCGCAGATCTTGGTTTACAGGTAATCTTGATTGAGCGGTGGCCCATGTTGGGTGGTGTTTGTCTCAATGTAGGCTGTATCCCGTCCAAAGCTTTGTTACACGCTGCGAAAGTGATTGATGACGCGGCAGCGATGTCAGAGCATGGTATTAAGTTTGGCCCGCCAGAAATTGATGCGGATGCACTACGTGGCTGGAAGAACGAAGTCGTCAGTCGCTTGACGGGTGGGCTAACGCAACTTGCGAAACAACGCAAAGTCACAGTGCTACATGGCACCGCTAAATTCGAGTCGCCAAAAACACTGCTACTCGACAATGGCGAAACGGTTGGTTTCGACAAATGCATTATCGCTGCCGGATCCGAGTCTGCAATGTTGCCGGGCTTACCCGATGATCCGCGCATCGTGGATTCGACGGGTGCCTTGGAACTCGATCCGATTCCAGAGCGTCTGTTGGTTGTCGGCGGCGGCATTATAGGTCTGGAAATGGCCTGTGTGTACAGCGCGCTAGGTACCAAAGTAACTGTCGTAGAACTGACCGACACCTTGATGCCCGGAACAGACCCAGATCTGGTGCGTCCATTTAAAAAGATCGTCGCCAAACGCTATGAAAATATTTTGCTTGGCACGAAAGTGTCCGAAATGCAGGCGACGAAAAATGGTATCGATGTCTCATTCGAAGGCAAAGACGGTAAGAGTACGGATACGTTCGACAAGGTTCTGATTTCCATCGGCCGCCGTGCGAACGGTAACCAACTTGATGCGGAAAAAGCGGGTGTTCGAGTAAGTGGGCGCGGCATCATCACCGTCAACAAACATATGCAGACCAACGTTGAACACATATTCGCAATTGGCGATTTGGCGGGTGGGCCAATGTTGGCTCACAAGGCCACGCATGAAGCGAAGGTTGCGGCAGAAGTTGCAGCAGGTGAAAAGAGTGCATTTGATGCCCGGACGATTCCGTCTGTTGCCTATACTGACCCAGAGATTGCTTGGGTTGGCCTGACTGAAACAGATGCAAAGGCTAATGGTGATGGTTACGAAAAAGCACAGTTTCCCTGGGCGGCGAGTGGCCGCGCACTGTCACTTGGTCGTGATGAGGGTTTTACAAAGCTCTTGTTTGACAAAGCGACCGGCCGAGTCTTGGGTGGCGGGATCGTGGGCCCACATGCTGGCGACCTTATCGCCGAGATCGGTTTGGCCGTTGAAATGGGCGCTGATGCGACAGACCTCAGCCTGACAATTCATCCACATCCTACGTTGTCGGAGACTATAGCGTTTGCTGCCGAAGCATTTGAAGGAACGTTGACCGATTTGTACCTGCCAAAGAAGCATTAGTTTAGTGGTCCGCCAAGGCAGGTTTGTTGGGTTCAGAGCCACCTTACTGGACCACTAGATTGCAAACGATAACGACAGCGCTTCTATCACTATTGGTCGAAAATGCGGGCCGAGATTTTGGCATGGCCGAGACCTTGCCGCCGGCCGTTTATCACGATCCGGGTATTCACGATCTTGAGCTAGAGAAAATATTTCGCCGCGACTGGATTTGTCTTGGACGACTCGCTGAGATTCCTGCTCCGGGAGACTATCTATGCCGAGATATCGCTGCTTCTCCCGTTATCGTCGTTCGGCAGAAGGACGGCTCAGTGAAGGCGCTCGCAAATATTTGCGCACACAGAGCGACGCGCTTGCTCGAGTGCGATGGACACGTGAGTCGTATTAGCTGCCCCTATCATTCATGGACCTACGCAATTGATGGGCAGTTAATTGGTGCGCCTTTCATGCAGGATACGCCAGGATTCGACATCGCAAGGTACCGTCTAAAAGAACTTGCATGCGATACGTGGGAAGGCTTTATATATGTCAGCCTCGATGCAAACGCGCAGTCACTTGCGACACGTCTTGGGGCGCTAACTGACTTAGTTGGCGACTTTCGCATGGCCGACTATGTTCCAGTATTTTCGCAGGTAGACACATGGGACGCCAATTGGAAATGTCTCGTCGAAAATTACATGGATGCCTACCATATCCATCGCGTGCACAAGAATTCTTTCGGAAAATATGGCGCGTCCGAAGATTGGACTAAGTTGTTTGATGGCGAGGACGCGTTCAGTTATCACTACGTGCAGGAGGATGAAGATCCGCGGTCGGTGTCAGCACATCCAAACAACACCTGGCTGAAAGGAGACAACCGAAACCGTACCTACCTGATCAATATATTTCCTGCCCACACAATACAATTGCAGCCCGACATGCTGTGGTATCTGTCGATACTTCCACAAGGAACGGAACGCTTGGAGGTCCGCTGGGGAGTATCGATCCCAGGAGAGATTCTCGAAGCAGCGGCCGTGAAGCAAGAACACATCGATGACCTGATGCAATTACTGCATCAGGTAAACAGTGAAGATCAGCCGATTGTTGAAAATCTGGGTAGGTCTACGCGATCTCCCGAGGCAACCCGGGGACCGCTTAGTTACCTGGAACGAAACGTGTGGCAATTCGGGCGTTATCTCTCCCGAGCGCTGTCCGCTTAAGTCCGACGGCCTGTTTCTACGCTGCCTGATCCGATGTTCGATTGGGATACAGCACATCCAATGGTACTGAGCGACCGTTGTCTTGAACCACGCGGCAATGAAAGCGTTGCAGGCGTCGCGGCTCTTTGACACCGCATGAGTGCGCCAGTACGCCGATTTCTTTATGCATATTTTTCGAGTACTGATAAACACGTTCTGCTTTATTCGTAACGTCCAATCCGCCTTGTAACTTCTTGTCGTGGGTCGTGATGCCGGTTGGGCAGGTATTCATGTTGCATTGCAACGCCTGAATACAACCCAGTGAAAACATGAAGCCACGTGCAGAGTTTATAAAATCTGCGCCGACACACAATGCCCATGCAGCTTCTGCTGGAGTGACCATTTTTCCGCTCGCAATGACTTTGACGCTATCTTTTAGGCCGTGCCGAACCAGCATATCGACTACCAGTGGCAGGCTTTCACGCAATGGCAAACCGACGTTATCCATTAGACTCATGGGTGCCGCGCCAGAACCACCGTTACCGCTGTCTACAGTAATGAAATCCGGCGCACTTTCGATACCACGCTCACTGATGAGATCAAACAATTCATCCAGCCAATCGTAGGCACCAATGACGCTTTTGAAGCCGACAGGCTTTCCCGTCACGTCACGAACACGATTGATCATGTTGAGTAAGTCGTCAGCCGAACCAATATCAGGATGGCGGTTAGGGCTAATTGAATCTGCGCCAACTTCAATGCCACGAATCTTTGCAATTTCCTTGGTTACTTTTCCACCGGGCAGAATTCCACCTTTCCCCGGCTTCGCGCCCTGACTAAGCTTTATCTCGACCATTTTGACCTGTTCGTGACCGGAAACCTCACGTAATTTCTCATCGCTTAACGAGCCATCCAGGTTGCGCACTCCGTATTTGGCGGTTCCAATTTGAAATACAATGTCCGCACCGCCTTCGAGGTGATACGGAGAAAGGCCACCTTCGCCCGTGTTCATCCAATTGCCGGCCTTTTTCGACCCTTTGGAAAGTGCTTGCACAGCAGGTTTTGAAATTGCACCAAAACTCATCGCCGAAACATTGAATAATGAATTGGTTGCGTAGGGTTGTTTGCAATAAGGGCCAATCTTTACAGTTGATGTTGGCGCAATGTCGGCTTCCAAGACTGGATAAGGACAATTGACAAAAATCATGGTACCTACAGGACGCAAATCTCGGGTGGAGCCAAACGCAACGGTATTGTCGAACCCTTTGGCAGCTCGATAAACCCAGGTTCTCTGCGCTCTGTTGAATGGCATCTCCTCTCGATCTTGCGCGAAAAAATACTGACGAAAGTACTCGCCGAGTTTTTCAAACAAGTAGCGAAATCGCCCAATGACGGGAAAGTTACGTCGAATTGTATGGGTCTTTTGATTGACGTCAACCAAGTACATGAAAATTACGGCGAGTATTCCGAGGCCGAGAAGGAATACCAGGACCGCGGACAGGATTTGCACCATAGTTAGCGCACTGCCAACAAATTCGGTCATCACGTTTTCTCCCAAAGGTGACGCGATGTTGAGTGGATCAACAAGAGGGCAAAGGGATGCCGGTAGACCCGCGCGTACGCGCGGTGCCTACCGGGTTTTATCTAGTGCTGAAGTTTCTTCGCGACCAGATGGTCAAGGCTGAGTTTGCCAGCTCCGCTAAAGAACAGTGCCAGCAACATGACGAAATACGTGATAGCCCATTCCATGCCGCTGTTCGAAACGACCAAATTTCCGGTTTCGGTCAGCCAGTCGTAGTTGCCATGTTCGCGTAACAGATCTTTTGCTTTGTCCAATCGATCCATCGCGGCTTCAATATTTTCGTTGGCAAATGGGCTTGCAGAATCTGCAATGGCCTGCCAACCATTCTTAGCGTGTACGGAGAATGCCGCAACAAGCATCGTGACCATTAGCGGAACGGCAAACCATCGCGTGCCGAGACCGACCAACAATGCGACGGCCCCAAGAACTTCGGTTCCGGTTGCGAGATAGGCCATCAGTGCGGGTGCCGGCAATCCTAGACCCCAATCAGGATTACCAAATCAGGCGATGACGTTGTCCATACCACTTAATTTGTTCGTGCCAGCAACCCAAAACACGGGTACAAGGTATAGCCTTAAGGCAAGCGGGCCGAGAAAATCGGCGAAGTTGGTCATATTCAATCAACTCTGCATTTTTCTAAGTAGGTCCATCATCTGTACTCCGTTTTGCTTTTATTGTTAATCGCCGCAATTGAGACCGACTATTGGCTAAAGTTATTTCACGCCAAGAAGAATTTCTGCCGAAAGCATTTGTTGCATGGCATCCAAGCCGTGCGGAATGAGTGTTTCTGGATCTGGATGCTGAATTTCCGCGGCGAGGGTTGTCAGAAGGTCGCGGCCGCTCGCGGACGTATTGTCCCCGATCAATTCGAATAACCTGACGGTCACCGGATTTAGCTCCATGAAATCCATGTCGTCGTTCGAGTTGCGACAGATTGCCAGACAGGTTGGCTGCTCGCCTGGTTCGCGCGGTAAATATTTCGCGTTTATCCTGTGAACAGCAAATTGATACGAGAACGCCCAGGCTAACCTTGACGCGACTGGTATTCCTGCCAATAAATCTCCGCTCTGATCAATGCCAGTGAGATCGTTCTTATCATCCGAAACTGAGAGTGCAAGCTCAACCCATTCATAGTGTGCGAGTTCGATAAGAAACGGGAAATCATCATCTTCCAACGTATAGCCAGTCTCCAGAAATTTCACAAACTCTTGTGGGACTTCCAGGAAGTAGGGTGACTGTGCTTCGTGGTTCACCATAAATTGTCGGATGAGGGAGCGCCACTTGTCTTTGGTAAGCAGCTTCTTCAAAACCGGAAATGTTTGCCCGAGTAGATTGAGAAGATTATTGAAAAACAGCTCTCGGTAGATCGCCATGCGACGA
>Ga0114999_10004977_pt1 | contig 15829 bp, 15 predicted proteins | sample ArcticOcean_MG_C_3_FD_89820 | JGI IMG/M metagenome (GOLD analysis project Ga0114999, IMG submission 89820) | Marine microbial communities from western Arctic Ocean - ArcticOcean_MG_CB8_126 | ecosystem: Environmental > Aquatic > Marine > Oceanic | place: Arctic Ocean: Canada Basin | collected...
CATCACCGGCATAGAAATGTCCAGGACAATCAGGCTGGGGCGACTCAGCGACGCCTGATACAGAGCCTCTTCGCCGTTGGAGGCCAGCAAAACGTCAAAACCTTCTGCGCTGAGCTGGCGCTCAACAAGGCGTCTCAGTTTCGGATCGTCATCGACGACCAGCACCGAAGGTTTCGATTTTCGTCGCTGCGTGGAATCAATGTTCATATGTAGTTACGGATACTCGCTAAGTGAACTTAGTCCGATCGGCAGACCGAACCAGTTTAACTTCCCCTGCATGGTCTGTGGGTTAATCATCCGGTTGTAGCGGGAGTGTGAACGAAAAACACGATCCATGTCTCGGTTCACTGGTCACGCCGATCTCGCCACCGTGAGACTCCACGATAGCTTTGCAGATAGCCAGGCCAAGCCCTGCGCCCATGCCTGATTTACGACCGGCGTCCGTCACCCGGTAAAACTTCTCAAACACCGCCGCCTGTACCTCTGGCGCAACGCCCAGCCCGGAATCATGAACGGCGGTCTCCAGTGTGTCGCTCTCGGCGTCATAAACGGCGTGGACCCTGACCGGGCCATCGGAATACTTCAGAGCGTTCGAAATCAGGTTGTCCAGAACTCGGCCTATCTGGATCGGGTCGACATACATGAGGGGCAGATCTAAAGAGGCATCGACCTCTATCTCACGACCCTCACCCATCCGGGATCGTTTTGCACGACGCACGGCATCGCCCGTGAGGTCCGCAATGTGGGTCTCTTCCGGCTCAAGTCGAACCGCTCCTGCCTCGATACGAGACATATCGAGCAGGTTTGAGACCAGCTCTGAGAGCCGATCAGACTCGTCGTCAACCGCCGTCAGTTCTTCACGCAACAACTCTGAGTCGTCTCCGGAATCTCCGGCGTGCGTCAGGGCCGCCGCCGCAAGACCCTTGATGGCCGTCACGGGGCCACGAAGGTCGTGCGTGATCATCGAGAGAAAATCGGCCTTCACTTCGTCCAGGTGCTTGAGCTCGGTGATGTCCTGGAACACGGCGATTCCCGCCGTAACTCGGCCATCGGACGCGAGAACGGGCGCTGCGCTTACAAGCGCAGGAATGCGCGTTCCGTCCGGTCGCTCAAAGTTGACCTCTTGTTCGCGTACAACTTCGCCGTCTCGAATCGCACGCAATAGTGGAAGATCGTGGACCTCGATGCGTGCGCCGTCCGGCCGCCAGTAGCTGACAGAATTCCGATACTCAGAAGGAAGTGCCCCCGGGTTGATAGCGTTACCGATGATCCGCTCCGCCTCTTGAGTGGCAAGAAGCACACGTTCATCGTCCGAATTAACGATCAATACCCCGGCGGCGGACACCTGCAAGATGCTCTCAAGCCGTGCCCTGGCGCTTTCCGCTGCGTCCCGGAGAGACGTCTCTTCCTCGTACAGACGTGAGTTCTCGATTGGCGCGCCGATCTGCCTTCCGATCATTTCCAGCATTGCCAGATTCCGGTCGTCGTATGTTCCGGACTTCAGAGAGACCAGGTTGAGGGTTCCGATAACACGGTCGGCCGCAATTATTGGCGCCGCCAATGCAGAGGTTTCGCCATCGATTGCGGAGGGAGAACCGTCCGGGAGCAATGGCGCATGGCAGGGGAAATCGCTCAGTATATCGCTGCGGGATGCTTGATAAATAATCACCCCAGATCGATCGCCCAACATCCGTTCCGCAGCCGTACCGGTGACCGAGCACGGATTTCCAAAGTCGGGGTCGGCAATCGTGGGATTCTTGCCAGAACCCTCTACCGAAAACAGCTCCGTCAGCAATGATTTGTCGGAACTGAAAGAACAGATAGACAGTCGATCGAATGGCACCAGACTCTCTACCTGTTGTGAGAAATGCTCAAACACATCCCCAACGCGGGGAGAAGACGTCATGATCCGGGTGATCTCGGCAAGTGCGGTCCGTTCTGATGCCTCTCGAAATAGCGAGAGGTTCACAGACTCCAGTTGATTTGTCCGCTCGGCCACCCTGTTTTCTAGTTCCTGGTTAAGAGACTGGATCTCCGCTCGGCCTTTTTCCGCTCACTAATGTCCCGGACGATACCGGTAAACATTCGACGGGAATCGACACTTGATTCTGAGATGGCCAGGTCGATCGGGAATTCGGTGCCATCGGCCCGCAGGCCCGTCGTTTCGCGCCCGATGCCGATGATCGTCGCTTTGCCGGGTTCCAGATAGTTATTGATGTATTTGTTGTGATCGGCGCTGAAGGCATCAGCATCGAGACATTTTTGCCTATCAACTCGGCGGGGGCGTACCCGAAGACCACTTCGACGGCGGAGTTTCCGGAGAGAACCATCCCGCGGACGTCGATGGTGATAACGGCATCCACCATCGTTTCCAGGACAGCCGCGTACCGGGACTCCGAGACGTTTTCGGTGTCACGTGGTTGTCTGGCGTCTTCGTTCATAAAAACCAGTCGACTCCCCGGTTGGCGGTTCGCCACTCCCGGTTAATTTGGGATTTCAGGGCGACCCTGAACCGTTTATGGCATCTAGCTACTGGATTCGTTTTTGGGCAACTAATTTACGAGATCACGTTGCTCAAACACACGGGTCGCAATTCCCAGTGCGATAACGGTTATGCCTGCGTAAACAATGATCGAAGCCGGATTGACGTCCCCGGCGCTTAGTAGCGGCAGGCTTTCATAGTAGGCGAACGGCGATATCTTCTCCAACCAGCCGAGTGGACCCAGAGATGGGGGGAGCACATTGATCACGTACAACAGCACCGTGCTGAGTCCGGCCACCGCCATAGCACGCGATGTTTTAAGGAACACGGCAGACCAGAGCGCCGCAAATGAGAACAGTGAGACGATCAGTCCGAAGCCTATCGCGTGCGTGTAGAACAGGTTCATCTTCCCGATAGGTTCGCCCAACAGTAACGCCCCCACCAGCAGCGCAATGAACGACATAGACGCCAGCGCACCAAGCACTGCGATCTGCGTGATGGCGCGCGTTAACAACAGTCCGTAGCGATGTATCGGCTGGGCAAGAATGATGTCTAGAGTGCCGCGTTCTGCGTCCTTTGCCACGATGCCCACTCCGGAAATGATGGCGTAGATGCCAAGCAACACAGGGAACCAGCCCATGTACTCAGTGGACAGGAATCCTTCAAAGGTGAAAAACCCCTGAGCATCCAGCGCCTGTGTGAGATCGGTGACCCCGGCTAACTCTCGGAACTGCTCAGGCATCGCCTCCAGGTATTCGCCCATCCCGGCTACCTCGGACACCGTCGGGTAGATCCACACTATCGCCGCCGCGTACAGGACTAATCCGCCGGCCCAGGCCAGGATGCCGTACATGCTGAGCCGCAGTTCCACGCCGATGAGTGCGATCTTCATAACAAGCACCTCATCTGGCTGATGTACAGCCGTCTCCGGTTCAGTGGTGCCCTTGTACAGCGACATGAAGGCCTCTTCAAGCGTTGCCTCCGGGAACACAAGATCAGCCACCGGCAAATCCGCCAGTAGCTTGAGAACTCCGCCCACGCTGCCTTCGGGAATCGAAAGCTCGATGGAGTTCCTGATCGGATCGAGGGCCGATTCCTGCACCTCGACGCCTTCGATCGAACGCCAATCGATAGTCGACACGTCAACCGGGCTTTCGAAGCTGACCTCCATCCGACGTCGCTTATGCCGTTTCAGCGAGGCGACCTCTTCAACAGCTATGAGCTTCCCTTCACGGACAATCCCGACCCGATCGCAGATTCGTTCGATCTCGGGCAGGATGTGGGACGACAGGAAAATCGTCTTGCCCCGTGCCTTCTCTTCATCAACCAACCGGTAAAACTCTTCCTTTACCAGTGGGTCCAGGCCCGAGGTCGGTTCGTCCAGGATCACAAGCTCCGGATCGTGCATGAGCGCCTGTATGAGACCTGCTTTCTGCCGGTTTCCGGTGGAAAGGGTCCCTATCTTGCGCGTCAGATTCAGGCCAAATCGCTCAGCCAACGACCGGGCACGCGCAATGCCTTCAGGCCGTCCCCCGGAGCAGAGCCGGAGAAACGCTTCTGCCGTGAGCTGTGGATATATAAAGAAATCGCCCGGCAAGTTGCCGACCTGACGGCGCAGGTCGAACGCATGCTTTCGCGTGTCCATGCCCAGCAACTCTGCGCGTCCTGCGGTGGGGAGTATGAAATCCAAAAGAAGTCGGATCGTGGTCGTTTTGCCGGACCCGTTGGGGCCAAGAAATCCGAACACTTCGCCATGAAACACTTCCAGGTTGAGGTCGTTCAGGGCGCGAACATCCCCAAAGGACTTCGAGAGCCCGAATGTTTTTATGGCTGCGGGTGGTGTGGACATGTCAGGCGGTGTGGTGATGCAACTGTGGTGCGTTGTTTTCGCTACGCGTCATCGTATACGGCAATGGATCCGTCTTTTTATCTACGAAAAACTGGAGCTAGATCCCACAGGCCTAGTGGCCTGTACCCGGCGGGACGACAAGAACGGGCACACCGGAAGACCTGATCACGCTGTCGGCCACGCTCCCAACCACCCAGCGCGTCAGACCGGAAGCGCCACGCGTGCTCATGACGACGATCGCACTTTCCGTTGCCTGTGCGGCCTCGGATATCAGTGTCCGTGGATGGCCGGACCCTATCCGCGTCTCTACCTCGTATCCGCGTGCTCTCAATCGAGTCGCAACTTCAGACAGGTAGCGCCGAGCATCTTTTGACTCATCCTCTGCGCTGGCGAGTAGTCCCGCCGACATGCCGCCATACAGGTCTGCCCCGTAGGTAATCGGGAGCGGAATTGAGCGAACCAGCGTGATCGGAATACTCGCCGCACTGGCTATCGCCTCCACGTGAGGCAACGCCGTTTCCGCAAGCTCCGACCCGTCCAGGGGGACGATTATTGATTTCGGAGTCCACTGGGCCAGATCGTGCTCATTGTCTGAGGGAACGACCATCACCGGCATGGGAGATGAATGTATTACGCGGTCCGTAACCGATCCCAGAAGACCGCGAACGATCCCGGATCGACCCCGTGTGGCCATAACAATCAGGCCCAATTCAAGGTCTCGGGCGGTCAGAACTATCTCAGTTGCTGCGTCCGGATTCATGATGGCGGATGCAGTTGCATTGACACCGGCTAGTTTGAGTTCACTTGCTATGCGGTCGACGTAAGAACTCCCCCCCGCTAGACACGTCTGATGCCGGCAGGTCGGAAGCGCCCGCGTCACCCTTCAGCGCTCCGACAGGCTGGGGCGTGTCCGCGTTCTCAGGTAACACCGTGATAAGCGTCAGCTTAGAGTCAAATAGACGGCTCAGCCCTGCCGCGGCGGCGACGGCCGATTGCGCGATGTCAGATCCGTCTAATGGAATCAGTATTCGTCGGTACTGTGTGTCCACGCTGGCCCCTAGAAGTTTTGGGTAGATTTGGATTGTGCGGGTTTGCACCGGTCAACACATCAGTTCGACGGTTTAACCGATGTTCTCATCGTCGTTCAACGGCTGTGAAACCGTTGTGAACTGACGGCGGGCCATCGTGAGAGTCATATGAGGATGCCGGTTATCCGACGCCGGCAGGGTGCGTTCGCCCTCATTGGCTGGTCCGAGATTTCGACAATGCGGTTGTCGTGGCATCGCCCCTCGCCCCATCTATCGATCACTGCGAATCTATATTCATCAGGCAGAGGGACCGGCTGCGGCGGAGTAGTTCCGCCAGACCCGATGCCGTTGTCCGCATGGATCAAATGCGGGAGGAAAGACGATATGAGTACACAAACGTTGTCCCCGGAGAAGATGGAGCGCCCGACAGTAAGTGTTGCAACTTACGCGGCGATAGTCGCAACGCTTCTGATAATGGTCCTGAGCGCAGTTATTTTCGCCGCATCGCCCGGTGAAGCATCTTCCACACCTGCATACGACCCGGCAGTGAGCGTCGTAGGGTTTGCTAACGAATAGTCGTTCTGCGTCCCCCGGCCGTCCCTGGATACAAGAAAAACAAGAAATACAGGGAATACGGGGAGCTGGGCGCGCGACCTGGGCACCGAATACTTTGCATATCCGGTCTTGGGTGCCTAATGGTTCAAGGTTTCCGGGGACTCACAGGCTAATTAGGGGGATGACCCTGATGGCTCATCGCTGATCCCTTTGAATCGGGACTGCTGAGCCGGGTAGACCTGACGGGAGCCGGGTCATTGCCTGAGTATTGGTTCTATCGGCAACGGGTACTACACCCACCCGGAGCGCCGTTCGGATCGATGGCCTCATTCGGGAGAACGCTCAGGAACAAGCAGGACGCTCCGATCTTTGCTCGCTCACCCACCCAATACGACGCCTACACCCCGCCGTCACTCCGGAGTTCTGACTCAGCGGTTCGAGAAGGACCGCAAGCCTCACCCGAGGCGATCACCGATCTTAAGCCCGGCCGCAGATGCGAATTCTGCGGCCGGTTCTTTTTTTGCCCCTTTTTGTTGCACGCGCTTCACAAGCACGCTGCCGTCACCGGCCGCAACCTCAAACCCGTCGTCTCCAGAAGCGATGATGGTGCCGGATTCGGAATTGGTATCTCCGGACGTTCCTAATGCTGAGTCGAATATCCGCAGTCGATCGCCGTCATGCGTTGTGCTCGCGCCCGGCTGCGGATTGCAGCCCCGGATCAGGTTGTAGACCTGCTGCGCCGGGAGCGACCAGTCGATCACCCCGTCGCTGGCTTTCGCCCAGCTCTCGTAAGTGGCCTTTGAGTCGTCCTGCACAATCTTCGGCGCTTTGTCATCGCGCACGAGCTCTATCGACTCAAGCATCGCTTGCACGCCCATCGGGTACAGATGATTGAAGTAGACAGATCCAAGCGTGTCGTCGGGCCCGATTTCTACCTCTTTTTGCAACAGCACCGGACCGGTATCCAGGCCCTCATCCGGCCAGAAAATCGTCAGGCCGGTCTTCTTCTCGCCCATGATGATCGGCCAGTTGATCGAGCTTGGTCCGCGGTGGAGTGGGAGGAGAGACGGGTGGTACTGGATGGTGCCGTACATCGGACCCTGGATCATCTCTTTTGGCACGATGTCCGTCACGTACGCCATGACACAGAGTTCTGAATACAAGTTCTGGAAATCCAGAATCGCTTCCTTGCTTCGGAATCGCTTCGGCTGGAACACCGGGACACCACGCTCCAGCGCCCGGACCTTAAGAGGATCTGGCCGTCGACCTTCCTGGTCCGGCGAGCAAAATACTCCAAGTACCTCGTCCTGGCCCGCATCCAGGATTGCGTCCAGCACGGACTGTCCGAACGCCTGCTGACCGATAAGCACTATGCGCATCTGATGAATCTCTCCGCTGACTGGTGCGATCCTGAGGTTATTAGTGTCCGAAAGCTCTCAGAAGTTAAGGGGCACTTCCCGGTAACGAGGCCGATTCTAGCGTCATGACACACTTTGGCGTCGAGCGATGTGGGAATTACGTCGCCGTATTGCCCGGTTCGGCCAAGTATCAAGTCGATTTACTGGACGAAAACGGCGGCCTGCATGGAGGGATGGATCACACAGAAATAGGCAAATTGGCCCGGCGTATCGAAGGCGAGCGAGTAGGTCCCGCCGAGATTGAACACTCCGCTGTCGAACTCTCCCGTCACGGCACCCGGGTCTCCGGCGGTGACGGTATGAGGGGCGCCGTCCAGGTTGGTCCAGGTGATGGTGGTCCCGGCGGAGATGTCGATGTTTGGGAGTGCGAACCGGATGATGTCGGCGGCCGTGAATAGCGGTACGGGCGTTGCCGTTGCCGGTGGTTCGGGCGTTGGAGGCATGGGCGTGGGTGTCGGCTGAGAGTCAGGCGACGGTGTTGAAGTCGGGTCGACCCCGGGCGGCAATAAGGGTGCTGTCGTCGGTGTTGCCGTCGCTGACACTTGATCTGGCGCAGGCCCGATGGTTGCCGGAGGAACGTCGATAGGCGAGGGGGTTGAGGTCGGCTGTTGCGATTCGATTGCCGTCGCCGTTGGCCCGGTAGTCGCCGTGTCAATTTGTGACGAAGGGCTCAGGTCCAGATTTAGGACGCCCGATGGAGTTGCTACAGCGGTCGCAGCCGGCGGATTTGTAGGGGCGGGCGCAACGGTAGTTGGCGATACGGTTGCGTCGGTTGGTTCGATATCGGCGTCTGATCCGCATGCCGCGGCGATGAGCGCCAAAAGGGAAAGCGCCGTCACGAATGCAACGCGTGTGTGTACCTGTGTCATATTTATTCCCACCATGCCCGCAGCGACTCCTGGTTCCCTGTTACCTATGTTTACTGGAATGATCTACGCATTGGAACAGGTTCACGATTTCTGTCGCCTACTTCTGTTGCCCATTTCCGTACCCCAATTCCGTATCAAGGTAAAGTTATCGGGTGAATCTTCAACCGAGCGACCAAAATATCGAACCGACAAAAGATACTGAACCTGCCGTGGACGATTTTCTGGGCTGGTTTCAGCGAGGTATCAAGTTCGCCCAACTGGGTTTCCCGGACCGAGCCGCGGAGTCATTTGAGACGGCCGAATCCATCGAACCAGAAGATGCGACGCTCCAGTTCAACCTGGGTACGGCCTACCTGTCACTAGGTAACTTTGTGCAGGCTGTCACCAGCCTGGACAGGGCGATTTTGCTTGATCCGTCCAACTCGGACGCATACGGCAACCGCGCCGTGGCGCACGCCGCACTCGGGCAGGAAGAACTCGTCGCTGCTGACGTCGAAAAAGCGGTTTCTCTTGGAGCGCCGCCGGACGGCATAGAGTCGGTGCTGGACTACGTCCGAGAACGAGTAAACCCCAACCAGGACTAACCCCATCGGGGTGCTTATTTTGCGGGTCGCTTTGGTTGATTGAACCGGCTTGCGGTTAATTGCGCCGACTGCCAGACACGATCAACGACAAACACTGGGAGGTACCTCATGGCTGACCGATCTCGACTTACCGACGACCAGATCGCTGAACGCCTCAAGGCCACCCCGGAGTGGTCCCTGTCCTCAGGAAGCGCGGGCCAGAGCATCACGAGAACGTTTGAAGCGCCATCGTTCCTTGAGGGCATCGCCTTCGTGCAGGGCGTCGCCGAGATCGCTGAATCTCGTGACCACCACCCGGATATCGATATCCGATACAACCGGGTAACTCTGACGCTAACGACTCACGACAAAGGCGGGCTGACCGGCTGGGACTTCGACGTCGCCGAGGCGGTCGACGCACTCTAGCCCTCTAGTTATCGGTCGCTATCTGCAAGGCTGGTCCCAGTCCGGGTACTCAGTCTCTAACTCTCGCAGCCTCATGTAGTCACGAAGCGTGGCGAAGGCTGCGCGCGCCGCAGTCGCTTTTCGGTGCGACGGCTCGATCTGCATCGCCTGGGCCAGGTGTTCCGCAAGGAAGTTGGCCTCTGCCAGCGACACCGGCTGGAACTCGTCATGGCGTAGAAGGGTCTCGATCTCCACGTCCTCGAGCAGCAATCGGGCGGCGGCCCGTCCTGCTGCGAGATCCGCTCGATCGAATGTAAGACCGGATTCGTTACGTCCCGGCCTCAGGATCTCGGCCTCGATCAAACGCGCAAGAACGTCACGGTCCAGTCCGGTCTCATCCAGATACTCCGCCAGTCCAACGGGACCGCGAGGCGTTCGTAGTTGAGTCGTGGACAGGCCAAGCTCGGCGGCAGGGTTCGGGCTGTCAAGAATTCGAGCGATAACCGCTAGCGGCAGGCCACGATCCTGAAAGTCCTTGATACGTGCGATTCGCTCGACCATCTCGGGCGGGTAAGACGCACGTGTGCGTGCCGTCTTCACCGGATGCGGAAGAAGCCCACGGTTCACGTAGAAATTAATGGTCGCTGGGCTGACGCCGGTCCGACGTGATAGCTCACCGACCGGTACGCCTTTTTCATTTGCCATGTTGTTAAGCGCTCACTTATCAACCAGTTTGGCAACAGCCTAGCCACTTACAAACCCGGCGTCCAGTAATCGGTCTTTTAGGCAGGTGCCCCGGCCGCGTATGTCGGTCGGGTCCTGGGCCCCGACCGACATACGCACAGGAGTCCAATCAGAAGCGCGGGGAATCCATGCGGAGTAGTGGGGCGTACAAGAAATTAGAAGCGAGTTGATCGGGTAAGTACCGTGCTCTTACCCGGTCGCTCGCTTCCTTTTGTTTTCGGAGGTTGCGACCCGACCTACTCCCAGCGGAACAAACGCGTCGCAGCTATGAACACCGCCGCCGTCCATGCGGCCAGCCCCGCCAGCTCACCCCAGATGTCCATGATGCCCGCGCCATCCGTGACCACGGCTCTCATCGCGTCCGCCAGGTAAGTCAGCGGCAGGAACTGCGTCACCGCCGTTAAAACATCCGGCAGAGCATCGAGCGGGAAGAACACTCCTGAGAGAAACATCATCGGCATCGAAATCAGGTTAGTGACCGGTGCCGCAACCTCTTCCGTGCGTGCGACACCTGAGATCGCCAGACCCATCGTCACGAACAGCACGCCGCCGAACACCGCCAGCACCAGCACAAGAATCCATGAAGTGATGTCTCCGTTTCCGACGGCGAGGTCGAACAGGATCATCCCGGCCAGCAGAATCACCAGAGTCTGTAATACCGACACGGTCAGGCGTGTCGAAACCTGTGCAAACAGGAACTGCGCCGGGTTAACGGGGGCCGCCTTCAACCTCCGGAGCACGCCCTGTTGCCGGAACTGCAGAAGCGCAAACACGACTCCGAAGATACCGAGTTGCATGATCGACATCGCAACGATCCCCGGCACCAAGAACGCCGTGTAGCTGCGGTCGTCGCCCTGCAGGGTTGACTGAAATATCGTTCCAAATGAAGGCGGGCCATCGGCGACGCTGAGCGGATCTGCGGCGTTGTCGGGGGCAGACATCTGTCTTTCAAGATTGCCAAGAATCTGCCCCATCAGCGTTACAGCGAGGGCTGCACGTTGCGGAGAGCGCTCATCGGTGGTCGATGACAGCGATACCGGCCCGCCCGGCTCGGCGAAGCCCTCCGGAATGACGAACATCGCGTCGATCTCGCCATCCGTCAGTAGCTCGGTCATTTCCGCCAGCGTGCCCAGTTCCACCTCCACGAGGTCGTCCTTGCGATCGGTCAACTGTCCTACTACGGCCTGCGAAAACTTGTTATCCGCCTGGTCGACGATGCCGATCTCGGCCCCGCTGAAGCGATCAAAGTCCAGCAGCCCGAAGATCACCATGATGAGTAGCGGAATAAAGAGGGAGAAGAAGATCGCCTGCCGGTTCCTGAAGTACATCTTCAGGGAGGCGACCATGAGGATCAGTGGGATCCTCATACAGTCATCCAGTGGAAGATGTGGTGCTGAAGACTACTCATCCCGCAACGCTCGCCCGGTCATGTTGATGAACACGTCTTCCAGCGTCGCCTCACGCTGCGGCCGCTCGTTCCGGAAACCGGTCGCCAGCAGCCCATCAACAAGTGCGAGCGGCGTGTCCAAAGCCACGATCCGACCGCTGTCCACGATCGCCACGCGGTCGCACAGCTCCTCCGCTTCCTCCATGTAGTGCGTCGTAAGCACCACCGTCGTGCCGTCATCTTGAAGGCCCTTGATCAGACCCCACATGTTGCGGCGGGCCTGTGGGTCGAGGCCGGTCGAAGGTTCATCCAGGAACATCACGACAGGCTTATTCACGAGAGCGGCGGCGATAGAAAAGCGTTGTTGCTGGCCGCCGGAGAGCTTCCTAAATTGAGACTTTCCACGGTCGCCCAGATCGACGCGGTCAAGCAGGTCCTGTGGCGAGACTTTATGGCCGTAAAGGGTGCCGAACAACTTGAGTAACTCTGACAGTGTCAGGCGATCAAAGAATGCATTTGCCTGAAGCTGAACGCCGATGATCTTCTTCACGGCCATTGGATCACGCGTCACGTCGATGTCGTTGATAAATGCGCTGCCCGAGTCCGGATCGCGCATCCCCTCAAGGATTTCTACGGTCGTGGTCTTTCCAGCGCCGTTCGGGCCAAGCATCCCGAACACCTCGCCCGGGTACACCTCGAACGAGATCCCGTCCACGGCCTGTATATCATCGTAGCGCTTCCGCAGGTCGGTGGCGACGATGACCGGCTCAGGTCGTGTCCGATTGGCCAGTAAGTTTTCTAGAGGATCGTTGGCCATCAGGCTCCCAGCGCCGGTTGCGTGCGCGGAGTGGGATGATCGGTCGTCAATTTCATGATCCCTATCGTATCGCCGCCGAACGTCGGCGCGGACCTATTCCGGGTCGACATCGGCGGGAAGCGGGAGTTCGATGCCGGTGACGTCACGAAACGTCGACACAAGTCGGCGCATCGATCCGTCGCTGCCCCACGCGTACTGGTCCGGTGGTTTGAGTTCGGCATCCACACCCGGAGTCCTCAACGCCGATCCCCGAGCAAAGGCCCGCATGGCCCGGTAAGCACGGTGGTAGGAGAATCGGTCAGGGTCGAGTGCGCGCCGGCGCGTGTACGAAGCGAGGAAAGCGTCAGCGAACATCTGGAAGGCCTCAGGCGGTATGTCTCCGGCCAAACCCGGTGCAGCTACTGCAACGATCACAAGCGACACCGCAACATCGTGCTCAGGATCGTTGATCTGAGCCCCGGGCCAGTCGAGCACTCCTGTCACCTGCCCGTTATCGACCATGACGTTTCCTGGATGATAATCGCCGTGGCATATCGAAAGTACGTCGCGCTCGGGAGGGGTGTTTGCGGTTAACCACGCCAGACTAGGCTCAAGGTGTGCAAGGGTGGGATCGGCTATGTATTGCTGGAGGTACCGAAGATTGTCGTCGGACGAACTCCCGACGATCTCGATTCCGGCTTCTCGCAGCGAGTCAGTGACACCGTCAACGGGAACTGCGTGCAGTTCGACCAGAGTCTCTGCGAGTTGCTCAGCGATTTGCGGCATGTTCGCAGGATCGGCAAAAAGGCTCTCCATGAGTGAGTTCCCGGGTACGCGCTCCATCACATTGAAGGCCCGCCCTGGGATCGTCCGCGATCCGCTGGACATCATCACCCGTGGCGACGGGAAGTTCGCGTCCGCGATGGCGTTCTGGAACACCGCTTCCCGGGCTCCTTTTCCCGCACCTCCGGGTTCCGGAAATATGCGGACTACTAGCGGGCCATCAAATTCGGTCGGTACGTTGGAGAGCTGGAAGGCATAGATCAACGTATCAAATCCGCCGGTTAAACGGGTGGGAGATACGGCATATGCGGCACCCTCCATCCCGGGCTGCTGACGTATGTGACGCAGTAGTTCGTCAGTGATGCGTGCCGAAACATCGCCTTCGTTTGGTGCCTGTAGCGTCATCGGTCGATTCCCCTAAATCCAATCGGCAAGCGTGCGATTTTGGAGATGAGCGCAACCCTAAGGCTTCCGAACGAACACCTTGATGCTGGCGTCGTCGAACCCGGCGGACCTCAAAAATGCCTGATCTCGCTCGTCTTCGTTACGAAGCACCGAGTACAGCTCATCGATGCCCTCGCCCCGGCATTCCTCGCATAGCCGTTCCATGAGTTGTCCTGCGATGCCCGAACGACGGAAATCCGGGTGTACGGCGATAGCAACTATGCGTGCTCCGGGCGGCAGGCCGTAGCCGCGTGACTGACGCTCGGCAAAGATGAAGCCGACGATGCGCCCATCCGCCTCTGCCACGTGAGCACCCCACGGCGGGAGGATCAGGCTATCCAGCTTGCTGACCGCAAGGAAACGCTCGACGTACTGGTCCCAGGTCCGTGACCGGTCAGGCCCAAGAATCTGGCGATCAAGTCCGCGGACCGCTTCGGAGTCGTCATGTCGAAGCCGTCTAATTGTTGTGTTCTGGCTCAACTCAGTACCTCCTCATTTGCACTGGCTCGTTAGGATTAACGTTACCTCAGTTCCCTGCCTCACAATTATTGGCGGGTACCCCGGCAATCCAAAACACGGGCGTAATGGAACTATCAAGCTGCCATATCGAGACACACAGGCTGCTCATCAAAGAGTGGCACTCGCTTGAATCCGGCCAGTGGGATGCCTGCGACCTTTCCGATGTCGTTATCGCACTCCACACGGCCCCGGTGACCCGTTCGCTTCCGACCGCGTGGCAGGGTGCCTATACGAACTCTCGCGCGCTCGATTGGATAGATGAGCGTGATCGGGAAGGGACCACGCTGCTCGTGATATCGGCGGAGACCCGTCAGCCCGTTGGTCTCATGATCTTTTCTGAGCCCGAGTTGGACGGTGTGGGTGACCGCGAAATTCACATCGGATATTTACTTGGCGAGACTGCCTGGGGCGTAGGAATGGCGACCGAAATGGTCAGCGGGTTCGTCGATTGGTGCGGCGGACAGGGGCTCGACGGGACGCTGATCGCAGGTGTGGAGGGTGGGAATCAACCATCTCGGAGAGTGCTGGAAAAGAACGGGTTTCGACTCGACACAACTGATTCTCTGGGGACCACAGGGGAGCTTCTTTATCGACGCCGATTCGTTTCGTTATGACCGGACGCGAAACGCCCGCCGGTGAGAGGTGGGTCCCGGCGGGCGTTAGGAGCTAGAGGTTCCTCATGAACCTCATGGCATATTGTTCAGGGCTATCTCGTCCTCTTCACCGGTACGAATCCGGTAGGCCTTCTCGACGTCAATCACAAATATCTTGCCGTCGCCGATCGTCCCCGTGTGTGCGGCAGATTTGATGGCCTCGATAGCGGGTTCGTAGAACGGGTCAGACACCACGATCTCAAGTTTCAACTTTTCTATGTAGTCGACGTGGTATTCGGCACCACGATATGTCGTCGTGATCCCGCCCTGCTGACCGAAACCGCGGACCTCTGAGACGGTCATAGCGGTGACATCTACGTCGGACAGTGCCTGTCGAACCGGTGCCAGTCTCGCCGGCTGGATGATTGCCATTATCATTTTCATTTCAATCTCCTTAGCTAACTGTTGTTGGTGAAAGCATAAGGTAGCCACGCATTCGTACCGAGCCGATGCCCGGGTGCCCGGCTTTGCGCAGCTTGGTGCGCAGTCGGGATACGTATGCGTCGACGACCCTGTAGGTGGTATCCAATCGTCCCCAGACCCGTTCGTGCAACTCCTGTCGAGTCAGCACCCGTTTCGGGTCATCCATGAACGCGGTCAAAAGATCAGCTTCACGCCGGGTTAATCGCAGCGGTCCGTTGCCCAAGTACGCGACACGGGCTACCGGATCAAACTTGATTCCTGAAACGTCCCTCAGGCCGTCCCCGGATTGATTTGTAATGACGCTAACTCCCCGGTTTCATTTCGAGACCGTCTGGGGTCGATCTGGTCGCCAATCGTGTTATTGACTTGTCGATATCGAAACCGTTCGTTGCAACTTCAGGTTTCGACTGTGGTGGCCCCTGCCCGGCCCCGGTCTAATTCGGTCTGTTCGGGTGACCGGGCAGGGGCCAGATTCGTGTCGTTTGTTTAGTCGCCGGAGGTTTCGATGGGCAGTCTTTCTGTGATGGTCCCTGAGATCCGGGAGCCGCCCATGAACTCCGGGTAGCCCTCTGTGCCGTGCTCCGACAGGTCCAAACCTCTGATCTGGTCTTCATCGGAAGCCCGCAAACCGACCAGCTTGTCGATGACCTTGAAGGCGATGAACGCAGCCGGGAAGGTCCATGCGAAAGCCGCCAGTACGCCGACTGCCTGTACCCAGAGCTGGTCGATGCCGCCGCCGAAGAACAGTCCGTCGATACCGCCGTACTCGGCCGAGGCGAACAGGCCAACGGCCAGCGTGCCCCATGCACCGACTACGCCGTGGGCGGAGATAGCTCCGACCGGGTCGTCGATCTTGAAGTAGCGCTCAAGCGCCAGGACCGAGAGCACCACGATGGTGCCGCCGATGAAGC
>Ga0114999_10004983_pt1 | contig 15807 bp, 8 predicted proteins | sample ArcticOcean_MG_C_3_FD_89820 | JGI IMG/M metagenome (GOLD analysis project Ga0114999, IMG submission 89820) | Marine microbial communities from western Arctic Ocean - ArcticOcean_MG_CB8_126 | ecosystem: Environmental > Aquatic > Marine > Oceanic | place: Arctic Ocean: Canada Basin | collected...
GCAAGGGCAAGAAACTCTGGACGGCTGATGCCGACGGCGACATGATCGCCTACGCCGCATGCGGCGACGATCGCGGCGAAGCGCGACACGTGGTGGCGAAGATCGCGGACCTGTGCCGCGGTGAAGGATACAGTCGCGGTGAGGTGGCCATCCTCTATCGAACCAATGCGCAGTCACGCCAACTCGAAGAGGAACTGCGTCGCAAAGGCGTTCCGTACACCATCATCGGCGGCCTTCGTTTCTATGAGCGGCGTGAGATCAAGGATGTCTTGGCCTATCTGCGTCTGCTCGTAAATCCCGACGACGATGTTAGCCTGCTGCGTGTTTTGAATGTGCCGAAGCGAGGCATTGGCAATACGACGATCGAGCGCCTCGTGAGTTACGGCCGGCAACAACGACGGCAATTACTCGACGTGATTGTTCACGAGCGTGAACACGTGGAAGGGCTCGGGGCGCGGGCCATGAAAAGCCTCGGTGAATTTGCCGAGATCATGGAGGCCCTGCTCACTGCGGCGGCACCTGGCGTGATGCCCTTGCCAGAATTGGTCGAAGAGGTCCTCGAAAAGAGCGGCTACCTGGAGGCCTTAAGAACTGAAGCGACACCTGAAGCAGAAGCGCGTGAAGAGAACCTCGGTGAACTCGTGTCGAGCATCGCTGAATACGCCTCTGACCACGGGGGCGATGATGAGGATGCGGGCCTGAGTGCATTCCTCGAGGAAGTCTCCCTCATGACCTCTGAGGATGAGGTGGATGCCGAGGGACGTGGCCAGACATTGACGCTGATGACCCTGCACGCCGCCAAGGGCCTCGAGTTCCCCGTGATCGCCATCTGCGGACTCGAAGAAGAGTTATTCCCCACCCTGCGTTCCATCGAAGAGAGCAAAACCAATCCGGGAGCGATCGAGGAGGAAAGACGATTGTTCTATGTCGGCATCACGCGGGCGCAAAAACACCTGCTACTCTCAAGTGCAAGCTCGCGTTATGTCTTTGGTCAGAGTCGACAGATGGAACCCTCGCGGTTTGTCGCGGAGGTCCCTGACCATTTGGTTAAAGTGACAGAAGTCGCGTCGCAGACGCCCTCTTGGGGCACGCCACCCGGTGCAGCACGCCGAAAGCAGTGGTCCTCCGGCGACTCTAAACCCTCCGAGTCCGGGTCATCTTCGTCGTCACGGGCAAAACATCTTCCGACCGCAGGTTTCAACGCGCCTGCAGCCAAGGCACCCGCCGGCGTCCACTACGAAATGGATGAAGGCCGTGCTCCGGACAGCAATGATCCTCTCGCCGTCGGGCGATGGGTCAAACACCCGAACTTCGGCCGCGGCATGATCACCGAGCGCGAGGGCAGCGGCGAGGACACGAAGATCACCGTTCGTTTTGGTAGTATGAGCAAACGAATTCTCGTCGCCTATGCTCAACTCGAGCCAGCATAGAGACTCGGTAAATTCGGTTAATGAAGTTCTCGTAAGTCGTGATGCGAGTGGGACTTGCGATAGTTCGATCGATCGAGTAGTTTCGCTCACCAGCCCGACCGATCTACTTGCTGATTGCAACCGATCTGCTTTTTGATTCCCTCTCCCGTAAAGACACCGCATACCCCCCCGACCTATGCCTGCCGCACAGAGTTCACTCGAGCCTGAATCCGCCCCACCCCAGCGTGTGGCGATTCGGAATATTGGCTGTAAGCTCAATCTTTATGAGAGTGAAGCACTGCGTGCCGGATTCCACGAAGCCGGGTTCAAGGTCGTTGACTTTGCGGATGAAGCCGACATCTACGTCGTCAACACGTGTACCGTCACGGGCGCCGGTGACGCGGATTCCCGACGTGCCGTGCGGCGTGCGAAGCGCGCTGGTAGCGATGCGCTGGTGGTGGCCACAGGCTGCTATGCACAGCGCCGCCCCGATGAGCTCACCGATGCCGGAGCGGGTCTCATCGTTGCCAATGGCGACAAGGCTCGCCTTGTGGAAGCCGTCACGCAGCGTCTGCAAGGACGACAAGAAACAGATCTGACACCGAAGGGTCGCCCCAAGACCGAGACGTTTCTGCAGATCGATGGTCTGGTAAAAGGGGGCCGCACGCGCGGCACCCTACAGATTCAGGATGGCTGTGACGAGCACTGTACATACTGCATCATCCCCCAGGTCCGTGGCGTCAGTGTCAGTCGCCCGGCAGACGAGATCCTGTCACAGGCAAGACGCATGGTGGATGGCGGCTACGTGGAGTTGTGTCTCACCGGCGTGCATACGGGTAGTTTTGGGCATGATCAGGAACATCCCGATGGCCTGGTGGATCTGCTCGAAGCACTGGATCGAATCGACGGTCTGCATCGGCTACGACTCAACTCCATTGAACCCAATTTCGTCACCGATGCCCTCATCGACTTTGCCAGCACCTCCGCCCATCTGTGCCGTCACTTCCATATTCCATTGCAAAGTGGCGATGACGACGTCCTGCGCCGCATGGGCCGCCGCTATGATCGTCAGCATTACGCCGACCGAATTCAGCGCTTGGCCGAAGCCGCGCCCGGTGCCTGCATAGGTGCCGATGTGATGGTCGGTTTCCCCGGTGAGACAGAGGCACAGTTTGAGAACACGTACGACCTGCTCGACGGCTTGCCCATGGTCTACTTACACGCGTTCTCCTACTCCCTTCGTGAAGGAACGCCGGCACAGCGTCTTCCTGATCATGCGCCTAAACAGGTTAAGTCGGCACGCGCTCGCCGCTTGATCGAATGGAGTCAGCAACGACGTCTTGCTTTTCACAAAGGCTTTGTTGGTGAGCAGGTGGAAGTATTGATCGAAGAAGCAAGACGAGCAGATGGCAGTGGTCTGGCAACGGGGACGACGGACAACTACATCCGTGTGCTGATCGAGGATGGAGGGAGTCTGAGCGAACCTCAGGTGCATGCTCATCAGTTACTCAACGTCGTCGTAGATCATGCCCGCGAAGACGTGACCTTCGGCCGCGCCGTGCGGGGCCACCCCTGATCATTCGCTGCTGGATATCGAGCCTCCTGCCGCCTCTCACGCCATGGCTGACACCTTTGAATTGTCGCAACGATGACTGATCTACCCCAACTCGAGTTATTGGAATCCTGCGATGTGGCGCCCACTGCCGCCAAGGCACGGACAGCCCCCCAGCATCATCGCCCCGTCTATATCGAGACGTATGGCTGCCAGATGAATGTCGCCGACACGGAGGTCGTTGCCAGCATCCTCAGCGATTCGGGCTACCGGATCGTCGATAGCCCTGAAGAAGCGAAGATCATTCTGATCAACACATGCGCCGTTCGCGAGAATGCGGAAGAACGGGTCATCGGTCGTGTCGGTCAGTTGCACGGTTTGCGTCGAACCCAGCCCGATCTCACCATCGGCGTTCTCGGATGTATGGCGCAACATCTCACGGATACCCTGCCGCAGCGAGCCCCCTTCGTCGATCTCGTGGTGGGCCCCGATGCGTATCAACGCCTGCCGGAACTGCTGGCGCAGACGGCAGACGAAACGCTCCTCGATACGCGCCTGAGTCGGACGGAGAACTACGTCGGCATCGATCCGACTCGCAAAGAGGGCACCAACGCCTGGGTGACGATCATCCGCGGCTGCGACAAATTCTGCACCTTCTGCGTCGTCCCCTATGTGCGCGGACGTGAACGCAGTGTCCCCTCCGACGAGATCCTGCGTCAGGTTCGCGACCTTGCTCAGTCCGGTTTTCGCGAGGTGACCCTTCTTGGCCAGACGGTGAATTCATATGACGATGGCCAGCGAGATTTCGCCCGACTCCTGGACGAAGTCGCCCAGATCGAGGGCGTCGACCGCATCCGCTTTACCTCGCCCTATCCTGCAGACTTCAATGACGCGACCATCGACGCAATTGCGCGACTGCCACAAGTCTGTCCGTCACTGCACTTGCCCGTGCAATCTGCATCCCAAGAGCAGTTGGAGATCATGCGACGGGGCTACACGATCGCCGAGTATCGCGATCTGGTGATCCGCCTGCGCCAGGCCATCCCGGACCTGGCCCTGACGACGGACATCATTGTTGGATTCAGCGGCGAGAGTGACGCCGATTTTCAGAAGACCGTCGATCTGATGGAGGAGGTTCGCTTCGACAGTGCCTTCATGTTCCGCTATTCGGAACGCTCAGGCACCTTCGCCCACAAAAACATGCCCGACGATGTCGCCGACGAAGTGAAAGCGGCCCGCCTGCACCAGATTATCGAGTTGCAGGAGGGGATTTCCGCTGAGAAGAACAAAGAATGGATTGGCCGTACCGTGGAAGTACTCATCGAGGGCAAGAGTCGTCGTCCGGGGCCTGATGGACAGCCAACCTTCTATGGACGGTCACCGCAGGGCAAGGTGACGATCATCCGTGAATCTGCGAAGATGAATGATCTCGTGCAGGTACGTATTGATCGCGTCACGTCGCACACGCTTTATGGAAAGTGCGAGATATAGGGCCCATAGAGTTCAAGCAGTCAGCGCCTAAGCTGCAGGTGCTGTCGGACATCTGCCTCGACTGATCGTTGCCCACCACCGGGCCAGAAAACGGTCACGCCAACATACTTGGCATCCCGTGTGCCAAAGTGCAGTCGATGATCATCCTGTGACAGATAACCTGTCCCTGCCCTGACTTCACGAGTCATTTGCTGGCCATCTGGCAAAACCACCACGACTCGTGCGCCGATGGCGCTTGTGTTCAGCCCTGTGCCAACCAACTCAACCGTCAGCCACCCGGCCGCGACGCCTTCGTTGCGCAGAAGACTCGGCACATCGTCGAGATTCACGATCACCGCATCGACATCACCATCCTCATCCAGGTCACCGAAGGCGGCGCCACGACTGACGGCTTCTGTTTGCAGTGCAGGTCCGCTGAATTTGGAGACATCGCGAAGGTAGCCAAGCTCATTGCGAAAGATCTGATTTCGTTGGGCGTAGGTGGTCCCGATCCCGGCCGCGTCGACTTGCGGATAGACGTGACCATTTGCTAGGAACAGATCCAGATCAGCATCGTGATCAAAGTCGACGAATCCAGTCCCCCAACCGAGGGTCGCCAAGGTCTGGCGCCCGAGATCACTATCGAAGGCGGTCTCTCGAAAGTGCAGAGACTCTTTCTGCTGGCGATACAGGGAGACGTGATCGTGAGAAAAATTGCTGACCAGTAGATCTGTGCGACCGTCATCGTCGATGTCCCCGATACTGATGCCCATGCCTGCCTGCCGACGCCCATCTGCCGACACCGCAACACCCGCATCGCCGCCGATCCGCTGCAGGAGCCTCGGCCAGCCGACCATCTCAGACCGCTGATTGCGATAGAGAAAGTTCGGCGTCGCATCGTTGGCGACATACAGATCCGCATCGCCATCTTCATCCAGGTCTCCGGCGACGGCTCCAAGCCCATAGGCCGGAACCTGATCTTCGAGACCCGCCGCGAGCGACACATCAGCAAAAAGCTGCGATGGATCATCTAACGATGGATCCCCCTGTATGCGTTCGAAGAGTTTGTCCGGCACAGCTCGCATGCCAGCAGGACCGCAAAAAGCGGCGATGCCGCGCCAGGAGCAGAGTGGCTCAACCGCAAGAACTGAGCCCTGAGGGCGATCGACGTATTGGGCAATGTAGAGGTCGACATCCCCATCCAGATCATAATCAGCGGCGGCGATGCCCGTACTCCACCGATGATCCTGGGCACCTGCGGCCAGTGGCAGAGCCTCGAAGGTGCCATCGCCACGATTGCGCAACAGCGTGTTGGGGCCCCAGGCGGTCAGATAGATGTCAGGCCATTCATCGCCGTCGACATCCCAGACGGCGACACCCATTCCCCAGCCCTCCACGTCCACACCCGCTTCGGCACTCACATCTGCAAACTGCCCCGTGCCATCATTGCGATAGAGCATCGCCGTGGTAGCGTGTGAGTCACCTGCTCTCGTGCCGCCATTGACGAAGAACAGATCTCTGTCGCCATCGCCGTCGTAGTCGAGAATGGCCACACCGCCGGTATTGGCCTCGAGGATGTCTACTTTGCGAGATCCCCCAGCACGCACGATTCCGTCCACCCCGGACACGAGGGCCATGTCGACAAAGGATGGCCACGTCGGCGTGGGCGAGGACGTATCGGATGTACAGGAAGTGCAGAAACCCAGACAAGCCAGCAGACCTAGCCGCAGTCTAGAGATGTCACAGGTCCAGATCATCCAGCCCATCGAAATTCTTCATCATCTCCTCGGCGTCGGGAAACATCTCAGGTTCCATCTCGCCGCCCGCTTCCCGGCCACGCTCACAGTAAGACCGATAGGGGCAGTGGCGACACTCCCCTTCATTCGGCGTATGCACGAAGACCGCCTCCTGATCACACTCGACCAGCCCCTTCATCTCAGCGATCACACTCGTTAGCCGGCGCCGCCCTTCCTCGTGCATCTGATCATCATACGGCAATCGAACCGGATGTTGAGCATCGCGGGCGTGCCAGTACGTCAGTTGCACCTGACGGGCCTCCACCTTCGGCAACGTGGCCGGTTGACGCAGTTGCCCACCGCGCTCGGTGGCAATGAACTGATAGACAACGCTTTGCCAGGTCCTGGCCAGATGCTCCACAGTCCGTGGTGTACCCGTCTTCCAATCGAAGATGAGAATTCCCCCATCCTCTTCGATGGCAAGATTGTCAAACTTAGCCACCACCATCACACCCTCTATGGTGACGGCCAATTCAACCTCTGTGTATTGGGCCCGTGTCACCGCCGGCATTTGGGTGCGCGCATGATCAAGGAAACTGTGCCACCAGTTCCTCAAGATCTCGTCGTCACTGGCGTCCACCATCGGCGTCACATCCATTCCCAGTGATTGCTGCTGAATGAGCAGATGGAAGTGTTCGCCACGACGCATTGCCTGCTCGAAATCCAACTCAGATGAGGTCAAAGGCGCGGGCCAGTCGAGGCCACGAACATATCGCAGGTAGTAGCGCCGAGGGCACCGTTGATAGGTATCGATGGCGCTTTGACTCAGGGTCAAGTTCGTCACACAACCTCCGGCGTCGTGCGACGCGCCTGGTAGAGTGTCTGCAACTGCTCAAAGGCCAGGGCCGGTTCGACGTGGCGCGTGCGTTGGCCTACGGGTACATAATCTGAATAGCTCAACGACAGAAATCGGCGCGCACGAGTGATCGCCACATACAACAGACGCAGGCGTTCAGCGATCGTCTCAAAGCGACCCTCGTGGGTGCCGTCCACCGTCTCGCTTCCCCCCTCGACGGCCTGCAGCATCCATATGCGCGCCATCTGTGCAGGATCACCACCGAGGTGTTGCTGGTGGCCGCGAAAAGAGTCCTCCAGTGTTGCAGGATATTCAACAGCGTCCACACCCAGGACATAGACCAGATCCCACTCCAGCCCCTTGGCCTTGTGCAGCGTCGTGAGGGTGATCCGACCTGGCTCGGGTTCGAAGCCGCCTTCCGGCTGTGAGAGCAGGGATCGGCCGACAGCGGCATCGCTCAACTCAGCCACCAATTCCGGCAGTCGCCATGCTGGATGCTCGTCACTGAGACGGCGCAGGAACATGGCGATTTCGTGCGCCGTCGCCAGATCATCTTCACCCAGTAGATCGTTTGCCAAGGCCATGGTCAGTTGATCGACTGGCAGCGCCGCAGCCGGCAGCCATCTTGAGACACGTTGAGCAAACTCATCGATACGCGTCCACGTCTCGGGATGGATACCAGGCACGGGCGGGAATGCATCCGACGTTGTCAGCATGTCCCCGTCCATTGGTGCCAAAAGCAGTTCCGGGCGGTAGCAACTGCGCAACAGGCGCGCGGCGTTCTCATCCCCACCATCTTCACCCTCGCCAGAGGCGATACCGACTGCCTGCCAGGCTCGCTCCAAGGCACGTGAATTCGCGGGTTGTGCGATAAGAGACAAGGCTCGAGCCATCGTATCCACAATGGATCTGGCGTTACGCGAACTCTGTAGTCGTTCATCGAAGACGACGCCCAGATGTCGCAGAGCATCGGCCACGTCGAATCCCATTTTATTGGTTGGCACCAGGATCGCCACGGTCGCATCTGGATGGGACGTACTGAAACGAGCGGCACGCGTACTGGCATCGAGTAACTCCTCGTGTCGATGCTCGAAGCGTCTGAACAGAACGCAGGGGCCGTCGCCGTCGACTGGATTTGTCTGCGGGTCACCCTCTTCGGTTGGCATCATCGACTGGTCTCGGAAGGCCCGGGAGCGAATGGCCTGGAGGGGATAGGCATCGCACGTCCAGCGCACCAGATCGTTTGCCAGATTCAGAATCGTGCGCGAGCTGCGACCAGAGATCGACATATCCACTGCCTGCACATCGTCGCGATCGAGAAAACTACGCAGCAGCTGTGGATCTGCCGACGTGAATGTGCTGGTGATGGATTGATTCGGATCACCGACTCGAATCCAGTTGCGGGTGGTGGCAGTGAGTCGACCGAGTAGCTCTTCCTGCAAAGGCACACTGTCCTGTGCCTCGTCTTCAAGCACGACGGGCCAGCGCTTCGCGAGTCGCTCGCAGACATCCTCTGCATCTTCCAACAAGGCCACAGCGAGACGCACCATGTCATTGAAGTCGATACTGCCGGAGGTCTCTACAAGACTCTGATAGCCTGCAAAAATTTGCGCACCGATTTTGACCAACAGTGCAGGCAGAGCCTGGACCTGCGTCTCCCCAGCGGCCTTCGTCCGTGACAGAGTTTCGAGGGCGTCTGCGTCGAGGCGGAGATTCTTCGCGCTGCCGATGACTGTATTGGCCAAGCCCCTGGCGATACGCTGCCACTGCCCCTCCCAGCGATCGTTGTAGACCTCTCCCTCGCCTGGCGCCAGGCGCCCCCAGACAGGCACATTCGCACGATTCCAGTCTGCTACGGCTTTATCGATCAGGGTATTGGTCGCCGAATCATCCAACACGCGAAAGTCCGTCGTCGTCCCCACGTGTCCCGGATATGCCTGCACCAGGCCGAAGGAGAGACTGTGAAGTGTGCGAACATCATAACCAGTCGCCGGCAGTCCGCGCTCCCGCAGACGAGCAGCGATGCGCCCACGCAAGGTGTCGACCGCTGCATTCTGATAGGTCACGACCAATACGCGCCCTCGACGTCCGAGAGGTCCGTCGCCGTGCACACGTTGCTCCAGAAGTCGTGACGTCAGGGCGGCGATGGTCGCGGTCTTGCCACTTCCAGGAACGGCGGCCACACCCAATCGCCCTCCTTCGTAGTCGAGGATTTCACGCTGACCCGCTCTTGGTCGAAATCCCGCGGACGTATCAGGCATCGAATACCTGCTCGTCAGACACAGAATCAGGCTCGACGTCGGTGGCTGGTCGATCGACAACCAGATCCGTCACGGCGTGCAGCAGAGGACTGTCCTGAGGCACCCCCGCCGCCTCAAGTTCACTCCAGCACAGGTAGACGACGTCGCTTACCCGGGCGCACAACCCGCGTACAAGGCGACCCAGGACTTCGTTGCGCCGCTGAAAATCGATCTTGTCCGTCCACGACTGCCCAAGCGGCCAGCCGCGCGCCAGCACATGTGGATTGGTTAAGGGTTGATGCGGCGGTGCCCACCAATGGATGGATCCAACGTCCAGCCAGAATTGGAATCGCGCCTGGCGCTCATCGAGCAGATAGGTGGTCACAGGAGCGACAACGAGTACCGCATCAGGCACGGCTTGCGACATGGGTGTTTCGTAGGCAGCCGCGACCACCCCCTCAGCGACCATCTGGGCATAGCGCTCACCGACTTGACCCCCTTGCAGACTCAGAGCCGGCGCCGTCTTGCGGAACGCCTCAGCGGAGGCGATGAATCGAGCGAACAGCGTGCCGTACGTCGGATCGAGATCTGGTCGAGACAGGATCTCGCCGAAAAGGCGTCGCAGAAAATGATCCAGCGGCATGGTCTCGGCTTCACGCATCCGCTGCAGCCACTGCCACAGGCTGTCATAGGCTCGCATGTTGTCCGCACCGACGCGTTCATCAAGGTCCTCCTGCGCCAGATCAGCCAGGCCACGCAGTTGTGCCTGACCGCGATCATAGACGACGCGCCCAAGAATCGCGGCGCGGACTGAATCAATCCCTAGGACCTCTGCGAGTCCCTCAGCTACATCCCACGGATGGGGTCGCAGGGTCCAGTCCGCATGTGCCAGGGCTGCCAGGGCCAGGGCGCCACGTACTAAGGGCTCCTCGCGAAGGCTCTCAAACCGGCGCACGACGGCGAAAGGAATCTCATGCTCGCGCAGTGCCTGCTGCAATACGAACCGCAGAACACCATCAGCATAGGGCGCCACAATGGCGATCTCGCCAGGCTCGGCCGCGCCCGAGGCAACCAACTCAACAACTTGGGCCGACACGGCATCGATCATCTCGCCACGATGCCGTGCGGCGATCGAGCGCACCGTCGTAGAAGCGACCGCTGCATAGGGGCGCTCGTTGCCCGTCTCATGCGACAGATCATCGAGGTCGCTGACGATATGCTCGGCCAGATGGCCAATGGGAGTAAGTGGCGCCTCCACGCGCAACTGTTGAGCGCAATCGTCACGCAGGCGCAGCGCACCCAACGGATCCACGCCGAGAAATACACGAACCCCCCCGTGACGACGATAGACCAGCAACGCCTCGGAACTTTCCTGCAGCTGTCGAGCGAGGAAATCCTGTGCCACGGGTACCGATTCCTCTACCCCTTCGACGGCAAGATGACTGAAATGGGACAGATAGGCTGCGCAGGCACTCCCAGGAAGTAGAAATCGATGAAACAGATCGATCGCAAGGGAGATATCTAGAAGATTGTGTTGCAGACAGTGAGCGCGGAAGCGCTCGATGCACTCCTGTGCCTGATCAAAGAAGCGCAGACTCTCTCGATCCCCGCTCCACGCGGTCTTCAGGCGTTGCCCGACCTGTTCGATGGCGTATCCATTCACAGCTGCCTTGTTCAGATTGTCCAGCAGCTGCGATAACACACGCTGTGGGCGCATGGCGAGCCCCTCAAAATACCCCTCTGCCAGCAGCGGCTGAATCATCTGACTCATCAGATACTGCGCTGTTTCGTAGGTGAGAAACACAGGTGGATCCAGAGGGCGCTGAAAACCCGCTGCCGCCGCCACATCCGGCCATAGCAGTCGTACGGCGCTGGAGGCGAGGCCGTAATAGGTCTGGATACCGACACCTGCTGCCAGAGAGGGATCGTCCAAATGGGCAGCCAGAGACGAACGATATTGCTCACGCCGATCGAGCTGAGGCAGCAAGAGGAGGATCTGTCGTGGTGGCACGCCCTGCTGAATCCAGGTGCTCAAACGCGTCAGAATCAGTTGGCGCGCGACGGAGCCCTGAGGCGATTCAACCCAGATACGGGATTCTTCAGGATCCTGCAGCCGAAGGATCACATCGGCGAGGCAAGAGGCAGGTGATTCAACCACGGGGACGCTCAGAGGGAAGCGGACGCTCGGTGGCGGGTCGCCGCCTTGAGCACGATCGAACCGGGCTTCGGGCGGTCAGGAACCGGACTTGAAAATGGCCAACACCTGCCCCGCATCTGCAGCCTCGACGATCTCGTCGCGGACACGCCCCTGCTGCAGCAGCCGAGACAGCTCTGCAAGCAACTCCATATGCTGCTTTTGATGTTTTCGGGGTGTTCCGAGCATGGCAACCACGTGCACGGGGGCTTCGTCGACAGACTCGAAATCGATGCCCTCGCGTGAGACCCCGATCGCCAGGATCTGACGACTGATCGAATCCTCGTGAACGTGGGGTACGGCGACGCCTTTGCCGATTCCCGACGAGCTCTCCTGCTCTCGCCGGATCAAATCCGCAAGAAACTGCTTCGGATCTTCGATCGCGTCGTCGTCGACGAACACCGCAGACAATTCGCGCAGAACATCGAACTTTCGCCGCGACTTCAAATCTACGAGGACATTGTCCTCGCTCAGGATACGGTCCCATTTGTCCATAGGCGGCGCAGATAAGCCTTGCTAAAATGCAGGAAGGAATTGGTGACATCCATCACCCTTGAAACGGCGCGGAAATTAACCGTGGCCAAGGGGGAAGTCAAGGAAAAACACCCCAAAAACGTGCTCGTTTGTGCAGTTCGCCAAGACTCTCCTCATCCCCTATCCGGCGCAGGATTTGCGCCGCCAGCCGGTAAGGCCCGGGGCGCATTGGATCAACGGATATGGATTGCCCTATGACATCATATGCTTCATCTATTTCATTGTTTCGAAACAACATAAGGCTAACATTGTAGAGTGTTGACTGAGATCTCGGTGCGATCTGGGCGGCGCGCCGATAGGCAGTCAAAGCGGCAGGTATATCGTTCTGAGCACGGTAACCTTCTCCTGCCATCCACCAATAATTGGCTGCCAGCTTCGCCAGCCAGGGATCACGGAGGTCGCCGTCGACGCCCGCCGACACCAAGCGCTCATCAGGATCGATGACGGGCGTCGAGGCAGGAGCCGAACCGCTTTCCTGGATGCGGTATACGAGCCCATGTGGTACAAACTGCAATCCCTCGACGGGGGGTCGTCTCGCGACAACGACATAGAGATCTCTGCCCTGACGCCACAGGTCAGCCTCCCTGACTGATCGAAGCCGCTGGCGATGGAGCCCTGTTCCTTGAGTCGCCAGGTCACTGCCACGGCCCTGACGATTGTAGATCTCCACGTCTGGACGCTGCCCCTCCACACGCTGGAGATAGTCGAGGACAAAGGCCACATCATCCCCTTCTGCCAGCAAGACAGCCTGGGGCGGCAGATATCCGAGAAGGTCACGTCCATACTGACCTGCCAATCGCGCCGAGGAACGATCTACCAGGGGAAAATGGGATAATACAAGGAATCCGGCGAAAACCACCAAACCCACCGTAGCGGGCAGCCGCCAGCGTTCGATCAACTCGTGGGCACCTGCCCCGATCAGCAGTGCACCACAGGCAATCGCCAGCAAGAAGAAGACGTCGATGCCAGCGGGGTCCCGATGGTAATTGATGGCGAGCAAGAGATTCAGTCCGATGGCGGAGCCGACGATGGCCAATAGCTCCCGATCGGTCCGCCACAGCCTGACTACGCCGATGAGAGCAATCACAGCGCCGACGATCTGCCATTCGTGCAGCCACAATTGCAGAAATCTCTCCGCATTGCGCCACATGGCTACGGCGGGCACTGAGAAAAACGACGAGCGATAGTCGACTGCGCTCAGGTGATTCCACAGACCGGCCGCCTGTGAGACATCCACCCAATGGAAACCAGACCCGCGGCCACTGCGCAGAGGCAGATACAACCATAGACTCAGGCCGGCTACTCCAGCCAGGACGAAGGGAATGACTACACGGATGGGCGTCTGCCCCCTTTGTCGCGCCCTCTTCCAGGCGGGTCTCAGAGCAATGAAGACCGCCATGGGCAGAGCCAGAATCGCCTGCAGATGGGTCGTGGCTGCCACCCCACACAGATAGCCGGCCAGAAGACGGCGGCGGGGTGTCGACTGGCCTGCAGCGGCAAGGCATGCTGCGATGGCGGCCAGTGTCGCGGCGATAAACAGACCGTATACCTCCGCGATCACGGCCTGACTCCAGAAAACGCGCCCCCACGCCAATGCCAGACCCGCGACAACGGCGGCGACAGGTTGAATACCGCGACTTAAGCTGAGCCACGTCATCATCGCCGCGGCGGCAGCAGCAAACAGGGCGGAAGCGAAATTGATCTCAACCGCCGGAGAACTCAGGGGCAAGATGAGAGCTACGAGGCGCCCCAGCAGGACGAAAAAGGGATAACCCGTCGGATGCGGCGTCCCCAACAGATAGGTTGCCCCAATCAGCTCCCCCGCCCCTTCGGTATAGACGTCGGGGCAAAGGGTCAAACAGTAGGTCACAAGAGACAGACCGAACACGAGACCGACGGCAATTTTTGTGCGCATCATTGGCTACCCAGCAGCGTCTGCACATTGAGTCTTGTGCTCCAGGCGAGCCACTCCTCTGTCCGGATCGCCAATCCATACAGAATGAAAATGAACGCACCCTGGATCAACCACGCACGAGAACAGATCGGTGGTTCCACTGCAGCCAGTTTCCCAGCTGCTGCAACTGCGCGACTGCCTGGTCCAGGCTGTGCACAGGTCAAGTCGTGCTCGCGGGCCAAATCGTGCTCGCGGGAGCGTCGAAAGAGCCAGATCCAGCACATGATTCCGGCGATACTCAGCCACATTCCCAGACGGAATGACGCCGGGGCATAGTCGAATTCCACGCGCTGCGCTGTGGGTACCAGGCGGACCCCTCTGAACATGTGGTTTGCCGTCTCGATCGGCACCGGCTCGCCATCAACGGTCGCAATCCATCCAGGATAATCCGCATCAGTAAGAACCAGATACGCATCGCGCTCACGCGGCGGCAACTCAACCTCCACATGGGTTGGCTCATAGGCGCTGATCCGCGCAGCGATCGCAGGTATCCCTGACTGCCGCATCGACTCCCCCGCAGACAGCACTACGCGTCGAGTAGGATCGGATGCGGCCTCAAGGGCTCGCAGTCGGACCACCCGATCTTCTACGACAATCGCCTCCGTCACGACATAGGCCCGAGGCAACGCATCTTTAACCTTCCGCACAACCAGGGATGATGTTGGACCAGAGGGCAGATAGGCATCTGTGACCGCCGCATCTGTAAAACCGGCGTCAGAGAGGTCAGGGCGCGGAGCCACAACGTAGGAGACACTCGCCAGATCCAGGATGGCCGGCGAGTTGTCTGCCAAATCTCTGTGCTGCGCCAGATGCAGAGGACTCCACCCAGGAAGGGCATTGGCCAGGCCGAACATGCCGCCTGTATAGTGGCGCAGAGCTTCGGAATACACTTGGTACGGCTTCGCGTCGTAGCGCCATCCGGCGTGACGATCGGAGCCCGTATTCGATTCGGTGACGACACTGGCAATACGAAATCTGGCCGCCGCTGGCAGAGAATCAGGTGCGCCTGTCTGCTGGTCGTCCCGATGGATCGCGACAGCTGTCGCCGGCGCCGTCTCATAAACAGCGGCGTCGATCACGGAATTGAAGCCGCGGCCAAAACCACTCAGATCTGCGACAACGACAAGCGGCAGCACGACGGCGACCATCCTGCGTCCGATCGCATGACGACGCCAACGGCCGCTCAGGACAAGCATGGCAAGTAGCACGAGGAGACTGGCGGCACGCACAGCTTCACCGATCAGTCGTGACCGCCACAAGCCAACACGATCCACATCTACACTGGCCAAATCTGCTGCGACCTGCACAGACGGGAGGGCACCTATGGTCACCACGCAAGAGGCAAGACACAGTCCCAGCAAGACCGCACTTGCGAGCCACTGTCGACGTCGAACCGGGCCGCTCAGAAGACGGTCTACCCCCAATCCCACCAAGGCGGAACCTGCCATCGCCCACCAGAGCAGAAATCGCGTGGGAATACGCAGAGGACGCATGACGGGCAATTCATACAGAATCTCAAAGAGCCCCGTGAACTTGCCCATCGACAGAATGAGCCCCGCCATCGCGATCACACCCAAAGCGAAAGTTGGCGCCTCCCTACGCTCACTCAGGGCCAGCCAGCAGAGAGGGACAGCCAACACGCCGAGATAAGGGCACATCTGGATGAAGAAATCGCCCGCTCCCCCCCAGTAGGTGCCATGGGAGGAATCGCCAAGCAATGACGGCAACAGGAGTGTCACGAGTCGTTCGGGGGCCATCGACATCTGCACAAATCGCTCGAATCCCAGCCCCCCGGCACGAGCCGAGTGCTTCATCAACTCCAGCGTCGGCAACACCTGCACTGCCGCCAGCCATAGTCCACC
>Ga0114999_10004984_pt1 | contig 15801 bp, 13 predicted proteins | sample ArcticOcean_MG_C_3_FD_89820 | JGI IMG/M metagenome (GOLD analysis project Ga0114999, IMG submission 89820) | Marine microbial communities from western Arctic Ocean - ArcticOcean_MG_CB8_126 | ecosystem: Environmental > Aquatic > Marine > Oceanic | place: Arctic Ocean: Canada Basin | collected...
AGTAATAGGAATAGTTGTGGTGAAACATGATTTGTAAGCTAACAGTTCTTGAGGTTTTTCAACCGGAATATGGCTTCTTATGGGTGATGCTGTTTCATATTTGTATTTGAGGCGGGATCGAGTAACGAATGTGGTGCAACTGAACCTCGATGAGCAACGTCGGGCACTTGGCTTGGTGTCCAACTCACATCAGGTGACTTTACGCAGTAGTCGATTTGTGGCCGGCACTTGACCGGATACGTTCGTAGTTGTGGCGTGTTTACAGAGGGATAATTTGCGATAACCTGCGCCTGCCCAATTTTTTCAGTTTGCGTGACTATAGGAATCTGGGCGACCACCAACGATAAACACTCGAAATTGTGTTCAGCACGATTACTAGTGGCTGGACAAGAGGATTAATTTGCATATTTACGAACTGGATACCCCGTCGGTCGTGATCGATCTTGATGTCCTTGAGCGGAACATTGAGGAAATGGCGGATCACTGCCGCGATCTTGGAATTACATTGCGCGGCCACACTAAGAGCCACAAGAACCCGGAAATCGCAAAAATGCAGGTTGCAGCCGGATCGCAAGGCATCGTGTGCCAGAAACTCGGTGATGCCGAGAATATGGCAAAAGCGGGACTCGACGATATTCTGATGACGTACAACATCGTGGGACGACAGAAAGTACGGCGGCTCACTGAGCTGGCAAGACTTCGACGCATGACGGTCACGGTCGATTCTCTGGCTGTCGCCTCCGGAATATCTGAGCAAGCCGCAGTAGATAACGTAACGGTTGGTGTTCTCGTCGAGATCGATACAGGCGGGGGGCGAACTGGTGTTCAGTCGCCAGCCGCAGCAGAGGAGCTCGCCAAGCAGGTTCAGGATCTGCCCGGTTTGGAGTTGCGTGGACTCATGACTTACCCGAGCAGGGTAGCGTCGAAACCGATTATCGAAGAAACCGTTGCCCGATTCAAAGGAGCTAATCTCTCATTGGAGATCATTAGCGGCGGCGGCACAGGTGAAGAGTGGGAATCGAAAGAGCTCGGCTTCACGGAGCACCGGAGCGGCTCATACGTTTACGAAGGTTTGAGCAGAATTCAGGGTTCCAAGGGAAACGACGGCCTCTCTGCAGAGAGGTGCCCACTCCGCGTGGTGGTGACGGTGGTGAGTGTGCCTACGTCCGATCGTCTGATTATTGATGGTGGGATGAAAACCTTTCGGTTGTTTCCTTCGATGCCGTACGGTCTGATTCTCGACGATCCCGACATTCATATCGCTGGGATGTCGGTCGAGCACGGTCATATCGATACCAGCGCATCCAGCCACGAATACTCGGTGGGCGACAAGCTAACTGTCATTCCGACATACCAGGAAGGCGTTACAAACTTGCACGACGAGATCGTGTGGGCCAGGAACGACGAAGTTCACACGGTTTGGCGCAATGATGGCCGCGGCAAGGTCAAATAACTGACTGTTGCTCCCGGCAAGTTCTCGTAGTTCGAGTAAGCCAATAGCTGGTTCAGCCCGCATGTTTGACGGGCTGAACTAGTTGTTCACTATGTGGCAGGCGATCTTTCGGCCGTCGCTAAATGTTTCCGGTAGTGGAACATCAACAAAGCAGCGGTCCTCAGCAACCGGGCACCGAGTGTTGAAAACACAGCCCTTCGGCGGGTTCAGCGGGCTGGGCATGTCGCCTTTGAGGACTATTCGTTCGCGTTTCCGCTCGACAATAGGGTCGGGGATCGGAACTGCTGAGAGTAGTGCCTTTGTGTATGGGTGCTGCGGGTCACGATAAATCGCATCAGCATCACCCTGCTCTACAACGTGTCCGAGATACATAACGGCCACGCGGTCGCTCACGTGCCTGACTACAGATAAATCGTGCGCTATGAACAGATAGGTCAGGTTTTGTTCGACTTTGAGTCGATCGAAAAGGCTGATGATCTGTGCCTGGATAGACACATCGAGTGCTGACACCGGTTCGTCGCAAATAAGCAACTTGGGGCGGGAGGCCAGTGCCCGAGCGATGCCAATGCGTTGCCTTTGACCGCCTGAGAACTCGTGTGGGTAGCGTGAAGCCATCGATCGGTTCAGACCGACCGTGTCGAACAACTCAAGGACTTGATCCTTGATCTCAGATCGATTTTCATAGAGTTTATGGACGAGGATTGGCTCGGCTACGATGTTGCCGACCGTCATTCTGGGATTCAACGATCCGTACGGATCCTGAAATACCATTCCGATTTTCGAGCGTAATCGTCGCATGTCCTTACGACCCAGAGAGAGAATATCTTCTCCGTCGTATGTGATGCTTCCGCTGGTGGGTTCGTTCAAGCGCAATATTGAGCGCCCGAAAGTGGTTTTGCCAGAACCAGATTCGCCCACAAGGCCGAGTGTTTCGCCTTCAATAATTTCCAGATCAACGCCATCAACTGCCTTCACTTCACCGACTGTTCGCTGAATAATCAGGCCGCGTTTGACTGGGAAGTAAACCTTTAGCTGTTTTGCTTCCAGAAGTGGAGTTTGATTTCTGGTTTCGACGGGAGCCGAACTCACAGGCTGATCCTCCGGTTTTGATCAAACATTGATAGAGACTGAGGCATGCTCAAAACAGGCGACTTTCTTTTCTGGAGATATTTCTTCTAGCAACGGGCTTTCCCGACGGCATCTGTCGACCGCCCATTGGCAGCGGGGGTTGAACGTGCAACCTTCAGGGAGTTGGGTGAGATCGGGAATTTCGCCGGCTATCGGCGATAGCGGTGTCCCTTTTTCATCGTCGAGTCTTGGAACAGAACGGAGCAGGCCCACCGTGTAAGGGTGGCGAGGCTGGGTGTAGAGATCAACCGCTTCGCCGATCTCTCGCATTTTTCCGGCGTACATCACCGCAACCCGGTTTGCATATCTGGCGACGATGCCCAGGTTGTGGGTAATGACCAGGAGTGCTGTTCCCGATTGTTCGGTGACATCTTTCATTAGGTCGAGGATCTGCGCTTGAATGGTTACATCAAGTGCAGTGGTCGCCTCGTCAGCTATCAGCAACTGTGGTGTGCATGACATGGCCATAGCGATCATGATCCGCTGTCGCTGCCCACCGCTGAGCTCGTGGGGATACTGCTTCATCCTTGTCGGTGCGTCGGCTATTCCGACCATATCGACCAACTCGATTGCGCGGTCGTTTGCAGCTTTCTTCGAGAGGTCTGTGTGGATTAGCAGGGGTTCTGTCAGCTGCGACTGAATAGTAAGCACAGGGTTGAGCGAACTCATCGGTTCCTGGAAGATCATTCCGATTTTAGAACCGCGAATTGCTCGCATTTCTCTAGACGGCAACTGAAGCAGATCCTGCCCATCGAAGGTGATCATTCCACCTGTGATTTCACCGGGAGGGGTCGGTATGAGACCCATGATTGACAAAGCGGTCACGCTCTTGCCGCAGCCGCTTTCACCTACAAGAGCGAACGTCTCGCCTGCATGTACCTCGAAGGAAACGTCGTCCACAGCTTTTACCAGCCCACCTTCCGTTCGAAATTGGGTCTGGAGATTTTCTACTTTGAGAAGGGCTTCTGTCATTGAATGTAACTCATAAAAGTAAGAGTGCGGACTTACTATTGCGCGGTGGTCTTGAGTCTCCCCCGCAGCCTTGGGTCTAGATGGTCTCGGACGACATCACCGATCAGTACGACCGCCAGAATAGTTACTGTCAGGAATACACCGGGGAAGAACGAGATGTGGAATCCAACCTGAATGTATCCCTGGCCGGTGGCGATGATGTTGCCCCAGCTTGGAACGTATTCGGGTACGCCTGCGCCGAGGAAGCTCAAACTTGCCTCGGCAAGAATGGCAGATGCGAGCGTAAATGTTGCTTGAACGATGATTATTCCAACGATGTTCGGGAGTACGTGAAGCATCAGGATCCTTGGAATAGGCACCCCGACTGCTGTTGCCGCTTCAACGAAGGTCGCTTCCCTCAAACTTAATACGGCACCACGAACAAGCCGGATTTTGCTAGCGGTTCCGGTTATCGCCAGAGCCAGAATTACATTTCCGACACTGGGCCCTATTAACGAGATTAATGCGAGCGCGAGCAGAATCGTTGGAAACGCTAAGAATCCGTCGACGAAACGCATCATTATCGAATCTAAGATCCGGAAATAGCTGATAACAAGAGCGATAGTAACGCCGATAAGTGTCGAAATGATCGTCACTGAAAATCCAACCAGGTACGACATTCTGGTGCCAACAATAGTTCGATCGAAGACGTCGCGTCCCCAGTTGTCTGTTCCGAACCAGTGATCCGTACTCGGTCCGAGCATGCGATTGACAGGGTCGGTGCGTTCGTAATCAGTTCGTGCCAGTGTTGGAGAGAAAAATGCCAGAAACAGACCGATCAGCAGTATGGTAATTGCGAATGCAAGTACCAGATCTCGTCTGGCAGCTTTGAGAGTTGACCGGAACATGCCTCGGAGCCGTTCCGAAAATGGTGGAGCAAGCTCCCACTCAGCGTTTGTGTCTGTAATTCCGGTCATCCTAATACCTGATCCTCGGGTCAATGTACGCGTAGAGAATGTCGACGATCAGGTTGACACCAATGAGTACGGTTGCAACGACCATTAGCAGGGCTTGAATGATCGGATAATCCCGCCGTATTATCGCTTCGACGAGCATCCTGCCCAGACCGGGAATAGCGAAAATTGTTTCGGTCAGGACAAACCCGGTTGCCAGACCGGCGATCGAAGCACCGATTACGGTGACAACGGGGATGGCTGACGGTCGGAATGCGTGTCGAAGGAATACAGAGAACTCGCTGGCACCTTTTGCACGAGCAGTCCTGATGTAGTCTTCGCGCAACACTTCGAGCATTGCCGAACGCGTAATTCGAGAGATAAAAGCGGACGAGAGAATGCTGTTGATCATCACCGGTAAGAACAAACTATGTAAATGAGGGATTATCCCGTCCTGGATTGGTTTATATCCGATTACAGGGAACCATCCGAGGTTGACCGCAAACACCCAGATCATTATGAATGCCAGCCAGAAGCCGGGTGTGGCGAAACCCAGAACAGCCAGGATCATCAAGTTTCGGTCTAGCCGCGTTCCGGCTTTCCATGCCGCCAGCATTCCGGTGGTGATACCGATGATTGTGGATAGAATCACGACCTGAATTCCAAGGGATATGGTCGGTTGCAGTCTCGGTGTGATTAGGAAACCTATATCACGCCTTGAAAAATATGATTCCCCGAGATCGCCGTGAAGCAGATCCCAGAACCAGGCGCCCATCTGAACGGGAAAGGGGCGGTTGAAGCCGAGGTCTTCGCGAATTTCTTCAAGAATTTCGGGGGTGGCTTCATCGCCAGCAATGATTGCCGCAGGGTCTCCCGGTCCGACGTAGACCAGTGTGAACGTGATTATCCCCACCATGATTATCACGGGGATAGAGACGAGTACGCGCTGCGCAATATAACGCCACAAAGTGGAATGACCTGTTCTAGATTGAGCATGGTGTATGCCATGCAGCGGATCGCTAGCGCTGTTCGCGCATTCAAGTGGCGGTACTACCCATTCTGAAGGGGAGTGGCGTTATCACTGATAACAGCCAGCTCCCCCCAGAACAGGTTGAATTTACGTTCTACCTAACGAGCAAGTGCTTATTTGAAGAACTTGTCGTAAGGCTTCTGTCCACCAGGGTTACCGTGCAGGCCTTCAACTTCGCTGCTGGCTGCCCAGTTGCTGAAGAACTCACCAACCTGCAGGAAGATAGCATCGTCGTAGAAGTACTGCTGGAACTCTTCCATCGCAGCATTAATCTTCACAGGGTCGGTCTCTGAAGCGAACACTTCGAAGACTTTTCGCTGTATTCCGTCGGTGTCGGTGTATTGGTTGAACCATGCCTTGTACTGAAGTTCACCGAACCTCAGGTGACCAATCGGTCCAATACGTACACCACGGCCACTCCATGTGTGGAAGAACTCCCAGCGGTCAACAGTGGCTCGGTCCTGAACCATGGTGGCCCAGTCCATAACCCTGAGGTCGACCTTGAATCCGATGTCTTCCAGAACCTCACGGGTTACCTGTGCGGCACCGTGGGCTGGCTGACGGTCGGCAGGGTCCATCAGGCGAATCGTGTAACCAGCGTATCCAGCATCTGCAACGATCTTCTTTGCATCGTCGACGCGCTGAGCGTTGTACATGTTTTCGCTACCGGCGTTGGATTCCCAGACGGTTCCACATTCCATTAGTGAAGCACAGAGGTTGATTCGGTCGGGAGTACCGGCCGCAGCAAGAAGTGCCTTTTCGTTGTTGTAAGCCATTACAACAGCTCGTCGCAGGTCACGACCGTGTTCCGGGTCGTTGAACGGCGGGATCTGGTAGTTGAAGTGACCAAGGAGCCTTGACGGCGGGTTGGCAATCAACTGGACACTGTCGTCAGCCTTCAGGCGGTCGATCAGGTCCTGTGAGAACTCCTGAACGAGATCAACTGCGCCGGTCTGCAGAGCAGCGACACGGGTTGACTGGTCCGGGATCTCAAGGTACGAGACTCGGTCGAAGAAAGCGGTGTGCTTTCCAGATTCACCATCTGACGGGGCATCACTCGGTGAGTAATTTTCGTACGGAATTGCGGTCCATCGGTCACCAGGAGTCCAAGACTCGAAGCGGTATGGGCCGGTTCCAATTGGTGTACCGGGAGCCGATTCCGTTGCAGGAAGCGAGTACCAGGACTGAAGCACGATTTGAGGCGTGAAGTTCTGAGGACCCAGTGCGTCGATAACCAGTCCTGTCGTGGTCTCCAAGTTCATGCTGAACTCGAGGTCACTGTCCTTTGTAATGAACTCGTCAAATGATTCCGGGCCAAACTGTTCCCAGACCAACTTGAATACCGGAGCTCGTCCGCTCTGGCGTCGAAGCGTGCCGATTACCTGGTCTGTTGTCAGAGACGTTCCATCGTGGAACTCAACGCCTTCGCGGAGCTTGAATGTCCACTTAAGGCCGTCTGCGCTGACAGTCCAGTCATCAACAAGCATCTTGCCAAGTGATGTGTCCTCTTTCAATGCAAAGAGTGCTTCGAGGATCATGCTCGAAACGTTTCCTGTGGACGATGCAGTTGTCCACAGAGGGTCGAATGACTGCACACTGCCGACTGAGGAAATCCTCAGGTGTCCACCTTTTTTGGCGTTTTCGGCGGCCATTGTCCGTTCTTCGTTCGTCGCAGTCGGTGTGGCAACAACGGTAATTGTGTCGCCCTTTACGTACTCCTGCTCTTTCACGATGACTGTGTCGCCCTTTTCTTTCACGATGACTGTTTCGACGACTGTGATGGTTTCAGTACTACCACAAGCCACCATGGCCAGCATCGCTGCACTGAGCAGCCCTATAAGCAGCCCTGGGTATTTTAATCCCCGCATATTTAATTTCTCCTAATCGGATGACGTTTAGCCACAGTAAGTTGTCAGGTAACGAGGCAAGTTTGCCTCCACCCTTGCTGAAAACAAAAGCGGCTAAGTGACATTATAACGGCGGATATCGGAAAGCAAGCTAAATCCACATGTTTACCTGCACTTAGGTGTGCCGAATGTACTCGATACATATGGGTCAAAACCCTCTGACTGATTCGGTCCAATAAAGCTGCCAGAGGGTCATTCGTGCCAGCTAATCCCTATCCCATGGGTGTGCCATTGTGGGCTGGTTTTCGTATCTGTCATGGTTGATCACTATGGTGGTGCCAGTTCCGGCTTTGAGTTCGATGTTGAAGAACGACTTGTTAACCGAAATAGTCTCGCCATCGATCACCACATAAGTAACCTGGTGTTCACCGTAAGCACCTGCTTGAACAATTAGCTTTTTGCTTTCAACGGGACTGAGGTTTACCAGCGATAGAGTGGTTGTTTTATCGGTCAGCTTCTCCACGAGTACGGCAACATCCTCAGGAATGCCGGCGCGTCGGTTTATCGGGTCGAAATACCGGACCCTGGCATGGAGTGCTTCGCCGTACCGGGGGGTGAGCCCGCCCATCATCAACTGTGTTAGAGAAGTGAGATTGGCGGTGTTGAACTTGAGTACGTTGTCAGAAAGGCGTGTATCCGTCGACATGGTGTCTTCGTCTACACCTTTCATCTTCTGACGGATCGTCTCGAACTCCTGCAGCATCGTCGATACAGGGAATTCGGGGTCGTTACCGTCAAGGTAGGTCAACCAATCGGTCTCCGGAACGTATTTGCGATCTGCTTCATCCATCGACCAGTAGTAGGTGTCGATGGCGCCCTGGCTGTACGGCTCAGGGTCGAATCCGTACCACCCGTCATCTCCATACATGTGCGGGTACTGCGTTTCGCCGTCGATGACCTTTGAGTTGCCGTTTACTGCTTTAAGCATTGTTCGCCACACATCGATGTATGAACGATCGCCTGTGATAAGTAGGGCGTTGCCGAATCCTGCGACGCCTCTGTAGAGCGCGTTTCTATCGGATAGTTCACCTGTTTGAGGAACAACGACCGTGAATCCCCATCCGTAGCAGCCGCCATACCATTTGCCGTCTGTTTCACCACCTATAGTTCCATCAAGCCCGATGTTGCTTGGAAGGATGCCGTTGTTATCAGCAGCCCGCTGGACCCATGCGTCGACGTATTCCAGTAGCCAGTCTCGGTATCTTTCATCACCAGTTGCAATGAATGCGTTCACCGCGAGAGTCGTTGCGGCCAGGTTGATCGGGTGATCACCAACCACATCGGTGTACTCCTCGAAGTGAGCCAGCATTTCTGGCCAGTCGCGCTCACCGTGCGCAGGTTCGTACCTGTCTACAAAATCAAACGGATCACCGGCCCAGTCGAGCGCCGTCGCCTTGCGCAGCAAGGGACCACCGCTGCCATTGAACATGCTACGAATGATTTTGTGCTCGGGGTCGTAGTTTTTGGCGGTTGGGTCTTCATCCATGTAGAGGCCCGCGTACCGCCTTACCCGTGTCAAGAATGCATTGTCTTCGGGATCGGAAAGACCCTGAAGATTGAATACGCTCATGCTCTCGCCGTGGTGGAACCAGTCGAGGCTTACTGGGAATTCCTTGTAAAGCATGCCTTCTCGGGCCAGTTCGACCTCAACGGTTTTGGCTTCTGTGTACTGAAGGATGTGACCTTCCCAGCCAAGTTTGTACATCTCAAGGATTGAATCCGAGGCCCCCAGGGCGTGCAATATAGGCCAACCGGCCAGATTTTCGATGGCATCGTCCGATCCATCGTTGCCACCCCACCGCGGGAAGCAGCGCATGTAGCCGCGCTCGTCGAAATACTTACTGAAAAACCGCTCACATGCGCTTGTTTGCGCCTTTATCAGCTCACGCTCGAGCAATGCCCAAGTTGGTGGTGTCTGGGGAGTGTTCACTATAAGTGCCAAATTGCCGCTCATTTCCCGTTCGAACATTTCTCGCATACATCGGTTTTCAGTCGTGACGGCGGGATTCTAGCACGCAAATACGCACTCACTGAGCACGATTGCGTACCAATAACCTAATCCTGAATTATCACAGACTTTTCTAATCTGTTTTCATAAATTAGATTGCAGCGATCGCAATATTTAATTTCGGGGTATACCGGGCACCTTATTGACGCTCAATCGAGTAGATTACTTGTCCTGAAATTGCATTTCTCTTGATTACTTGAACGTTAAGGACTCGCGCACATGGATAAAAGCTTTCTCAGTCAGCTCGAGCAGGAAGTATCGGAGATGCGCAAAGCCGGGCTGTACAAAGCCGAGCGCATCATCGTGTCGCCCCAGGGCACGGTGATTCGAATGCAAGACGGATCCGAGGCGATCAACCTGTGTGCGAACAACTACCTGGGGCTGTCGAGTGAACCATCGGTGGTTGCAGCAGCCCAGGCCGCTGTAGGGGAATATGGCTTCGGCATGTCGTCGGTCCGCTTCATCTGTGGCACACACGACGTGCATACGGCACTCGAATCGCGGTTGAGTGGTTTTCTGGGCACTGAAGACACAATTCTTTATTCATCTTGCTTTGACGCCAATACCGGGCTGTTCGAGACTATTCTCGGTCCCGACGACGCGATCATCAGCGATTCGCTCAACCATGCATCGATCATCGACGGGATCCGGCTGTGTAAGGCTGATCGGTACCGATACGCGAACAACAACATGGCAGATCTTGAATCGAAGCTGGTCGAAGCACAGGGTGCTCGTCGCCGTCTGATAGCGACTGACGGTGTCTTTTCCATGGACGGTAGTTACGCAAATCTGAACGCTATTTGCGATCTTGCGGATAAGTACAACGCCATGGTGATGGTCGATGATTCTCACGCGGTTGGCTTTATTGGTGAGCGAGGACGCGGTACACCGGAACTGGCGGGTGTGACTGATCGTGTCGATATCGTGACTGGAACACTTGGTAAGGCGCTTGGTGGAGCATCTGGTGGTTACACCTCGGGACGCAAAGAGGTTATCGAGATGCTCAGGCAACGTTCCCGGCCGTACCTGTTTTCGAACACGCTTGCACCGGTGATAACGGCAACTTCACTGACTGTGCTGGACATGCTCGAATCAAGTGGAGAGCTTCAGACAAACCTGCACGAAAACAGTAAACGATTCCGCGCCGGAATGACGAAAGCGGGCTTCGATCTGGTTCCAGGCAACCACCCGATTATCCCGGTGATGCTTGGCGATGCCAGCGTGGCTTCGGAGATGGCCGAACGATTGCTGGGAGAAGGAATCTACGTAGTTGGGTTTTCATACCCGGTCGTGCCTATGGGCAAAGCGCGCATCAGAACTCAGATGTCGGCCGCACATACGTTCGACCAGATCGACCAGGCCATCGAAGCATTTACTAAGGTTGGAAAGCAGATGGGAGTGGTTGCATGAGCGTGTCGATCCCAAGGATTCCAGAACCGATCAACGATGAACTGGCGGGTCGAGTTGCGATTGTGACCGGAGCTGGCAGGGGAATGGGTCGTGCAGTCGCAGTCAGGCTCGCGGCCGCGGGCGCATCCGTTGTTGTGAACGATCTCACTGCAGATGCTGCTCAATCCACAGTCGACCAGCTAATTGCGAGTGGGGCGAAGGCGGTCGCTGTAGCTGGTGATGTTTCGAAGTCAGCGATGGTCGATTCGATGATCAAACGGTCTATCGATGAGTACGGCGATATCAACATTCTCGTTAACGGAGCGGGAATTCTCCGACGTACAGCCGTGTTCGATATGGATGAGGACGAGTGGGATCTCGTCCTGAACGTGAATCTCAAGGGCACGTTCCTGCCTTCTAAAGGAGTGCTGTCTTCAATGCGTGCTTCAGGATGGGGGAGGATCATCAATTTCTCATCGACCGCAGGCAAGACCACAAGCACGCTCGGGGGCGCTCACTACACGACGTCGAAACACGCCGTGCTTGGCTTGACGCGCCATATGGCGATGGAGGAGGCGGACCACGGAATCACGGTGAACGCTGTATGTCCGGGGCTGATCGATACCGAGATGGTGCAGCAAGAGGTCGATGAAGACCGCTTGAAGCGATACACCGACGGTTTTCCGATTCATCGGCTTGGACAGCCGACTGAAGCTGCCGAGCTTGTTGCGTTTCTGGCTTCAGATCGTGCCGCGTACATTACCGGGCAGGCGCTCGACCTGAGTGGTGGCGACCTGATGGTTTAGATTGTCGACTGGCAAGACGTTGACATGTGAATAGCAATACATGTAATATTATTCATGTATTGAAAAACATGTAATCATTCGCCGGTAAGGCTTGATCGAATTGACCAACGACTCAACGACATGGACGTTCCTGACCAACCACTCACATGTGCTGTTGGCTATATGGAACGCACCTAACGTCAAAATTCGAGAGATATCTCAGCTTGTTGGTGTAACCGAACGGGCTGTTCTTCGAATCGTGCGCGAATTGGTTGATGCTGGATTTGTCAGCATCGAAAAAGTCGGAAGAGAAAATCGATATTCGGTCACCCCGGATATCCCGTTGCGGCACCCGCTGGAGCAACACCGCACAGTGAGCGATCTTCTGGAGCTACTCTCCGCAGACGGTATACATGCACCCGCGTAGAAGCACACTTACTCTTACGGAAAGCACAAAGTTAGTTTCCAGAGGCCGACAGGCGCTGATGTCGTCCATTTCTCCAGAATTCGTGTCACTGGCAACTGTCACAGGATTTCTTGTTGTTCGTAACACCCCTCGCGTGACCCCGAGCGATCCTGCTAGTAAACCGTAATAGAGACCTGATTGCCACGCCGCCTCAGGCTAGCCGTTTATTACACACCAAAAATCATGCTCTAGCGACCACTGCTGTTCGATCGCCGGAGCTCGGGAAATCTTTAGAAAGGAATTTGAAATGTTGTTCATGGTAGAGCTCAACCACGGTCCGGAGTCATGTGTTGCAGGAAGGCCTCACGCGAGTGAGAACTACGCAAAATTGCTTGTTGGACTACACGAAACTGCTGCCGAGCACAGTGTCGATGTTGTCGGTGGATGGGCGTTTCCTGTCGGTCACAAGCTCTGGTATGTGGTCAAAGCTGAAGAGTCACAAACGGTAGCAGATGTGTTTTTCGCAGCAGGTCTGCACAAGTTGAACACCATACAGATCCACCCGGTGCTCGAACATGATGCGTTTACGGGCTGGATCATGGATTCCGCCGACCAAACAACCAAACGGGCGATTTAGCTCCCGAGATTCAAGTGCCGTAGGCCTTTGGACGTGACGTGATGTACGACGCTTGCTACGCCAGAACTTCTGCCAATCTAGAAGAGAGTATGTCGACTTCATCAGCCTGCAAGTTGAATGGGTTGACAAAGAACACGCTGAGGTTGGCGTCGCAGAGCAGGAACACGCCGGGATCGTCTTCTATTAACCCCTTCATAATGTCTTCCGGATCGCGGTTTCCGTTTTCATAGATCAGGCTGATCACCAGCGTTAGCAGACGATATGTGTTTTCGTCCATCTCGATCGAGACTTGAAGGCTGGGAATCGGGTTTTGATGCGCCTACCGCACGAATCGTCCTCATTCGTCCGACGAAGAGCGAGCTTGCGGCGGTCAATACGCCTACGGTTGCTCCGACTTTGATCACATCACGCCGGGTTACCTTCAAAACCATCGTGGTCCCATTGTTTGGTTGAAGCGAGACGAATGTCAGACGGAACTCCCGTCTAAAATCGCTACGCCACTCCAACCCGCAAAACGAAACCGCTGTCAGCTTTTAGCTAAATGTCTTCTACAGTGTGCCCGAGTCCACCACTGTGTCCACGCTACTCGCGTGCCAAACCCGGCGAGGTTGCCCGATCCCTTATGAATTAATTCACTTTTATGACTTTTTACGATCCCACATAAAGACAACAGATCAAAAGCGCTATTTTTATGCGAGGATTTTTCAAGCTCTGAAATAGCTCGGTCGGGGCCTGCAATCGATTATCGCTGTTTGTGTTGCAGCTTCAGTGAGGGGGCAGCAACTAAATCATGGCTGTGGTGTGCGCCAGTTTGTGCGTAACCAAATGCTTGAATGTCCGTTCAAATAAAATACGTACGACGGTGAACCTGACGAAATTTAGTCGCAAAATAGCAGAGGGTCGGCATGTCTACCTGTATCTTGAATCCGGTGCCTGTATGAGCCGATATTCGACCGCATTACGAGCAGGACTGCATCTGGTCGGCGGGTGGTTTAAGGAGAAATCATGATGTCAGCGGACCGTCCGCAAATTGGGCTAGTCAGTAATGCCGATGCCTATGAGAAAGATGCTGTTCCCGAAGAAGTCGAACGTCTGAATAAGTTTGCCGATTTTCATTATGCCGAATTCAATGAAGCTTCTGATTGGGACGAAGCACCTCCGCAGAATCCGGATGAAAATGCCAGGTTGATCGAGTTCGCAAGTGGGCTTGATGGATTGATCATTTGCCACGGATCACCACGTATTACCGCCGCGATCCTTGATGCGGCACCGAGCGTGAGAATCGTTGGTGAGCTTGAGGGCGACCGATTTGCGCGGCGTATCGATGTCGAAGCTGCGTCGGCAAGAGGAGTGAAGGCGGTCGACACCACTCACGGCTCTTCTTATGGCGTATCCGAATGGGCGCTTGCCATGTCGATGATCGGGCTTCGCAATGCAGGGGCGCTTTTTCGAAGAATGATTGCCGGCGAGGCAGTGTTCACGGACATGGATGATCGTGCCAACGACCCGGGATTCCTGAAGAGTGAGCTGACCGGCAAAACGGTTGGAATAATTGGGGTAGGGCACATCGGAAGACGTTTTCTCGAACTTCTGAAGCCGTTCAATGTCACGGTATACGCACATGATCCGTATGTTCCGCTGGAGATCGCTGATATCTACGACATCACGATGACTACGCTGGACAACGTTATGTCGATCCCCGATGTGGTTGTTTGCCTGGCACCAATAACGCCCGCCACGCAAGGGATGATTGGCAAGCACGAGATTGGCCTCATGAAACCGGGCACCGTGTTCGTCAATGTGTCTCGTGGTGCCATCGTTGACTCCGATGCGTTGATCGAACGGTTAAATAAGAACGACATGATCGCGTGTCTGGACGTTTTTGAGCCGGAGCCTGTGCCTGTCGATTCACCGGTGCGCCAGATGACCAACGTGTTTCTGACACCGCACATTGCCGGTGTCAACGTTATCGGAGGACCACGCTTTTTCAGGCTGATGGTCGATGAAATGGAGCGATTCTTCTCGGGTCACGACACGAGGTACGACTTACTGCCACGTACGATTGCGAACCGTTCTGGCGGCCCCGTGCCGCAGGGCTGATCTGCTTCTTCCCAACGAATCGCAGATAGATGGGCCTTATTCATTCGTGTAAGTCCCATTTTTTGTTTAAACGGGAAGTGTGTGCCTCGCTCCACTAACTCCGAGGCTCGGTTACGTCAACTTGTAGCCGCCATCAACGTTGATGCTTTGACCGGTTATGTTGCGGGCATCGTCGGACGCGAGCAACGCCACGGTGTTCCCGATATCGGACCGGCTCCAACTCTCGATTGAACCGGTTGTTTTGTCGTACAGCCTCTCTTCGCAGTTCGACCAGATCGGCATCGTCATTGTCGGGTTGCTGAGCTATCAGAGCCTTTGCGATCTAGATACCCATCGGGGTAATCAGCCGTGATGGGCAGACTGTGTTTACGTTGATGTTGAAGGGGGCTGCCGAGCTGGCAACGATCTGGGTGTGACGAATGACAGCAGCTTTGTTTGCCGCGTATGCGGATCCGTCGAGCCGCACCTGATCGCCGGGCTTGACGGTGATTGGCTGTGCCGGGGGCGGATCACCGGATTTGCCGACAGTCGAGGCGATACAGTACTCAAGTGCCGTCGATTCGGAATTGCTGTAACTGCCTGTGTAGGGACCACTGTCCTAATACTGATGCGTTCTAAGCAACCTTCTAGACTTCATATATCCCCTGCTTGACCTGCAGATAAGAGGCGGCAAAGGCTGAGAGCTGTCACTGGTTTGACCAGTGTCTTCAGATCGTGGAGCGTTGTTCAATCCGGTTTATGCGTGTGGTTCCGGTGATCCGTGAAATATAATTTCCCGGCTTCGTTGAACGGTCCATAATTTGGGATCACATTTATGCCCTAATATCCCAAAGTCGAATGCACATGCGCTTCGGGCGAACATCATTGCAGCAGCGATCCACACCGCAGTGATTTACGATTCTGTCGTTTGATGACAAATGTCGAGTCTCTACTCAATAAAATTACGGTTAAAGTCGAACGATTAGTTGGTTGACAACCAACTCACATCGGGATAGCCTCGCTCGACTTCACACGCACATTTGTTCAGGGAACATATGCTGCTGGAATTGACTTG
>Ga0114999_10004987_pt1 | contig 15794 bp, 17 predicted proteins | sample ArcticOcean_MG_C_3_FD_89820 | JGI IMG/M metagenome (GOLD analysis project Ga0114999, IMG submission 89820) | Marine microbial communities from western Arctic Ocean - ArcticOcean_MG_CB8_126 | ecosystem: Environmental > Aquatic > Marine > Oceanic | place: Arctic Ocean: Canada Basin | collected...
ATTATGGCCACTCACCTAGGCTCATATCGTTGCTTGCGCTGGGCTGACGAGGCCGAACGTCACCAGCAGCGGCCGGGGGCCAAGTCCTTTCCCTGTGCTACCGAGTCGGCCCCGACTGGCTGGGGAGCAAGGAGCGCCATTCTTGAGCTGGATAGGGCGGGGCCGCCCGTCAATGTGAGGTACCCCAGACGTGGGTGCAACCCAGGCCGCAGGGGAGCTATAGCCTGCGCAGCTGTGGATCGTCGCCTCGAGTGAATGCTAGTAGGGCAGCGATTCCAGCGATTGCTCCGAAGACTCTTAGTGTGACTGCGATGCCGTGGACCACTAGCTCACGTTGTTCGAGACCAAGGTTGCCGCCTTCCGCCGATCCAACTGACCAGCCAGAGTTGGCGACGAAAATCGCCTCTGCTGTGGCGATTCCTGTGATGAGACCGATATTGCGAAGTGTGGGTATCAGACCCGATACCGTGCCTATCCTGTCGGGCGGGGCGGCGCCCATGAGCGCGCTCTGGTTGGGCGGGCCGAACAGTGAACTACCGAGGGATGATAGCGCCAGGATTCCGAGAATCGTGGCCAACGGTGCGTCGACGGACAGCGTCGACATAACCAAGAAGGCGGTGGCCATCGTTCCTAGCCCTAGGGGTGTCAGAAGACGTGGGCCGAACCTGTCCGAAAGGCGCCCAGTGATAGGCGCCAGGATAATCATGACTGCGGGCGCCGCCAAGAGCACTAGGCCCGCCCTCGCCGGCGATAGCGATTTGCCGAAGATCAGGTAGAACGGCATCAAGAACGACAGCGCCATGGTGGACATCGTCAGCGCCACCATCAGCCCGCTGCCTATGGCGAATGCGCGTCGCGTGAAGAGGCGTAGGTCGATCACCGGGCTAGGTGAGCGCAACGACATGATGACGAAAGTGACGGCTAGCAGGACGCTCGCGCCGAAGAATCCGATGAAGGAGAGGGACTCGAAGCCCTGGCTGGACCCACGGTTCACGCCGACGGCGAAGGTGATTGCGGCGAAGAATAGAGTGATGGATCCGGGGATGTCGAAACGACCTTCAGGCTTGTTTTCCCGAGCATGGTCCTTCTCTAGGAGAATCCAGGCGAGAGCAAAGGCTGCGAGCGCGAATGGGACGCGAATCAGAAATATCCAGTGCCAACTCAGCGTGCCCAACATCAAGCCCCCAAGGGCAGGGCCGACCATCATTCCGACCCCGGCCGAAGACATGAGGATCCCGAAGGCTTTGCCCCGTTCTTTACGTGGGAATGCTGTTGCAACGAGGGCAGACGCGAGTGCGTTGCTTGTGGCGGCACCCGCGGCCTGTACGGTGCGTGCGGCGATCAACCATCCGATGCCAGGTGCGAGGCCTGAGAGCAGCATGCCTATGGAGTAGACGAGCATCCCTCCGACGAACACACGGCGTACGCCGAATAGGTCGCCGAACCTGCCTGCAGGCAAGACGAGGCCGAGCGAGACGAGCTGGAACGCGAGGGTCACCCACACGACGTTGGAGGTGCTCGTCGAGAAGACTTTGGTGAGAGTGGGCTGCGCGATCAGGACGATGCTGAAATCGGAGGTACCGAGTATCGTGCTGGTGGCCGCGATGCCCAGCGCGATCCATTTGTAATTCGGTCGCTGAGTAGTCGTTTCGCGCATGATTTCGGATGGGCCTTGGCAACGTGGATAGGGCGCCGCGATGGTAACATTTGGCTTGGGCCGCGAAGGCCCCTACAGGCCCCGATGGCCTACGAGGTGACGCGACCCTATGACATCCGAACCGCTACCGGTACGACGATTACCCGATTGGCTGAAGGTGCGCATGCCTGGTAGCCCGGGTTTCTTGGATCTGCGCCAGAAGCTGCGGACGGCCGAGCTTCATACGGTTTGCGAAGAGGCGCATTGCCCCAACATCGGCGAATGCTGGGACAGAAAAAGTGCCACTTTCATGATCCTAGGTGAAGTGTGCACTCGTGCATGCCGCTACTGTGCGGTCATCAGTGGGAAGCCTGCAGGTCTTGACCTCGAAGAACCCCGAAGGCTCGGGCGCACCGTCGGACAGCTGGGCCTGCGCTACTGCGTCATCACGTCGGTCGACCGCGACGACCTGGCCGACGGTGGTGCGTGGGTGTTCGCGGAGAGCATCCGCCAGATCCACGAGCGCCTACCAAGTTGCGAGGTGGAGGTGCTGATCCCCGACTTCCGGGGGCATTGGGAGGACCTTCGCACGGTGTTGGATGCGCGTCCGGCCGTGCTCAACCACAACATCGAGACCGTACGTCGCGTGTTCAAGGCGGTACGGGCGAAGGGCGACTACGACTTGTCGCTTGAGTTGCTGAGGGTTTCTAAGGAATCGCACCCGGACATCCCGACGAAGAGCGGGATTATGGTGGGGCTCGGCGAAACGCGTGAGGAGCTGTCGCGGACGATGGCCGATCTGCGCGCGGTGGATGTGGACCTGCTGACGGTCGGTCAATACTTGCGCCCGAGCAACGGGCACGTGGAGATGGAGCGTTTCTACCATCCGCGAGAGTTCAAGGAGATCGAGGAGGAAGGAATGGCGTTGGGCTTCAAATATGTTGCTTCTGGCCCACTGGTCCGTTCCTCGTATCACGCTGAAGATCAGCTCGACGCTGCGCGCGGCGTGCTGCCTTAGGCGTTCGGCAATCAATCATTGGAGAAGATGAACATGTCGCTATCAACCCAGAAGACGAAGCAGATCATCGACGCAGCAGAGGCGAAGGCGCTAGAGATGGGCGTCTTAATCTCGGTGTGCGTGGTCGATGAGAACGGGGTGATGAAAGGCTTCCTCAAGATGGATGGCGCGTGGTTCACGACCAACGACATCGCGTTGGGCAAGGCGAAGGCGGCTGTTGGCACACGAACGTCTAACGCTGACATGGCAGACCGGGCAGGCCGCCCGGTATTCCAGTTCCAGCTCGTGCACAGCGGATTTGTCTTTGCACAAGGGGGCGAGCCAATCTTCGAGGATGGCGCGTGCATTGGGGCGGTTGGCATCAGTGGCGCTCCCGGAGGTCCCCTGGATGAGGAGATTGCGCGCGCCGCACTGGGGGCGGTCTAGACGGCCTTTCGACCGTACGCTGCGTACACCCAGTCTGCGGCAAGCAACGGATCAGGGAACCGCCCCGCCAACGTCGCCGCCAGTCGCTTCTCGAAACGGCGCATGTCTTTAGGGAGTAGCGGGTGAATAGAGGGTACGGCAGCGCTGATGCGACGCCTGCGCTCGGGACGTGGTGCCCGCCCGTTGGTGGGTTGCGGCACGTGCTGGCTGTAGGTAGGGTTGGCAGTACCCCGCCTAAGGAGACGCATCATGATCCGAAGTGCTGTGCTCGACGACTATGCTGAAAATGCTCGGGATCTCGCCGATTGGGATTCGATTCCCGATGCTGAGGTCGTTTACTTCCGGGATCATGTTGCGGAGCCGGACGCGTTGGTAGAAATGCTCCAAGGGTTCGACGTTGTGCAGATGATGCGCGAGCGCACGTCATTCCCGGCAGAGGTCGTCGATCGGCTACCCGACCTGAAGTTGTTGTCGGGGACGGGTGGCCGGCACCCCCACGTGGATATGGACGCTTGCACGCGCCTTGGCATCCCGGTGACGAACACTAGTGGGTCGTCGGGGGTCGGGCCGGGTGGGCCGACGATGGAGCTGACATGGGGCCTGATCATCGGCCTGATGCGCCACATCCCCTGGGAGAACGGCCAGATGCGAGAGGGCCGCTGGCAGACCCGCATGGGGACCGGCCTCTCGGGGAAGACGTTGGGCATCCAGGGTCTCGGTAACATTGGCGTTCCCATGGCGAATATCGCAAACGCGTTCGGGATGAACGTGATCGCGTGGAGCCGGACGCTGACACCCGAGCGGGCGGCAGCTGCGGGCGCGACGTATGTGTCATGGGAGGAGCTTTTCAAGCAGCCGGATGTGCTCACGATTCATGTGCCGCTGACCAACGAGAGCCGAGGGTGGATCGGCGCTCATGAGTTGGGACTGATGAAGCCAACGGCGTACTTGGTGAACACGTCTCGTGGGCCCATCGTGCAGACGGATGCGTTGGTCGACGCGCTGCGTAATGGAACAATCGCCGGTGCGGCGGTCGACGTTTACGACACCGAGCCGATAACGGCGGACCATCCTCTGCTGGCGCTCCATAATGTCGTGCTGACGCCGCACGTCGGCTATGCGAGCGTGGAGGGCCTGCGAAATTTCTACCAGGGCGCGGTTGCGAACATCAATGCGTGGGTCGCTGGCGAGCCGACGAAAGTTGCCAACGAGGCTGTGGTAGGCCAAGAGCGCAAGCTCTAGGCTAGTCCTTTGGACAGCGACTGGGGACGTGTGTGAGTGTTGCCCACCCGCCCGGAACCACTACCGCTGCTTGCGCAGTGCTGGCGGGGAATAGGGGCGTGCGCCCGTCTGGTAGCGCCACTCTGGGGGGCTAGGTGCGGCGGTGGCTGACGTAGTCGGTGAGGGCTTCGAGGGATTCGCGGGCGCGGTGCTGGGGTACGATGGTGAGGGCATCGAGCGCGCTTTGCTTGTAACCGTCCATGACCGCGACCGTTTCGTCGATGACGCTGGAGGCGCGGACGAGGTCGACGACGGTGAGCAGGTCGTCGGTCTCCTGGCTGCCCTGGGTGAGGCGCTTCATGGCGGGCAAATCAGAGTTATGCGCGGCGAACAGTAGGACGGGCAGGGTGACGGTGCCCTGGAGGAGATCGTTGCCTACGGGCTTGCCTAGCTCCTCCTCGGTGCCGGTAAAGTCGAGCAGGTCATCCATGATCTGGAAGGCCATGCCGAGGTTGTAGCCGTACTGGCTGAGTGCTTGGCACTCGTTGTCCGGCGCGCCGGAGAGTACACCGCCCGCCTCAGCCGCGGTACAGAAGAGCGATGCGGTTTTGTTGTAGATGCGTTGGTTGTACTGGTCGATGGACTGGCCCCAGTCGTGGGTGCTGAAATACTCGGCGAGCTCACCCTGCGCCAGCTCCATGATCGTCTCGGAAAAGCGGCGAACGACTCGTAAGTTGTCGGTGTCGCATACGTAGGTGGCGGACGTGGCGAAGACGTAGTCGCCCAGCAGGACAGCGACGTCGTTGCCCCAGATGTTGCTGATTGTGGCACGCCCGCGTCGCGTCTCAGCTTTGTCGACAGTGTCGTCGTGAATCAACGTGGCGATGTGCAGTAGCTCCACGGCAGTGGCCATGGTCACGAGCTTGTCCTGGGGCCCGTCTCGGAGAGCGCCCGCCAAGAGCGTTACGGTTGGCCGTACCTTCTTGCCACCGCTGACGACGGCGTGCTCCAGCAGGCCGTCTTCGCTGGACAGCTTCGCGTGGCCGGCGAGGCTGCGGAGGCTGTCGACGACCATATCAAGCTGAGCTTGGACTGGCTCGTAGATGAAATCGACGTCTGATTGGGAAGTGTCTGTCATGGCTTTACCCAAGCAGCGCGACCATCTCGTCGGCTGTGGAGTCGTCGAGCTTGGTGAACAGAGGCGTGGGCTGCGGGATCTTCGTTCCAGGCACGGGGCGTTCGATGGCCCAGGATCCGTCGGTTACGTTGCCGTCGAGGCCGAGCAGTTCGTGGAGCCGCTGGGCGCTGAAGGGTAGGAACGGGTAGAGGGTTGTTTTGAGCGCGGAAAGTACGTACATGGTGGTGTACAGCGTCTTGGCGGCCTCGTCTTTGTTCTCTTTGACTTGCTTCCATGGAGCCTGGAAATCGATATACCGATTTGCCTCGCGGGCCAGGCCCATCGCGCCTTGGAGTGCTTCTCGCAGGCGAACGGCGTTCAGGCTGTTGGAAACGGCATCGAGCGCGGCGTCCGCCGTGGCGATGAGGTAGGTGTCCGCTGGGCGTAGGTCTCCGGGCTCGGGCACAGCCTCGTCGAAGTTGCGGAACACCTGGGTCAGCACGCGGTGCACGAGATTGCCGAACGTGGCGACGAGCTCATCGTTGTTCCGGCGGACGTAGTCGGCCCACGAGAAGTCGGAGTCGCCGGTCTCGGGCATGGTCGCTGCGAGGTGGTAACGCAGCGGGTCAGGTGGCAGGCGGTCGAGGTAGTCCGGCACCCATACGGCCCAGTTGCGACTGGTGGAGAGCTGCTTGCCCTCGAGGGTCAGGAATTCGTTGGATGGCACGTCATAGGGGAGGTTGAGTCCACGGCAGCCCAAGAGCATGGCGGGCCAGATGATGGTGTGGAAGGGGATGTTGTCCTTGCCGATGAAGTAGTATGACCGCGTGGAGGGGTCTTCCCAGAACGGACGCCACGCCTCGGGGTCGCCGGAACGTTGCGCCCACTCTTTGCTGGCCGAGAGGTAACCGCAGACCGCCTCGAACCACACGTAGACGCGCTTCTCCTCGTAGCCCGGGATGGGCAGGGGGACGCCCCAGTCGATGTCGCGGCTGATGGCTCTGTCTTTAAGTCCCTCAGAGAGGTATCCCCGGGTGAAATTCTTCACGTTGAGGCGCCAGTGGTCCTGCTTGCCGGCCCACTCCAAGAGTTCGTCTTGGAAGGCGCTGAGCTTGTAGAAGAGGTGCTCCGTGTCGCGTATCTCGACCGGGTAGCGCTTGCCGTCATGTCGGTACGTTGGGTCGCGCAGGTCGATGGGGTCAAGGATGCGGCCGCAGTTGTCGCACTGGTCACCGCGGGCGTCCAAGTCGTTGCAATGCGGGCAGGTGCCCTGCACATATCGGTCCGGGAGGAAACGCTGAAAATCCGATGAGTAGGTCACCTTCATGGAATCGCCGTAGAGAAGGCCCTTCTCGTTGAGCGCTAGCAGGAGCTCCGAGACGGTCTCACGGTGGTTGTCGGTCATGGTGGTTGTGAACAGGTCGAACGTAATGCCCAGCTGCTCGAAGGAGTCTAGGAACGAGGCGTGGTATTTCTCCACCACTTCGCGAGGGGTGACGCCCTCGTCTTCGGCCTTGCGCATGATGGGAGTGCCGTGGGAGTCGCTGCCGGAGACCATTAGCACCTCGTTGCCGGAGAGGCGATGGAAGCGCGCGAAAATGTCGGCTGCGAGGTAGCAACCGGCGAGGTGGCCGAGGTGTAGGGGGCCATTGGCGTAAGGCCAGGCCACGCCTATGAAAATACGGTCAGACATGCGGGGAACACTCGTAAAACTGGCGGTGCCGCCATTCTAGCATCGCAGGGGATGGCCGGGCGCCCCGGGCTCGTTGGAGCCTCGGTCGTGGATGAGGTCAGTGCGACTTCTCGGATTGCGGGACTGAAGGTCGCTGGAAGCTTCGAGGATGGAGCGTTGCGGCAGCGAGCGAGTGGTGGATGTCCCGCCTGCCTAGCTTTCGAGCCAGAGGCGGTAGGCGTCGCGCTTGGATATGGCGTAGGCGTCGGTGACTTGAGCGACGGCGTCGCGGCGCGTTTGGCCCTGCGCCTTGAGGGCCGCCAGCGCGGCGCGTGCCCCCTCTTTATCGGCCTCGATGTCCCTGCGGGACGCGCGCGGCGGGGCGCCCTGGACGACGATGACGAATTCGCCGCGAGGGTTGTCGAAGTGGGCCAGCGCGTCGCCGGCGGTGCCTCTAAAAACCTCCTCGTGGAGCTTGGTCAGTTCTCTGCAGACGGCGATCGGTCTGTTGGCGAGCACGGCTGCGAGGTCTTCGAGCATCGCACGTATCCGGTGCGGCGATTCGAAGAACACGAGGGTGGCAGGCTCCGCTTCTAGTCCGGCCAGCAACTCTCGTCGCGCCTTGCGGGCTCGCGGCGGGAAGCCAACAAACCTGAAGGAGTCGCCGCCCATTCCTGACACCGACAGCGCAGTGGTGACCGCAGACGGCCCCGGTATCGCGATGACGTTGATGCCCTGCTCGGCGGCGGCGCGCGCTAGATCAGCGCCAGGATCGCTGATGGCGGGCACGCCGGCGTCAGTTACGAGCGCGACATCCTCTGCCAGGAGCGATTGCAGCAGGCGCGGCGCGCGGCGCGCGGCGTTGTGCTGATTGTAGCTAATGATGCGTTTCGAGATGCCCAGGTGTGTGAGCAGCTTGCGCGACTGCCGGGTGTCTTCCGCTGCTACGAGGCCGACCTCCGACAGCACACGAATCGCTCGTAGGGTGAGGTCTTCGAGGTTGCCGATGGGGGTGGTGACGACGTACAGCGTGCCCATGGGATGAGGATAGCCGATGGTAGCGCTTAGAATGGCCGTTGCTAGACGAGATGTGATGTAAGGAGAACCGATGGACTCGCTGTACACCGACGACGAACGACTGCTTGCGACGACCATCCGCGATTTCGCTGAGGCTGAGCTTGCTCCGCTGGCAGCACGCTGGGACGAGAACGAGGAGTTCCCCTGGGAGAGCATCGAGGGGCTCAAGCGCATGGATTTGATGGGATTGACTATCCCGGTGGACGTGGGCGGCGCAGGCGCGAGCTACTCGGAGATGGTTATCGTCGACGAGGAGATCGCCCGCGTGTGCATGACGACGAGCACTACGCATCTGACGCACATCTCGCTCAGCGCGGCTACGATTGATCGCTTTGGTTCATCTGAGCAGCGGGAGCGTTTTCTGCCGGCGATGGCGTCTGGCGAGAAGCTGGGGGCGTTCGGTCTCACGGAGCCAAGCTCTGGTAGCGATGCGTCGGATATGCAGACCACTGCGATCTGGAAAGGGGAGGGGTACGTGCTCAACGGTTCCAAGACGTTCATCACCAACGGGGCCGAGGCTGATGTGATGGTGGTGTTCACCTCTCACGACCGTTCGGCGGGGTCTCACGGGACGACGGCGTTCATCGTGGAGAAGGGGACGAGGGGGTTCGAGACGGTGCCCATGCACGGGAAGATGGGCATCCGGGGCTCCGGGACGGCAAACGTGTTTCTCTCAGACTGCGAGGTGCCGTTGGCGAATCGGCTGGGCGAAGAGGGTGATGGGTTCAAGATTGCGATGTCCGTCATCGACTCCAGCCGTATCTCGCTCGCCACGCAGTCGGTGGGGCTCGCGCAGGGAGCATTCAGCGCTGCGGTGCGTTACGTGCAGCAACGAGAGACGTTCGGCAAGCCGCTGAAGGATCACCAGGCGATCCAGTTCATGCTGGCGGACATGGCTACGCAGATCGATGCGGCTCGGCTGCTGACGCGCCGCTCGGCGCAGCTGAAGGACGCTGGCCACAGCCACAACAAGGAATCGGCGATGGCCAAGCTCTACGCGTCAGAGGCGGCGCATTTCTGCGCGGATAGGGCCGTGCAGATCCACGGGGGCTACGGGTTCTTCCGGGAGAATCCGGTGGAGCGGATGTATCGCGACCAGCGGATTACGGAGATATACGAGGGCACGTCTGAGGTACAGCGCTTGGTGATCTCACGCGCCGTCCTCCGCGAAAACGCCACCTAGGCAGGGAGGCTCCGGTCTCGTTGGAGGCTCGATCGTGTATGAAGTCGGTGCTCGACCTCGGATTTCTTGGCTTCGCCGCTGGGATTGAAGATCGCTTGGCGCTCCGGGGGGGGCGTGATTGTTGCGACGGGCAAAGCCCATGAGCTGGATCGACTGGTACTTCCTGGCAGTGGATCCCAGGGATACCATGCCAGGGTGGCCCGGTTGGCCACGGTGAGCAGGTTATTAAGGAGCAGTTGTGACACTATTCACGCCTAACACCAAGGTTGGCGCGATCAACCATATCGGGATCGCGACTGCTGATCTGAAGGCGTCGTTGAAGCAGTTCCGCGAGTTGTATCAGTCGCCAGACGCTGAGTTAATCCGGAACGAGGAGCAGGGCCTGCTCGCGGCGTTTATCCATCAAGGTGAGACGCACATCGAGTTGCTGCAGCCCCTGCGTGCCGATACGACTATCGGGCGCTTCATAGAGCGTCACGGCGAGGGTGTGCACCACATGGCGTTCACGGTTGAGGACACCGATGCGAAGGCGAAGGAGCTTGAGGCGCTGGGCATCCCGATTATCGACGGCCCGCGTGAAGGGCTGGGTGGCCGGATCGCGTTCACGCATCCGTCGTCAACGCACGGCGTGCTGATCGAGATTGTGAAGCCGCGAGACGAACACTAGTGATGACTAGCAGGGTGCTGATTGCGAAACCTGGGTTGGACGGCCATGATCGCGGGGCCCGGATGGTGGTGCGTTCGCTGCGTGACGCGGGCTTCGAGGTCGACTACACGGGGATCAGGCGCACCGCAGAGGAGATTGCTGCTCAAGCCGAGGAGTTGGGCTCTGATCTGGTGGGCCTGAGCATCCTGTCGGGGGCGCACATGGAGTTGGTGCCACGCGTGATGGATGCGCTGGCCGATCGTGGCCTGGACACTGTGCCCGTGGCCGTGGGCGGGATCATCCCCGAGCACGACCGTGCTGCGTTGCTGGAGATGGGAGTTGTCGCGATCTTCGGCCCCGGCGCTCGGATGGAACACATCCGGGCGGCTATTGCGGGGGCTATCGCGGCGTATCAACGAGGGCAGGCGTAGGCGCGCATTGGCCCCGATAGCGTTTCCTGGCGTATACTATTCGGGTTGCGGGGAGGTGGAGCGTGCTGGAGATGAAGGTCAATGTCGCGCAACTCCTCAAGGAGACGGTGGGTGCGGCTCGGTCTTTTGAGCTTAGTGACTCACTCTTGGACTCCGATGGTTCGGTGCTTGGCACGGTTACTGGTGCGCTGAAGCTCACCAAGACCGACCGAGGCGTGTGGGTATCAGGGCCTGTTGAGATGATGGTGTCGAGCGAGTGCTCACGGTGTTTGAATCCGATGGAGTACCCGGTTCCGGCGCAGATCGATGATGAGTACCTGCCCCATGTGGATTTGGCCACGGGCGCTCGCGTTCGGGTCGACGACCGTGATGCTAACGATGCGGATACGAGAAGCATCGACGATCACCACGAGTTGGATTTAACGGACACGTTGCTACAGTATCGGTTGGCCGGGCTCCTGCTGGCCCCGATGTGCAAGGAAGATTGTTTGGGAATCTGCCCGCAGTGCGGAGTGGACCTCAATGAGAATGCCCACGACTGCGAAGATGAGTTAGACCCTCGATGGGAAAAGTTACGAGAGTTGTTGAGATAGTTCATGCCTGTACCTAAACGTAAGCGATCCAAGGCCAGCGTTGGCTCCCACCGTGCCCACCAGGCAATCAAGCTTCCTCACGTGGTTGAGTGCTCGCACTGCCACCGTCCGATGAAGCTGCACCACGTGTGCCCGGCCTGCGGTTTCTACCGCGGTCGTGATGTCCTGAGCGCCGAAACTGAGCTCGCCTAAATATCCCGCCCCCGGATGTCCTTGTTCCTACGGCAGACCGAGGAAAGGCCTGACCGGGGGTAAGTTGCGTCTACTCCCGGCTACGGGGTGGGCGTCGATTTTTGCCATGCCCCCCCTTGGGCAGGCGTGATTTGAGTTATCTATGAATGTCACCACTGCGTTTCTGTTCCCTGGCCAGGGCGCCCAAGAGGTCGGCATGGGTGCCGACGTGTTCGTTGCGTCTGCCGCCGCCAGGGCGGTGTTCGATGAAGCTAACGATGTCTTGGGCACGAGCCTGAGCAAGATCATCCTCGAAGGGCCAGCCGAAGAGTTGGTTCGCTCGCACAACGCCCAGCCCGCGATCCTGACGGCGAGCATCGCACTGCTTCGTGCGCTCGAAGAGCGCATGGGCGATTCGATGCCCCAGCCGACATTCGTTGCGGGCCACAGCTTGGGTGAGTACACGGCGCTCGTTGCAGCGGGTGCGCTGGACTTCGCGCAGGCCCTGCGTTTGGTGCGCCGCCGTGGTGAGCTCATGCAGGCCGCAGCGGAGGCGACGCCTAGTGGGATGGCCGCGTTGATCGGCCTGACTCTGGGCGCTGCGCAGGCCGCTTGCGAGGGCACAGGCGCTCAGGTCGCCAATGCCAACAGCGAGCAGCAGATCGTCATTGCGGGGCCCACGGAAGCGCTAGATGCGGCGATCGAGCGAGCCAAGGAGGCCGGGGCGCGCCGGGCGCTGCCGCTGGACGTGGCGGGAGCTTTTCACACGGAGGTGATGCGGCCCGCGCAGGACGAGATGGATCGGCTGTTCGCCGAGACCACATTCGGTATACCTAAATCGCCGGTGATCGGCAATACGACGGGGACGCCGCTGGTAACGGGTGACGAGATTCGGGGTGAACTCGCCGACCAGCTCTGCGGGTGCGTCTATTGGCAGGAGGCCATCGAGTACATGGCGGCGAATGGGGTGGAGCGTTACGTGGAGATTGGCCCCGGCAAGGTGCTGACGGGCTTGGTTAAGCGCATCGCGTCAGGAGCAGAAACGGTGGTTATCGGAGGCCTAGACGCTCTGGACGCCCTAACGTAAGCTGCCAACGTAGCAATGGAAACACGAACATCACCTTCGGGCCGCCGCGCGAAAAAGCCCAAGACCCACCAACACCGGGCGCGTGTCCTTGCGCTGCAGGTGCTGTACGAGATGGACGTTGTAGGCCACGATTGGGAGGCGTCTCTCGCGACTCATGCGGAAGCGACTGAGGCGTCTGATCGCGTGGTGGAGTTGGCGATGACCACGATCAAGGGCGTATTGGCGGCCATGGCGGAGGTTGACGAGTTGATCGTGACCAACGCGCCGATGTGGCCCTTGAATCAGCTCTCACCGGTGGACCGGAACGTTCTCAGGCTCGCCCTCTTCGAGCTGCTGCCGGGGTCGACAGTCCCGCCGAAGGTTGCAATCAACGAAGGGGTAGAATTGGCAAAGGAATTCGGTGGCGCAGCGTCTTCGCGCTTCGTCAATGGCGTGCTAGGAGCGGCCCTCGAAGGGATTGGCTCCGCAGGCGCGATATCAACTGATTAGGAGACCTCATGGCGAGTGTCCTCGACAGAGTTAAGGCAGTGGTAATTGATCGGCTTGGTGCGGATGAGGCAGCGGTCGTAGCAGATGCGTCGTTCACGGACGACTTGAACGCTGACTCGCTGGACTTGGTTGAGCTCATCATGGCGTTCGAAGAGGAGTTCGCCGATGGTGCAGAGCCGTTGAAGATCTCCGACGAGGACGCCGAGGGCATCCGGACGATCCAGAACGCAGTCGACTTCATCAAGGGCAAGGGCTACACGGACTAGCTTCCGCTACGAGGATCGATTATTGGCTGGTTTGGATGTCATCCACCAGGTGATCAAGACGTGCGAGGACTGTGACCTGTGCTGGGAGCGCACCAATGCAGTTCCTGGCGAAGGCTTCGCGCAGGCCGGGATCATGTTCGTCGGGGAAGGCCCCGGCTTTAATGAAGACAAGCAGGGGCGCCCTTTCATCGGGGCGGCGGGTCAGTTCCTTACCCATCTGCTGGAGTCCATCGGCTTGCGCCGGGAGGATGTGTTCATCACCAATATGGTGAAGTGCCGTCCGCCTAATAATCGTGATCCGTTGCCTAAAGAGATCGAGGCCTGTCGGCACTACCTCGACGAGCAGATCGAGGAGATCGCGCCGAAGATCATCGTTCCGCTTGGGCGTCACGCGCTAGCGCGTTGGTTCCCCGGGCAGTCCATCGGTAAGCTGAGAGCACAGCCGAAGGTGTTCGGCGCCGTCACGCTGTTTCCGCTGTATCACCCTGCGGCAGCGCTTCACAATGGCGGGTTGCGTTCGACCATCGAGGAAGATTTCGCGAAGCTGGGCGCGTTGCTCGCCGACCTTGGTGGTCAGCCGTCGTCACCGCAGACGAACCCCACGGTGAAGAGTGGGCCGCCGGTTACGGTTAGGCCGGAAGCGGTCGCCGGACCGGAGCCGGAGCAGGAAAAGACGGATGAGCCGCCGTCGCAACAGTGGAGTATGTTTTAGCGCCGACCTTATGAGCGGCGCGGTTGGTTAGGCGCCTGCAGGCGCCAGAAAAATGGAGCTATGACAGACCCTATTCGCATCATCCCTCTGGGGGGGCTCGGTGAAGTTGGCAAGAACATGATGGTCGTTGAGTACGGCGACGACATCGTGGTGATCGACGCTGGCTTGATGTTTCCGAAAGAAGACATGCACGGCGTCGACCTGGTGCTTCCTGATACGACGTATCTGAAAGAGAACAAGGACAGGGTTCGTGCGGTGCTGATCACCCATGGCCACGAGGACCATGTGGGAGCGCTGCCGTTCCTGTTGCGCGATCTCGACGTGCCTGTGTACGCGCCACCGCTGGCCCGCGACCTAATAGAGGTGAAACTTAAAGAAAACGTGGGTGTGGGTAAGTACGACCTGCACGAAGTACAGCCGGGCGAGAGCGTGGAACTGGGAGGCATTACCGCTGAGTTCTTCCGCGTGTGCCACTCCATCCCTGACGCATGCGGGATCGCGTTGCACACCGATGCGGGTGTCGTCGTCCACTCGGGTGATTTCAAGATCGACCACACCCCGGTCGATGGGCACCTGACGGAGCTCCACCGGTTGGCGGAGCTCGGACAGGAAGGTGTATTGCTCCTCTTGTCAGATTCCACCTACGCAGAAAATCCGGGATATACGCCGTCCGAGCAGATCGTTTCTGAGGCGCTCGATGTGGCGATAGGCCGCGCGGAGGGACGTGTGCTGGTGGCCACGTTCGCGTCGTTGGTGTCGCGCGTGCAGCAGATTGCGGATGCGGCAGTGGCGCAAGGTCGCAACATCGCGTTTGCAGGCCGGAGCATGGTGAATAACGTCAACATGGCGCTCGACAAGGGATACCTCAAGATACCCTCCGGCACCATCATGAGCGTAGATGAGCTGGCAGGACTTCCCCCGGAGCGGCAGGTTATCGTGCTTACGGGCGCTCAAGGGGAGCCGCTGGCGGTTCTTGCCCGGGTTTCGCGGCGCCATAGCCGAGATATCCAGATCCAGCATGGCGACACAGTCATCCTCTCTGCAAGCACGATCCCTGGTAACGAAACTAAGGTTGCGGGGGTGATCGACAACCTTACACGGCAGGGCGCCAAGGTGATTACGCGGCGTCAAGCCAACGTGCATGTTCAGGGCCATGCGAGTCAGGAGGAGCTCAAGTTGATGCTCAACTTGATTAAGCCTAAATACTTCGTGCCCATACACGGCGAGTACCGCATGCTTAGCGCCCACGCTGATCTTGCCGAGTCCGTGGGTGTGGATCCCGAAAACATCATGGTGCTCGAAGACGGGGACGTTCTCGAGTTTGACGAGGACGGCGCGGAGGTCATCGAGCGCCTGCCTGCTGGCCATGTGTACGTCGATGGCCTGCGTCTGTGGGACGTGGATAGCGCGGTGCTGCGGGACCGTCGTCACCTGTCTCGCGATGGGTTCGTCGTGGTGGTGGTGCCCGTCGATCACGCTTCGGGTGACCTGGTTGGCGAGCCGGAGATCGCGTCCAGCGGGTTCATAGACATGGACGAATCCGACGAGTTGGTGGACGACGCCATTGCGTTGGTTGGCGACACGTTGCGGTCAGCCTCGAAGAGGCCGCTGCAAGAGGACTACATCACTGCGCGAGTGCGCGAGGTGCTCGGGAGCTTCCTCTTCAAGAAGACCGGGCGCCGCCCGATGATCGTGCCTCTCCGGTTGGACATGTAGCGCCAAAAGCATCAAGCCAATCCTGCTTCCTTTTCCGGGTGATTGGGGTATCGTTAATCCGATGTTTTTCGTATTTCGACTCGTTCCCACCAAGCTCCTATTCCCGCTGGGTATCGCATTGTTCGGGCTTTATGCTGCGCTGGCGCAGCCCGCTTGGCTGGTTGACCCTGCCCGCGAGTTGGCGGAGGAGGCGTTGCTGCATGCGGGTGCAGGTTTCGTCACCATGGGCCTTTTTGCGGTGGTGCTCTTGATGCTGCTGCTGAAGAAACCCCTTTTCCTGATCAAGAAATGGCGATCGCTCATCGGGTGGATCTTGCTGATCACAGGCGTCCA
>Ga0114999_10004989_pt1 | contig 15792 bp, 16 predicted proteins | sample ArcticOcean_MG_C_3_FD_89820 | JGI IMG/M metagenome (GOLD analysis project Ga0114999, IMG submission 89820) | Marine microbial communities from western Arctic Ocean - ArcticOcean_MG_CB8_126 | ecosystem: Environmental > Aquatic > Marine > Oceanic | place: Arctic Ocean: Canada Basin | collected...
CCCTCCGGAGCAAGCCGGGCGATGGCTTCCTTCAAGTCGGCAAGCGCCCCTGGCTCAAACTCAATGATGGTCACACCAGCCGTTGAACCTGGAACAAATACCACACTGATTCCCGAGTCGAGTCCGCTCTCAAGAATAACGTTTGAAACTTCGGTGGTAATATCCTGATTATTGGAAAATCCCCGGGTTTTGACCTGAAACAAATACGAGAAGGTGGGCATCTTCATCACCCCATCAAACGAACAATTCCAAAACCAGACAAAAAAAGGGCGGGTCATAGACCCGCCCCTGATTACTCTAAATTATACCAGCCGCGACGGCTATTATCTCTTATCAATCGGCGTGTAGCTCGCCTCAAGGTCGCCCACATATACCGCCCGGGGACGGAACAAGCGGTTATCAGGCAAATATTCAAGGATGCGGGCCGACCATCCGGCAACACGCGGCACAGCGAAGATCGGAGTAAACATGTCGGTGTCGATTCCCATCGCGCTGTAAATCACGCCCGAGAAGAAGTCCACGTTCGGGAATATTCCTTTGCCACCTAGATCCGCAACAACGAGGGCCTCAAGCTTTTTGGCAATCTCGTAGAGGTGGCCCGCACCAGCGCGCTCGGCGAACTCCTTGGCAATGGGGTCGAATATTATCGCCCGCGGGTCATAGGCTTTATATACACGATGCCCAAAGCCCATCACCTTTTGCTTCTTCTCCTTGGAGGCCGCGAACCATTCCTCGGTCTTGGCCGGGTCCCCAATTTCCAGAAATGTTTTCAGCGTGGCCTCGTTGGCGCCGCCATGTAAGGGCCCTTTAAGTGATCCAATTCCAGCGCAAATAGAGCTGTACAAATCGGTGAGGGAGCTATTTGTCACCATCGCGCTAAAGGTCGAAGCGTTCATACCATGTTCGGCATGGATAATGAGCGCCATGTCCATAACCTCGGCGGTTCGGGCATCCGCAGGCTCGCCTGTCATCATCCGCATGAAGTCCTCGGAGTGGCCAAGAGAGGGGTCCGGGTCGAGAATTGGCTTGCCATTTCTTACCCGCTGTATAGCCCCGACGATTGTGGGGAACTGCGCCGTGAGGGACATGGCGATATCCAAATCGTTTTCGACCGTCACTTCGAATTCTTTGGAGTTCAGGCATCCCAACATGGAAACAGCCGTGCGGAGGGTGTTCATCGGATGCGTTTTGGGGCCCAGGAGAGTGACCATATCCTTGACTTCTTGGGGGATGGCCCGGCGGCCAGCCAGATCTTTGCTGAAGGCGTCGAGTTGCGCCTTTGTGGGCAACAAACCATCTATTAGCAGATAAGCGCACTCCTCGAATCCGCCGCCGCCCGCACAAAGATCATCAATGCTGTAGCCACGGTAGATGAGCTTTCCGTTGGCGCCATCCACGTAACTAATGGAGCTCTCGTTCGTTATGGCCCCTTCGAGGCCCTTCTTAAACTCGGTTTTTCCGACAAATTGCCGGGGTTTTTCTTCCGCCATATCCACCTCCAGCTAATATCAGCCCTAAATCGACTCATCACAAAAATCATTGAAAGTAAAACACTTACACTATTGAACGCACATGCCGCTCATATAGAGCATAAAATATATACGGTGTACGATTTGACAGCTACAACACAACGCTCCACCAATATACCGGTAATATAGCCCTGATCGCAAACCCTCGGCGAGCGGGACATCCCCTCTCCGAGGGACTGGCAGAGTGGTCAAATCCCCTTGATTCGCTTCGCCCAGGGCCTGAAACCTCCCCTAGGTGGCGCGGTGCAACCCCCTTTTCTCCAGAAGCGGGCAGAGGGGGATGGAGACCCCACCAGGGCCTCTGCCCCCCCCGGGGCCCTGATATTCTCTGGAGACCCTGAATATTTGGGGCTCTGAATAACCGGCCCCCACGCTTCATTCCGCTAGATCCGAAGGCTCAGCAGGAGCTCCCTGACCAATTTCGCAGCTGCTACCGCACTGATGCCGCTAGGGTCAATATTGGGCGCCAACTCCACGACATCCACTCCAATTATCGGCGCCCCCGCCTGGCGCAGCACCTTGAGGCACGCCAGCAGATTCACGAAGGTCGAGCCGCCGGGCTCAGGTGTTCCCGTCCCCGGGCACTCCGATGGGTCGAGAACGTCCATATCCACCGTGAGATACACGGGCCGCCCCTGATGCTGCACCAGCCCGGCCATCACGTTTTCAGGGATCAGCGGCCAAACTGTCATGTGGCTCTTCATCCAGTCCCACTCCTCGCGGGTGCCAGAGCGAATCCCATATTGCACAATCCGGTCCTCGCCAATCGCCTCGACGACGCGCCGCATCACCGTCGCGTGGGAGAGCACCACCCTCTCATAATGCTCGCGCAGGTCGGCATGTGCATCCCATTGAAAAACAACGAGATCCGGGTGGTACTCCAGTGCCGCCAAAATCAGCGGCAGGCTCACCAGATGCTCGCCCCCCAGCGCGAAGGGCACCTTGCCCGCCGAGAGAATCTCCCGCGCCCGGTCGCTGATAATCTCGAGATTCTCCTCCACCCTCACCGCATTCAGAACAAGATCCCCCATGTCGCAAAAAGCAACGCTCTCCAGATCCTTTTCAATTTCGGGGCTGTAGGTTTCGAGAACCTCGGAATAATCACGGATGGCGGTGGGTCCGCTCCGAGCGCCCGAGCGGAATGACACCGTTTCATCAAACGGGCACCCGAACAGCGCGATGAGCGATTCGTCGTATGTTCTTTTTTCTGCGGAGAGAAAGCGCTCGCGGGACGGCGGCGTCTGGGCTGCATTCACGTAAGAAGGTCCTGGACATAACGCGGCAGGGCAAACGCCGCCCGGTGAAGATCGCCCGTGTAGTAGGTGGCCTTTACCCCTTTAGGCAGGGGGCGCGGCTTCATCACCTCGGGCCGCTTTCCGCTTTTCGAGGCGATGGCGAAACACCACACCCCGCCCGGATAGGTCGGGATGTGGGCCCAGTAGTACGCCGCACACGGAAACACCTTCCGTATCGTCCGGGCCACCCGGCGCATCCCCCGCGCCTCAAACAGCGGCCCCTGGGACTGGCAGCAATACAACCCGCCGGGCCGCAACGCCGCCAATGCCGCCCGAAAAAACGGCGCCCGCGTCAACGGCGAGGCCATGTTCACCGGATCGGTCGAATCCACGATGATCACGTCGAACGAATTTTTATGCTCCCGGACGAACTTCACCCCGTCCTCGATGCGTACTTCGACACGCGGATCGTCGAGTTTCCCTGATATTTTCGGAAAATACTTCTGGCAAAGGTCCACCACCATCCCGTCGATCTCAACCAGCGTGACCCGCTCGACCTCCGGGTGGCGTAGCACTTCGCGTACGCAGCCGCCATCGCCGCCCCCGACGATGAGCACCTGTTTCGGTTTTGGATGCGCACACAGCGGCACGTGAACAATCATCTCGTGGTAGATGAACTCATCCCGATCAGTCGTCTGGATCGCCCCGTCAAGGACGAGCATCCGCCCGTAATCCTCGGTGTCAAAAATCTGAATATCCTGAAAATCGCTTTTGCCCGAAAAAAGGGTTTTCTTGACCTTAAGGGTGAGACCGCAGCCGGGGGACTGATACTCGGTGAACCACATCTCCCCGCTTTGAGGAGTCTCCGGCTGGGAGAAAGGTCTCTCGTCTAATTCCACAAGACCACGGCGGCGAAAGCCGCCCCTGTATTTTCAACCGTATGCTCAGCGGCGACGCTCTCGACCCGTTTAATCGCCTGGTCTCGGAAGTTCATTCCCTCCTCGGCCATGCGGCAGACTTTTTCCTCGACCTCATCCTTGGGCGCCACCTCGTGATACTCCATGATCAGGCCGCAGTGATCCTCGTCCTCGGGATAAGCGATCGCCACCGCCGCCGTAATTACCTCGCCCGGCCGGGTGGAGTCGATAGCCGAATAAGCCACCGGAACCAGCGCCCCCTGGGGCAGCTTCACAGGCGAAATCCTCTCGCACCTTGGGGGGAGGATGCTGCTCATCCGAACCAGATTCGTATTGCCGACTCCGGCGTTCAATAGGGCCGAATCGAAAGCGTTCAGCACCGTGAAACCCTCGGCGCAGCCGCGTACAAGATAGTATTTCGTGGGAACGGTGTAGATCATACCAGTTCTTCTCCGCTCTCGGGGCCGACCAGAACACCCACCCCTCCGCCATTGGCCGAAAGAACACCACGCTCCACAACTCGGAAGGTCACGCGCTCTGCTCCGAATTTATCCTTGAGGTGACGAATCGCCGACTCCGTATCGACCTCGCCGCAGGTGAAATAATCCACCGCGGCGTATCCGAACTCGGGCCAGGTGTGAACGGCGAGATGACTTTCCGCCACGACCACCACCCCGCTCACCCCGTGGGGGCTGAACATGTGAAATACACTCTGAACAATGGTCGCGCCGCTGACCGCTGCGGCCTCGTTCATCTCTCGCTCGATGGCATCCGGATCGTTGAGTATTCCCGGTGCGCAATCGTAGAACTCCGCAAGAATATGCCTGCCCAGTGGATTCAAGATATTTCCGCCTCCATGTCATCGGGGCACCCTGCCCCCACGTCATCCATCGATCCCCGCCCTAAAAACTCGGTGGAGACGAAACCCATAAAACCTTCGCTGACTTCGGGAAGGGGTTAGAAAGCTTGTGCGCCCGGTCGGCGACGAAGTAAAAGCTCTGCCCCCGGCCGGCGGTCTGCTGGCGCTCGCCCCAGGTCACCGCTACCTTACCCTCAAGGACATAGCCGTACTCCTCGCCCATGTGGGATGGCTCGGCTATCTCCTGGCCGGGCTCAAACGTGACGAGCGCGGGCTCCAGGTTGCAGTTGGCGCCCCCCGGAACCAGAAGGCGGAACTCGGCCACCTCGGGATAGGTGTCCGAGCTGATGACGTCGCCGTCCCCGAACACGAAATCCTCTTTATCCTGGTCCTTGAAAAACGCGACGATGTCGGTGTCCAGCGCGCGAAGAATCCCCACCAGGCTCTCAAGCGAGGGCGAGCTCAGGTCGCGCTCGAGCTGGCTGATGAACCCCTTGGTGAGGTTCGAGCGATCAGCAAGCTCCTCCTGGGTAAGCCCGAAAGACATTCTCAAGTCGTGGATGCGCTCGCCGACCTGCCATATTTCGCCGCCACTTTTACTTCCGTCCGCCGCATCGTTGGCACCGGCACGAGAGGCGTTGCCACTGACAGCAGAGACGCCGTTTTTATCTTCGCTCAAAAGCGTCCCCTCCCCCCGTACAACGGCCCACCCACCCGCTTATCACCGGCCCAAACTGCCCCAGCGATAACAGCGTGCGAACGACCGGCAAAGTTCTTAACGGGTCCACGTTTCCCACAGCACGCCACAACGGGCCACCGCGGGAGAGTTTAGTCAACCAACCATCCAAATAGCACTTAACTAAACTTCAGGCAAAGTCTTTTACCCCCAAACCGGGCCCAAGTCAACATTTTTTCGGCGGAACCCCTTTGTTTTTCAGTGGGATCTGTCGATTTTGAAATTACGGAAATACCAAACACTTCGCGGCGCCCCTCGGGCGGGATGCGGGGGCGTCTCTTTTTTGATAGCTTTCCTCTTCCGCAAGACGGGAGTCCGCGAACCGGAGCCCGGAGGGGCCACATCCTTGGAGATTTTACAATGGCAACGGAAATCGAAGTCTATACCACCGAGCCGTGCACCTTCTGCATGGCGGCAAAGATGCTGCTCAAAAAGCGGGGGCTCGAATACACCGAGCACCTGGTTTTCGGCCACACCCCCGAGTGGGACGCTATGATGGAACTGACGGGCGGCAAATCCGCCCCCCAGATCCTCATCAACGGCGAGGCCATCGGCGGCTTTCCCCAGCTTCAGAACCTCGACAAGGAGGGCCGCCTCGCCGAGCTCGCCGCCGAGGCGTAAGCGACTCCGCACCCAGCCCCACCAACACCCACAAAAAAACTCCCCAATGCGGGAGGGGTTTTTGTGGCTTCTTTTTCACCTCCCCCCCCCGCTTCACCTCGGAGCTGATTGAGGCTAATCTAGGGCCATTCAATCGACAGAGGGAGGGTGCGGCGAATGCCCCTGATGAGTCCGGATGAGTACAAAGCGAGCCTGTGGGACGGACGGCGGGTGTTTTACCGGGGCGAGGCGGTCGAGGATGTCGCGGCGCATCCGGTGATAGGCGTCGCGGTGGATCACGCCGCCATCGACTACGAGATGGCGCACGGGGGAGAGGACCGCGAACTGGCTGTGGTCGAGGGCCCGGATGGCCCCTACTCGCGCTACTACCATATTCCCGAGAACGCGGACGATCTGCTCAAGCGAAGCACCCTCATCGAGCGGGCGACGGCGCTGGGCGGGACGCTGGTCGTCCTCATCAAAGAAATTGGCACGGACGCTCTGTTCGCGCTGCACCTCGTTGCCGAGCACATGGACCGCGAGATGGGGACCGGGTACCTGCCCCACGTCAAGAAGTTTTACGAGCACTGCCGCGACAACGACCTCGCCATCGCCGTCGCCCAGACGGATGTGAAGGGCGACCGAAGCAAGGGCCCCGCCGATCAGAATCACCCAGATTATTACGTCCGCGTCGTCTCCGAGGATGCCGAGGGCATTACCCTGCGCGGGGCGAAGGTGCACACTTCGGTAGCGACTAACGCGCACGAGATTATTGTTTTGCCGACGAGGGCGATGGGCGAGGGCGACGGAGCGTATGCGGTGGCCTGCGCGGTGCCGGCGAATGCGCCGGGGCTCACCATGATCGCCGCGGGCTACGGGCGGGGCGGCAACGAATTCGAGCACCCCATCGCCTCAAAGCACAAGATGATGGAGACACTCACGATCTTCGAGGACGTGAAGGTGCCCTGGGAGCGGGTGTTCCTGAACGGCGAGACGGCGATGGCCGGGGCGCTGGCCAAGACCTTCGTCGAGTATCACCGCTTCACGGCAATCAGTTACAAGCTTCCGCTGGTCGATCTGTTCGTCGGGGCCTCGTATCTGATGGCCGAGTACAACGGGGTCCTCCGCGCGGGCCATGTACGGGACAAGCTCGCCCGGCTCATCAGCTACGCGCAGATACTGCGGGGAATGACCCACGAAGCGGCGCGGGAGTGCCACATCGTGGACGGGGTCGCTGTGCCCGATGTGGAGACGGTGAACATCGCCAAGCTCCACTTCGCGGCCGGGTATCACCAGGCCCTCGCCTGGGTGCAGGACATCGCGGGCGGACTCCTGGTCACCGGGCCCACCGAGGAGGACATGAACGACCCGCGTCTGGGTGAGCTGGTCGAGAAATATCTGGGCGGGGCAGGGGGCGTGTCGGCAGGTGATCGCCTGCGGCTGATGAACCTCATCGCAGAGCTCACGGCGACGGATTTTGGCGGCTACCAGGCTGTCCTCGCCATCCACGCCGAGGGCTCGATCGAGGCCGAGAAAATGACCATCTGGCGCGAGCACAAGGTTGCCCCCTCGGTCGAATACGCTAAGTGGCTCGCGAATATTAAAGCCTAAGGAAAAATAAATGAACCTTCCCGAGGCGAAAGCTATCACCGTTGTCTGGTCGAACATTCCCAAGGAAAAGGAAGATGAGATCCGAAAGTGGCACAATCTTGAGCACTCGACCGAGCGCCTCGAGGGCCCCGGCTACATCGCCTGCCGCCGCTACAACAGCGAGAGCGGGGATGGGCGCCACAAGCGGCTCACCGTCTTCGAGGGTGAGGACCTTGCCACCTTCGACAGCCCCTACTATCTCGAATCGCGCAACAACCCCACTCCCTGGACGCGCCAATCGCTGGGCGTCATCAAGGACGCCCAGCGCAGCGTCTACACGCTCGAGGCCACCTCGGGCGACCGGCCCCGAATCGAGCCACCCTACATCTACACCTTCCGTTGCGATCCGGCCGAGGGGGCCGAAGAAGAAGTCGTATCCTGGTATCGCGAGGAGCACCTGCCCCGCCTGTGCACGCTGGACTGCGTGGTCCGGGCGCGGCTATTTCGGCGAAACGCCGCCTCGGACTCGAAGACCGAGGAGACGAAGATGCAGGGCAAACAAGACGGCCAACTGGCCCTCATCGCCATCTATGAGATGTCCACCCTTGAGCCCATCGGCTCGGCGGAGTGGAAAGAGGCCGCCTCCGGTACCCCGCGGAGCGACGAGACACTCCAGAAAATCGTCAGCGCCGTCCGCGAGATGTGGTGGTGGGATTTCGTTAAATACGCGCCGAGGCGCATCTAACAGCCTCTGAGCGCTTCATCGGACACAAAAATTAATTGGAGACAAAAATGCCCCAGTTGATCGATCTTTCCATGCCCGTGCACCAGAACATGCAGCATTATCCAGGTACGCTTCAGCCGCTCATCAAAACGGTGGAAACCACTTACGAGTCCGCCAAACGGGTCGGCACCGACAAGATGGGCTTTCCCGAGCTTTTCCAGCACAGCGTGTGCATCTTCAGCGAGCACTGCGGCACCCACATCGACGCCAGAAGCCACGGCGGCCAGCTCGACTCACCCGCCGAGAAAATTCCCATCGATAAATGCTACGGCCCCGGCGTGCGCCTCGACATGCGCCACAAAAAACCGGGCGAGCCGATAACAGAGGGAGATCTTCAAGCCGCACTCGACAAAGAGAGCTACGCGCTCAAGGGCGGCGAGATTGTCCTGCTCTGGACCGGCGCCGCCGGCTACAACGAGGAGGCGCGCTATCTGACGGATCATCCCGGCATGGTGGGTGAGAGCGCCGAATGGCTCATTGACAAGGGCGTTCAGGTGATGGGCATCGACGCGCCGGGCTTCGATTTGCCGATCCAGGAAATGCTCGATCGCAAAGACCCCTGGCCCTGCCACCGCCTGTTTCAAAAGCGTGAGTACTGGCACATTGAAAACCTCGCCAATCTGGGCGAAATTTCCCGGGCACATGGATTCACCGTGAGCGTGCTGCCGCTCCACTGGATGGGCGCCACCGGCACCCACATCCGTGCCGTCGCCATAATAGACTGAACGGAATCGATGCATGACTAACCTTCATCAGACGAGGAAAATATCCGAGAGGGCCAGGAGATCGGCGCTTTATATTTTTATTTTCGTTTTGACGATCCTTACTGGGGGCTCGCTGGCAGGATGCGGCCCCGTTGCCAAACCCGTCTCGCTGGCCCCGGCAAAGGCCCCCGCCACCCGAGAGGGCCGAAAAGCGCTCTACCGGAAAACTGTTCAGGCCTTTCTCGATGCAGGCCACCTGCCAATAATCGACATGGACATGTTTCTTGCGCCCAACACAGATATAGCGGGCCTGATCGAAGCCATGGACATCGCCGGCGTGGCGCTCGCTACTGTCTCCGCCCACGAGAAAGAAACGATCGTGCGAGCGGCGCGAAGATACCCCGCACGCGTTATTCCACTCACAACCGCACCCAAAGGAATTTCATGGTCCGCACCCGGGAGCGGTTATCTGGCCTCAACACGTAGAGAACTCGAAGCTGGCGCGTATGGAATCGGGAGGGTATTTCTTGACCTCGCCACGAGCAATTTTCCGAACGATAAAAAAAAAGACCCCCGCGCCGATAAAATAAATCGGCAAAAAGCCGCGTTTGAGACGCTTCTTCGTCTCTCCAGGGGGAAGAAAGTGCCTCTCTGGCTTGATATGGAGCCAGAGGACAACGGGCTCGGCTGGCTGGAGCACCAGATGTGGGCATATACCGGCGCTTCCGTCCTATGGAGCCGCACCGGGTACCTCCCCAGTCCAGGGAAATTGCCTAGCTTCGGCCACGGGATCATTCGTGCTATCACCTTCCGCCGGCCAAACCTGTATTTTCTGCTGACCCAGCGGTCGCCGCAGCCAAAAACCATTTTCCCTCAACCGAGAGAAAATATTCTTTTCTATCCGGGCGGAGAATTTTCGTCCGAATGGCGCTCACTGCTCGAATCGCGAATCGCCCACTTTCATACCGGCAGTTCGATAAAATATTCGACACCCGCTGTTTATTCCGGTCAAATTCGAGACTACCGTAACCGCATACTCGAGAATCTGACACCGCCCACCCAGCAGCGACTTGCGTTCAAAAACGCCTGGACTCGTCTTACCGCTTCAAACTGGCCCGACAAAGCGCCGACCAATTAAACTGGCGGTGGGTAAGGATTTATTTTGCTATAATTCCGCTTCATGAATCACCCAAAACTACGACTCGATTGATACAGTCTAGCCGCGATACCCTTAACTCTTTCAATGGCTTCCGATGACGAACAAATGAAAAATGACATCCTATTGGCAACCTCAATGCTCCTCCTCCTGGCGGTCGCGATTGTTTTTCACGTCATACAATCAATCGAAATCGCACTTAAATGGCTTTTGTCTACAGCGAAAAATGGAAATGCCAAGGCCCAAGTCCTGGTGGGCAATCTGTACTCCGGGGCGATAGGAGTGAAACAGGCTGAATAAACGGTCCATGACCAGACGTCTTCCATACGCTAGGATAAAATACTTATTATTTCACAAAAAGGAGTTTGAGCCATGTACAGCATTCGCCACCCTGTCCGCACCTGGTTCGGCGCAGGAACCGTCGAAAAAATATCAGAGGAAGCAGAATTCGCCGGTGCGAAAAAAGCACTGGTTTTCACGGACAAAGGCGTCATGGGCGCAGGAATCGCCTCCCGTGTGATTGATCCGCTCAAGGCCTTCGGCGTCGATGTTACTGTCTATGATGAATGCGCCCCGGAACCCGCCATCGGGGATCTGGAATCCGCATTTGAGCGCTTTCGGGACGAGGCTTTCGATTTCGTCGTCGGTATCGGCGGGGGAAGCTCGATGGACCTGGCTAAATCAATGTCAGTTCTGTTCACGAATCCCGGCGAACCGCGGGACTACCTCGGGGTCGAACTCGTTCCCAACGCGGGCCTTGCCTGCGTTCTCATTCCAACAACGAGCGGCACCGGCGCCGAGGCGACGCCTAACGCCATTTTCTCGGTCCCGGAAAAAGGGGTGAAACTCGCCATCGTCAGTACGCGGATAGTCCCAAGCGCGGCGATAATCGACCCGGAACTCACATTGACCCTGCCTCAAAAAGTAACGGCCGCCTCGGGCGTTGACGCGTTGACGCATTGTGTCGAGTCATTTGTAAATCCGAACTCATCGGCCCTGAGCGAGTTATATAGCGTGCAGGGGATGGAACTCATCGCTGGCTCGCTCCGGCGCGTATGTGAAGTAGGCGGCGACCTCGCCGCCCGGAGCGACATGGCCCTTGGCTCTCATTACGGGGGCGTCTGCCTGACGAGCGCAGGGGCCGGAGCGATTCACGCCCTGGCGTATCCCCTCGGCTCGCGCTTCCACATTCCCCACGGGGTGAGTAATTCACTCATGTTCTCCCACGTTATGAAAGTGAACTATTCGTCAAATCCGGAAAAATTCGCCCGGATCGCGGCTATTTTGGGCGAGGATATCGCCGGTCTACCGATCGAGAAAGCCGCAGAGCGCTCGGTCGGCGCCGTGGAGCGCCTATGCAAGGACTGCGGCGTGCCCACCCAACTCAGCGAGGTCGATGTACCCGCTCATGTCATTCCCGAACTGGCGGAGGCCGCCTTTGAGACGCAGCAGCGCCTCCTCGGATTCAATCCGAAAAAGCTGACCCTTGAAGACATCGAGAGAATTTACCGGGCCGCCGCGTAGCCATGAGTAAAAATTTAGACACACTATCGCTTCTCTCGAAAATCATTGGTATCAAACCCGGAGAGATGACTGCCGTCATGGGCGCCGGCGGAAAGGCGACGGTCACAAAACGGCTCGTTATCGAATTCGTCGAGGCTGGGAAACCTGTGCTCGTCACCGGCACGACCAACCTTCTATCGCTTCAGGACTGGAACGGCCCATCACTACTCCTTAGCGAAACCGAAAGAGAGAAGGCCGATGCGGCAGCCCAGGAATGGGCCTCGCGAGGCGCGGTGGTCTGGGTAGAGAAAAAACTGCCAAAAGACATGTTTCTTGGTATTCCGGTTGAGCAGGTGGAGTCTCTCCATGCCATGGGCAGCGGAAACGTACTCATAGTGAAGACCGACGGTGCGCGAAAGAGACTCATCAAGGCTCCCTCGGAGACAGAACCCCTCATCCCGGCTGGAGTATCGCACTGTATTCTTGTGCAGGGACTCAAGGCCATCGGCATGAGTGCGGACCCGGACATCGTTTTCCGCTTCGAGACTTCCTGCCGCATCGGCGGCTTTGTGCAAGGCGATGAGATCGAGCCCCGCCACTTGGCCGCGCTCGCCTCACACCCTGAGAGCTATCCGGCTCGTTTCCCCGCTGGTGCAAAAAAAATTCTTTACCTCAGTCACTGTCTCTCCCCCGAGCGTCTTCGGCTTGCCGAGGAAGTATGGGAATTAGTGCCCGAGGGCGTCTTCGATATGTGCGTGGCGGGAGATTCGGTGGAAGGCCAGTTCTATCTACTGGGAGAAAAAAAATGATCGGTGCGAAAAAGCTTCGGGAGAGAATCGAGCCGCGCCAGAGCGAGATAATCGAAGACCTCAAACAGGTTGTTTCAATCGATTCGCCCACTTTTCCGGGGGAGGGGACCACAAAAGTCGCCTCATACTTCGAGGCGCGCTACCGGAATATGGGCGGCGATGTGGATCGCATACCAGGCACTCACGGAGTGGGCGACCACCTGACCATCCGCTTTCGGGGAAAGCGACTGGACAAGCCAAAGCTTTTTCTCATAGGACACTGCGATACGGTTTTCCCCGAGGGCGAGGTCGCCAGGCGCCCTTTCACAATCACTGGGGAGCGCGCGATGGGCCCCGGCATCATCGACATGAAGGGTGGGCTGGTTACATGCCTCTACGCGATCGAAGCCCTACTCGCCGAGGGCTTCGATGATTTTGGCACCATCGCTATTCTTTACGACACGGACGAGGAGCGGGGGAACCCCTCCTCGAGAGGCCTAATCGAGGAGATGGGCGAATTCGCGGCGGCGGCCCTGATACTCGAGCCAGCCCGCGCGGACGGCTCGATCGTCAGCGCCAGGATGGGAAGCGCCATCGGTACAATTTCCATAGAAGGCATTGCCGCACACGCCGGCGTTGACCCCGAGCGGGGGCGTAGCGCGGTCGAGGAAGTTGCCCGGCAAATCGTCCGCGCCTACGACCTTGTCCGCCCCGGCGGAACGCTCAACGTCACCGGCCTGAGCGGCGGGGAGCGCCCGCACATCGTGGCCGATCAAGCGGGCTGCATGATTGAAATCAGAGCTTGGCAACAGGAAACGCTGGACGCCATGCGAAATGATTTGGCCAAAAACATCCAAACACCCAACGTCGATGGAACCCACCTCAGCTTCAGCGAGGGAGGCGAGCGGCCCGCCATGGAAACCGGAGAGGAGACGGGAACACTTCTCAGCCTCGCCGAGGAGATTGCCTCCGATGCTGGTGTTTCGTTTTCTCACACCCGGACCGGGGGGGGCTCGGACGGAAACTACCTCACGCCCATGCGCGTGCCTGTCCTCGATGGGCTGGGGCCTGTGGGGGGAGGGCTCCATACGGTGGATGAGTACATCGAGCTACCCTCTCTCGTTGCGCGTACGGCTATGCTGGCCGCACTTATCGAGCGAATCTCCAGCGGCATTCGACCAGACTCCCCCGACAAGACGGAAAAACAGATGTTTTTGTAGGGCCCTCGAACAAAAAAAATCCCCTCTCGCAGGAGAGGGGTGAATCCATAAAAAACCAATCCGTCAGGTGATCAAATTGACGCTCGCCCCCCGGCCGCCCTTGCCAAGCATGTTCGCCTTCAGGCTTTTCTGCTAGAGATTCTGCGTTAACCGGGCCAGTTTTGTGGGAAGCGTACCCTTGCCCGAAAGATTCGAAGTGATGACTTTTGAAGCCACGGGAAAATCGGCGGTCGTCTCCGCGCCCTTGGGTTCTGCGGGCAACGGCGTACCCACCACCGCAACTTGAATCGAATCAACCATCCCTCTGTTCCTTTCCTCTAATCTTTAGGCAACGATATCGACGACATCGCCTTTGACTTCCGGCGAATCAGCGGAATCCGAACTTCTATTATCGGCAGATGTTTCAGGTGCACTGGGAAGCACCACCTCTTGGCCAGCCACTTGCGGCGAGGGACTCGTATCGATCAGCGCTTGTGGATCCCGGCTTTCACTCGCCTGAAGCGTTGGTACCGCTTTGGGCTCAGGGACGGCAGTCGCCAGCTGGCTCCTACTCTCTGCTCCCACAGCGCCCGCCTGCTGCCCGGTATTACCGCCAACACCAATCGGCGCTACTTCGGGAGCTCCCCCTCCGCCAAGAGCGTCAGATTCGACCGCCGAAGCTTGAGTATTATCCTGCCCGCTATCGGGCGCGCTTCGGGCGAATGCCACCCCGGCCTGGCCCTGCGCTTGCTCCGGCTGAATTGGCTCCGGAGTCGAGCTGCGACGACTCAGATCCTGGAGCGCCTGGCCCGTCAACTCGCGCAACTGCGAGGAAATATTCTCGCCCTGTGCCGCCCGCTGAACGGATAGCATGGAAGACTCAAGACGCCGACGACGTTCACGCGCTTTATTAATCTGCTCTCCGGTATCGGGCGCTTTAATCGCCGGTTCCGTCTTAGGCGCTTTGGAACTGCTCGGGGCAACCGCCGTGGCCGGAGGCCCGCTCACCGAGCGCACCAGAGTCTTCTGGCTATCACGCCGAGCGACAAGTTCGTTCAGATTGCGACCACCCAGTTGCGGGGTACTTCCGACTCGATCAACCATAGTATTGCCCCATCGAAAACCTAGATTATTGTTTTCATTAACCTACCTTTGTACTGAAATTAATTCAACCACTCACAATCTTTCTTTTCAACAACCCCTAAAGTTTCCCAGAAAACGACCGATAAGATCAACAGGTGATTGCAATCCCCATTTCAGGCCACCCTAAAAAAAATATTAGGATTGGTCCCGCTCAGTGAGATAAAATCCAAACCCTTACAAAACCAGCGCTCCCACTAACCGAGCCCCTGATAGACAGCTTTTGGGCTTGAAATACTGCTGCCTCGTTAAATCATATTGCACCGCTCATAGACTTAAATTCCCGCAATCGTTCGAGTTAAACAAGTCCCACGTCTCTTAACGTCGCCACCAGGATAAACTTGAGGAAAAAATGAGACTTTTTTAAAAAAATAAATCAACATCCGAATAAAGTCTTTATTTAACAAAAACTTAAATACAAAAATATTTTAACGCCTAAGAACATCCGCTATATAATAAGACCCCAGAAATGTAAATTCAGGGACAAAAAATGGCCCACGCCGGAGGAGACGCCAACGAGAGCCGAGGTGCGGAAGATAGGAGTCCGAGGACTCCCCTCCGAGAAAATATAATTCAGATTAATAAGTCCGCAAACATAAGAACCAAAGAATCTTTTGATACGCCTGGATAATTTCACCACCCAAAAATTTAAATCTTTATTTATTAATGAATTAGCCCGACGCATCCTCTTCATGTTTTCCGAAGTGATTCCACGATTTAACCTCAAGGGGCTCTGTAACGCTCTTTTTTCTAATTAAAAGCCCCTCGGAGAGCGGTAAAATCTCGCCAATCGGGGTGAGAGAACCGCCGCCAACCGACCTTACGGCTTCTTGGAGCGCAGGCACTTCCGATCCTGGGGCCGTCAACAAAAGTTGATAATCTTCCCCCCCGTAGAGGGCCCACTCCTTCGGGTCCATCTGAACAATCGACGCCAGATCGAGGGCCGCTGTCGAAATAGGAAGTTCATGTTCCCATATCACCGCCCCCACTTCGCTTGCCTTGCATAAATGCTCGACATCCCCCGCCAGCGCGTCGCTAACATCCATCATCGC
>Ga0114999_10004991_pt1 | contig 15788 bp, 18 predicted proteins | sample ArcticOcean_MG_C_3_FD_89820 | JGI IMG/M metagenome (GOLD analysis project Ga0114999, IMG submission 89820) | Marine microbial communities from western Arctic Ocean - ArcticOcean_MG_CB8_126 | ecosystem: Environmental > Aquatic > Marine > Oceanic | place: Arctic Ocean: Canada Basin | collected...
AAAATCATTCCCGATTTCCAGGGTGCGTGTTTCCTGTAGCAAATGATCCAGTGCATAAGCACTGAAGTGGAAACCCTCGTGTAGTGAAATAACTCTGTCAAGTGTACGCTGAAGTTCAAGCGGATTAATAGGTTTGATAAGATAATCGCAGGCTCCGAGTTGCACCGCATTAAGTGCGTTTTCGCTATCACTGGGTGGACAAAGCATAACCAGCGGACGACGGCTATTGGCCGATTTGACTTCATTCAGCAACTCCAGCCCGCCAAGTTTTGGCATAGTCAGGGCACAGAAAATTCCTTCGATTTCCTCTTTTTGAACAAATTTTAGTGCTTCTTCACCATCCCTTGCGCAGAACACGGAATGTCCTTCTTTCACAAAAAAATCTTGCAGAAAATCCAATACTTCAGCTGTATCATCAGCAATTAGTAGATTCATTTGGACGTTTGTCGTTGGTTTAAAAGTCGTATTCGTCGAAGAAAATCAACTACGGAAATTCCGCAGACGCTTCAAGCCGTCCTTTAAATCATCCTTTAAATCATCAACATCCTCAAGGCCGATGTGTATACGCAATAATGGGCCTTCAAAACGCCACGGCACAGCTGTACGGATTTTCTGCACATTTGCCGGAATGAGCAGACTTTCATAACCACCCCATGAATAACCCATTCCAAACAAACGCATACCATTCAGCATATCCGCTACAGATTCTTCAGCACATGGTTCGAGTTCAATTCCGAACAATCCGCTGGCACCAAGAAAATCACGTTTCCAAATCTCGTGTCCGAGAGCACCAGGCAGAGCAGGATACAGAACTTGCCTGACTTCCGTACAACCCTGCAGCCATTCCGCCACCTTCAGAGCACTTGATTGATGTTGACGCAAACGCACAGCTAATGTACGGAAACCTCGCTGAGCTAAATAAAGATCATCCGGTCCGGAACATTGTCCAAGAGAACCCGTGCAGTCACGCAGTTCCGGCCAGGCCTCTTTTGTGGTACTGACTGTACCGAGCATTGCGTCAGCATGACCAACGATATATTTAGTACCGGCTTGAATCGAGACATCCACACCATGCTCAAAAGGTTTAAAAAACAATGGTGAGGCCCATGTGTTGTCCATTAGCACTTTCGCACCGTGAACGTGCGCGGCTTCTGCGATGGCAGGAATATCCTGTACTTCAAAGGTGTGGGATCCGGGTGATTCAGTAAAAACGACTGTCGTGTTTGGGCGCAGCTGCGTACGAATGTCTGCACCTATTAACGGATCATAATACGTGGTTTCGACTCCAAATCGTTTCAAAACCGTGTTGCAGAATTTACGTGTCGGCGCATAAACACTGTCGGTCATCAGCAAATGATCCCCTGCCTTCAGAAATGACAGCAGTGCTCCGGTCACAGCTCCCAGTCCGGATGAATAAGCCAGACAGCGGTGCCCACCTTCTAATTCAGCTACGGCATTTTCCAGTGCCCACGAGGTGGGTGTGCCTTTGCGGCCATAGGCCATTTCCTGTGCTCCCGACTCTTCGAGATGATCCCGTGAATTGAGTTGTTCTATGCTTTCCGCAAGCACAGTGGAAACGTGAAATACAGGTGGATTAACCATGCCACCGTAACGGTGAGGGTCACGTCCGGAAAGGATGATACGCGTGTCTTCACGCAGCGAAGATAAATCAGGAAGTTTGCTCATTAGAGTCTATAGTACAGGTTGAGTCGATGCCGCCTCGGGTGCTGTAGCGGGTTTTAATCAGTAATTCTTCAGGTTCAAGCAGCGAGTATAAATCATTGAAAATACGCGCTGTTACTCCTTCCTGGAAAATTCCCACATTGCGGAAAGTCAGAAAATAATATTTAAGAGCTTTGAGTTCAAGCAGTTTTTGTCTGGGAATATAGTCAACCCAGACTATGCCTGTGTCAGGCAGTCCGGAAAAAGGGCAGACCGCCGCAAACTCGTTCATTTGATAGCTGACACGCTGCCGTGGACCAGCATAATCAAATGTTTCCAGAAAACTGGGCTGAATTGTACTTTCATCCTCAAAATCAAAAACCCGGCCTTCTGCATAATCAATGCTAGAGGTATCCATAAAATTTCTCAATTAAGGGTTGCGTTATGTTAAAGAATAAGGATAATGTGAAGATTTAGGCATGTAACTTTTCAGTACTGATAAAATGCTGCTCTGAGTAAAAAAATAACTGATGATAAAAAGGAAACTTGGTCGTATACTCACTGTGTCTTCAATAGTTCTCTGGTTCATCGACAGATTTTCACACATAATATCAGCTAATTCTAGCAGGATTTTGTGCGGAGATCTTTATTTACAGCCTGTTAACGGCATTCTCGGTGATTTTTCCTGTGGATTTAATGCGGACATGCATTTTACCGCTTTGATGTTTCTTGTTTTGATTACTGGAATTGCACTCATTATCATATCACTCGTTCGGAATGAAGTGCATTAAAAAAATTCTCAAGATCCTATGACTAAACTGGAACTAAAACAAGCTCTTGAAACCATTTTATTTGTCGCAACCCATCCTCTTGCTCCTAAACAACTGGCAGAAATTATTGGAAAAGTTGAGACAAAAGAGATAAAGGAGATGGTCGCAGAGCTTAATCTGTCCTATGAAAAATCCAAGCGCGTTTTCCGGATAGACTCAGTTGCGGACGGTTTACAGATGCACACACTTCCGGAACATAAGAAATGGGCGCAGTCGCTTGAAACCGTCAAGACCATCAAACTTTCCCCTGCAGTCATGGAAACTTTAGCCATTATTGCCTACAAACAACCCCTTACGAGGGCAGGTATTGAATTTATTAGGGGGGTCGATTCGTCCCACACTATCCGACGGTTAATGCAGCAGAAACTAGTTCGTATTGTTGGTCGTGAAATGCTTCCGGGACGTCCCGGCATTTATGGTACCACCAAAAATTTCCTCGAAATATTCGGCCTCACCAATCTCAAATTTCTGCCTACTTTAAACGAACTTGACATGGGCAAGCTGCCTGGAGAAAATCAACTCGAACTACCGCTTGAAGAAGATTCAGAATAGATCTTGCTAAAAGAACGTGCAACATAGTGCTTATAAGATTGGCAGTAATTTTACGAACTGCTGTATGTCAGCCATAGAGCAAGTCAAACCTGTCCGTCAGGAAAATATTTCCGTGTCGAGAACCATAAAATCCAATAATATGCCGCCAGCGTGACAAGAAAAATATACTCCACCGCAGGCATGGCTATAGTTGAGATTTGCGCTTCAATTTTCTTTTTATATTTATTGTACAAAACAGGATCAGCAATTCTTGACTCCACCTCCCCCATAAGTCTGAACTTAAAAAAATAAGGTTTGACCCGCAGTTCATGTAATGGTTCAATCACCGCATCCGGAACTTTTGTACGTTTCAGTTGCCATAAACCTGGCCCTGTAATCTGGTGACTCTGCAGCGCCGGTGCCATGTATGTACCCAGCAGTACAGTTGGTATAATAACAAGTACGATGGCTATTGTACCACGCCGAATATCACCCCAGTTAATAATGTCCATTATTCTCAATTGATGGATTGTGTGTATTTAAAGGATAAGATAATGTAGCATGATTGACACAATGATCAATCCAGATATTCGCATAAATTACTCAAAGGGAGATTTGCATGAGCAAACATCATAAACAAAAAAAAGAATCTAAAAAAGCTCATCGAAGACAAAATGCCCGTTGGCTGGTCACCATTACCAGTGTCTTGATCCTTTTGCTCGCAGGCTGGCTCTGGTATGAAAGTCTGGAAGAAGATAACGATTTGACTGCAATCGGGCAGGGAGAGAACGTGGTGGTTCAAGTTCATGACCCCGGTTGACCTTCCTGCCGTGCGCTCAAGCGGGTGGTCAACTCGCTCAAACCAGAATATGAAGGAAAAATACGGTTCCTAGTTGCAAATCTAAACTCCAGCGAAGGCCGTTGGTTTGCGGAATATCATAACGTCAGCAAAGTCACTCTGCTCTTTTTTAAACCGGACGGGACAAAAATAAGTTCTTTGAACGGAGAACAGGAAGCGGATTTTTTACGTCGTGTATTTGATCGTGTTTTTAAGCTGAAATAAGTGAAGCGGCTGAGGCAGGACACTCAAAGTGGGTAATCATAATCAATAATAAGCGGAGCGTGATCAGAAAAGCGCTCTGCTGTATAAATCGCTTCCGCGCTCGCCATTGCTGCAATTTTGGGAGTAGCAACCTGATAATCAAGTCTCCATCCCACATTTTTCTCCCACGCTCTTCCACGGTTTGACCACCATGTATACTGATCAGCAGTTTGATTTAATTTACGGAAGACATCCACATAACCGTACTCAGTAAATAATTTTGTCATCCATGCACGTTCTTCCGGTAAAAAACCTGAATTTTTCTTGTTACTTTTCCAGTTTTTCAGGTCAATCTCCTTGTGCGCGATATTCCAGTCTCCACAGATGATGACCTCTCTTCCGGATTTTTTTGCTTCCATCAGCCATTTTTCAAAAAATTCCAGCACTTTGAATTTGAAGTTTTGCCGGACATCACCGCTACTTCCGGAAGGAAGATATAGTGATACGATGCTTAATTTACCAAAATCCGCCTGAATAAAGCGGCCTTCCGTGTCCATTTCTGCCCAACCGATACCTCTTTGTATTCGGTCCGGTTTTTTCTTAAAATAAAGTCCTACTCCGGAATACCCCCTTTTTACAGCAAATTCAAACGCACTCTTTAAACCATCAGGTGCAAGCATCACTTCACTTAACTGCTCAGGTTGTATCCTGGTTTCCTGTAGACAAACCACATCAGCTTCCTGAGCTTTAAGCCATGCAAAAAAACCTTTTGAATCCGCGGAACGGATGCCATTGAGATTTGCAGAAATTACACGCATAAAAGATATTTGCTGTTTAAATGTATTTTTAGCACTTACTGAAAAGTTTAGCTTTTGTCATCCTGACTAGATCCAGGATCCAGTTCAGTAATCAGCTTGAGGAAAATTCTAAAGAAATGATATATTTTTGATTCTCTGCGAATTTTGGATAGCTCTTCAATACCATGAGGGATTTGTTGACCCTGACTCCGGAAATTTTTTTTGACAGGGCAAAAACTTCATCCTTTATTTCTCCGCCTTTATATATATGCAGTACAGATTCTGCTTTCCTTAAGTCTGCGGTCCAGCGTACCAAATCGATTAGTGGTGCGACTGCCCGTGCGGTCAGCTGTGGGAATCTTTGACGCCAAGGATGCTGTTTGCCTAATTCTTCTCCACGTCCAAGTACAGCTTGGGCATTTGAAAGTTTTAAGCTTTCGATCATTTGCTGCACAACTTCAATTTTTTTATGTCGTGAATCCAGCAGAGTCAGCCGTAAATCAGGACGCACAATCGCCAGCGGCATTCCGGGTAAACCTCCGCCTGTGCCGAAATCACAAACGTCCACATCAAGGCTGAATTTCCGGAAAATCAATAATGCGAGACAGGGCAAGATTTGTTTCTCCCATAAAAATTCCGTTTCTTTACGGGAAATTAAATTTACTTTTTGATTTACCTCCAACAGTAAAGCGGCCCATTTTTCGAGCAGCTGCCATTGGCTGTCTGAAATATCGAGTCCGTTCTCTAAGCATATTCGTCGGACATTTTCAGCAGTGAGGGGACTTTGATAATCACTCATTCTAGAGTGTTTGCTGGAAGGAGACTGGAGTGGTGCAAATTTCAGCTGAAAGGCTGATTGCGAACTGAATTGATTTCATCTAAATTAGTTTGAGACTGCATGCTTAGCTTCCACGGGGCTTTTCTGAGCTGAAGCCGCTGAGGTGTTCCCTGCTATTTTATCGCCAAATAAAGGATGACGTGTGGAGTATTTACTGTCTTGTATTATAAACTGTAATCCGAGACGTTTTTCAAGATTAAAAAGCAGAGGACCTTGAAGATTTACAGTCACATCTTCCATATTTTTGGCCATGGTGACAAGGGCAAAGACTGACAGATCCTTGATACTTTCTGCTTTCAGTTTTTTCAAATTATCCTTGGTCAATTCAAGTTCATAATTTGAAACAGAAACATGCGGTTCAATCATCACAAAAGCAAGTGCCTGGTTATCAACGGCCTGCAGCCAACGGAAAGGTGACGCTGCTTCATCTTCTCTGATCACAAAACGACGGTCTTCGGAAAAACCTATTAAACCTGAGGGCAAATTTATTATCTGATCTTCTTCTATTTCAATCTCGCCGAATCTGGAGGTTTGAAAAATCATTATATTTTTTGCTTTAGAGTTTACCTAAAAGATTTTTGAGTCCTGCTAAAGAAAGTGGCGACTCTTCTGCTGCACGCCTGTTTTCCTCCTGAATGCAAATATATACTTCTTCCCTGTGGATTATATAACTCCGGGGTGCTTCGATTCCAATTCGCACTTGTTTGCCTTTGACCTCGACCACCGTGATCTTTACATCATCCCCAATGGTTATGCTTTCTCCCGACTTCCGTGTCAGTATGAGCATAGTTGCCTACCTTTTAAACGATTGATTCCTGACTTAAAGGAACTAAATATGTTTCAAAAAATTTACTGAATTAACGCAGAAAATCCGACAGTGTCGGCTGGATCAAACGTGCACCTGTACTTAGTGAAAGTTTGTTGTTAGCTTCCGCGACTTTCAGGTCCACAGTTGCTTCAGCAATATCGAGATCCTGAATATCCGAAAGCTGACTCTCCTTCTCAAACTGCTGATTTTCCAATTTTGCCTGAGTTGCATAGAGCTCACGAATGATGTTTCCCACGTCTGCCTGCTGCTTCAGAACCTGATTTTGTGCTAATTCAAGTTCGTCTAAACGATTTGCAATCGCAGTGCCATCATTTGCCAGAAGGGCACGCTCCATGGCAGCAAGCAAAGAAAACGTATCCACTCCGTTTTCGCCTTCTCCGAATAGGAGGTCCTGAGCGGTCACATTAACCGGGATGGCAAGTCCATTTGAAATCAGGGCTTCTTTTTTATGAACAGAGCCATTATAGGTCACTTCCGGATTCGGCTGATAGACAAGTTCAATCCCTTCAGGGAATAAAATCCCAAGTGAATCTATGTCAAATTCTGCTGATTTCTCGGAATTAAAATCAAATTGTCTTGGGAGAACATTGCCCAGACGACCCTCCTGATCCGAAAATTTAAGCACAACCTGATCATTGGGTTTTCCATCCGGATTAAAAACGTGTGTTACCGGTCGTAAAGTTTGCTCTTTGCTCCATGTTCTACCATCGTCATCTGAAATTTTCACCCTGGCCTGTCCCCAGACTCCCCCTTTGGTGACTTTGATTCGATAATTGTTTGTGGAAAAACCCTCAAATTGTGCCCGAAATTGTTTCACATCCAGTAGCTCACGGATGTCTTTTTGCGTAATCCCTTTTTTCTCTACTTTAGCAGGTTGAAAGATACCGTTTTTTTTCAAAGCCGGAGAAAGGCTTTTAATTCCGGAAAACAAATAAAGTTTACCCTCACGCGCGTTTCCTATGTCATATAACGTTCTGCTGGCTGCAGAAAACTCACGGGCCACCATCTGTCTTGTTTCTTCGTTTGAATCACTGCCGGACTGTGAAAGCGCAAGTGTACGGATCTGTCCCAACATTTCATTGACACCCACAATTTCCAGTTCCGAGCGCTGCAGCCAGCCGATGTTGTCTTCAACATTCCGGAGCAGTTGTTTCTGCGAAGTTATAGTAGTAACAATATCCTGTGATCTGGCCGCACCTATAGGATCATCGGACGTTTTGTTCAAACGCCGGCCTGTAGCCATCTGGACTTGTAAGTCCTGAAGCTTGCCTGAAGATCTTTGTATGTTGTCAACTACGTGATCACGTTTTGTGACCTCAGTCACTCGCATTTAAAAGTACTCTTGGTTTGGGTTTAAGTTTTTCTTAACAGTTTCCAATTTAAAAATGATGAAGACGTAAAAGGTCAAACTGCGGACTTGTTTGTCATTCCCGCGAGAATGGAAATGAAAACTTTTTACAACGATATGATGAAGGATTCATTTTATTTCTAATAATTTACATATTAATAACGGTTTCCATCATTTTATCAACAGTATTGATAAAGCGCGCAGATGCTTCATAAGCTTTCTGGTACTGCATCATGTCCGTCAGTTCTTCATCCATGTTGACTGAACTGATTGAACTCCGAATTTCCTTAAACTGCTTTACCATACTTTCCTGTTGTGCCTGTTCAGTATTATTTCTTTGAATTTTAAGTCCCATGCCTGTGAGTACACCATTGTAATACTCGTCAAAAGTCATGGTCTCATCCCTCATGCTGGCCCTTGTCTGCAGTTTTGTTATTTCGAGTGCGATTCGGTTATCGCCAGGAATAAGGTCTTTGCCTGTAGAAATGTTGTTTGTATTCTCAATAATATGTCCACTCAACTGAATGTCTTCTGCGCCTTTAAGAGTATCAAAGAAACTGTTTAAACCAAGAACCTGTGCGAGACTGGATTGATCTTCACCAAAAATAAATTTGTAGTCAGTACCACTTTGTAAGAGCAGCGAACCATCTCCTTCAATAGAAGCCTGCAGTAGACCAGGATCGTTGACAGTTTGATTGAGACGCTTGACAATATCCGGAAGTGTGTCTTTTCCTGCCTGAACTTCTATCTCATAAGTTTCCAGAATTTCATTGTGAGGATCAACCAGATGAAGCTGAAAAATACCGTCTTTCAGGAAAGGCAGAGGTTGATTAAGTGCGGCAGAATTTAAACCGAAGGTGCTCTTCATCATTTCTGTCGCGGAATTAATTCCGGTACCAGAAGCGTGAATTTTGTTGACCTTTCCGGCAAGACTGAAAGCTATTTCGTCAAGATTTTTCTGATACGCTACAATTGTATCATCACGCATTCTTAACATTTCGGCCATTTCACCTTCACGAAAAGTTCTGGTCAAATTACGACGGTTATCGTTGGTTGAAACACCGTCTATGTTAAGCATCCCCAACTCGCCGCCCTTCATTTTACCTTCGAGCTGATAGTGGTTATTTCCTTCAACCAGAGTCCAGTCACGACCGACGATAACCGTGGTACGTCCATTAGGATCTTCAAAAGAATTTACATCCACCAAATCTGACAATTCTTCAATTGCCTGATTTCGTGCATCACGCATGTCGTTTGCTACACGCTGTCCACCTTCATAAGAATTAATCTGACGATTCAACTCTGCTACTTTCCCACCTAACTCATTTACCTTGTTAACTGTAGCCACGAGACGTCCGTTAATTTCTTTACGCAAACCACTGAGTTGAGAATGCATACCGCGAAAACGACTAGCCAGTACATCACTTTGTACCTTTACCTGCATTCTCGCAGGTTCAGATTCGGGCTGATTAGAAAGTTGACTCCACGAATTCCAAAACTCGTTCAACGCTTTGTGTAAACCGTTGCCTTCTGTTTCACTAAAAATTATTTCTATTTTTTGCAGAAATTCTCCGCGTGACTTAAACATTCCGGAGCGTGGATTTTCCTGGAGAATTTTGCGCTGCACGAATTTGTCGTAAACCCGTGAGGTCGGCTGCGCGTCGGCACCGCCTCCTACGCCGGTTGGATCCTGTGCAGAAGTGCCTGAACGTACCTGTTGGCGAGAGAAGCCCTCTGTCTCTTGATTGGCAATGTTATGCCCAACTGTTTGCATTGCCCGCTGATTCATACTCAGGGCGCGTTGTCCCAAATTTAGGGAACTATTGAGCGAAGACATGGTAAAAAGGCAGAAATAATTAGGGTTCCTTAACGATCTTAGCGACTAAAAGTCAGACTTCTGTGCGGGAAATTGTGCTCGTCGCTGTTTGTATTTTTCCTGCATCTGAATAAGTCGGAGGACCGTTCTGGAGTTGGCTCATGAACCGAATCGAAGACTCGACCGACTTTAAACGGCCTGATGCCTGAAGAGAGTTATCATCCGCTATTTTGTGAATTTGGTTTATTAAACTCTTCAGTTTATCAAAACATTGCTGGAGCGGAACTGAGTATTCCTCCGTCACACGGCTAATAATTACACTAAGTGTAAGGTCTTTCGATTCCATCTTCCAGAAATCGGCAACCTGTTCCACAAGCTGAATTCGCTCCTTCTCAAGTCGGACAGAGGCACGTACACAGCGTGACTTTTCACCCTGAAGTTTGAGCAGTTCTGAACCGCGTAAACGGCCAAAACCTTCGGATTCCTTCTGCAGCATAGCAATCAACTGCTCGTGCAGTTCGACTTCCTGTCGCAAAATATTAAGAAGTTCTTTCATAATTAAAAGGACACCTTATAACGATCTTTCACGTACACCATATTACTCATGGGCTTATGATTCAGACTGTATCTTCATGAAGAGCGTCTTCCAGCATTGCTTTGGCCAGTCGTTCTGAATCTACCTGAAATTCGCCACTCTTGATTTTAGCTTTTAATTCTGCAACCCGGTCCGCTCGTACTTCCGGTTCAATGGAAATTCGATCTTTAATTTTATTCAACACAAACGTCGAATTCTTATCCGGAGTTTCCTCAGTTCCCTGAGTGTCTCCGTAACGACCTGTCGTTTTCTGATTTTCTTTTGCAGTACCACCCTTTACTCCATGAAATTCGGGGGGCTGTTGTCCAATAATTTTCATATGCACCTGTTGATGTTAAATGTTCAATTCCCTAATTCCGCGAGAATGTCCGGTGTAAGCCGACAAGCATACCCGCAGACTCAGACGAGCGCAACCATAAATGTACGATGCGCTGATCTGAGAAGACCCATAGGGCGTGTTAAATAACAAGATTCTGGAAATTATTAACATTAACTTCCGAAAACAGCATAAATTGCCACTTCAGTCTTGGGCCTCAGCTAAGGTGATCTGCGGATCAGGAAGATCCTTGTTTTTTGCTTCCCGGATTTATCACAGAAACACCTTATTGCAGGTATCGGCCGTTTAATAACAAAACTTTAGTGTTTTTTTATTTTTTATTCACCTTTGGTTTTAATTGCTGGTAAATCATTTCACCGAGTCCCAGACTTCCGGACTTGGCTGAAATCTGAGCGTACTGTTCATCCAGCAAAGATTGAAAAACTTTTTCTCCTTCAGACTTAGGCAGCAGATCAGACTCAAAAGATGTTTTACGCATAGTTTTTAACATCTGATTAATAAAAATCGCTTCAAAATCGTTGGCTGCATCGCGCAGTTTGGCTTCATCAGAAACACCTTTTGTCTCCGGTAGTTTCTTCAGTTGACTTGCCTGCAGAGTAAGTGCAGACAAAGGCAAAGGCATTGATAATTTCATCGTATCACAAGCTCCGCATGCAGTGCCCCTGCTGTTTTTACTGCTTTTAGGACCTCAATTAAATCTCTGCTTGAAGCACCTATTTTATTAAAACCGTTCACAATATCCTTTAAGTCCGCACCGCCTTTCAGCATAAAAACACTGGCATCCAAAATTTCACCTTCTGTTAAAGTGCCTTGTTCACTTTGCTGGTTTGCAGTAGGAAGTTTAACCTGAATATTCAATCCGTTTTGCGAAATAGCAATAGGTGAAATTCTCACATTACCTCCCATCACCACAGTTCCGGAACGTTCATCGAGTATAACTTTAGCAGTATGATCCGGAGAAATTTCCAAATTTTCGATAAAGGAAACCAGTTCCACAGTATTGCCTAAATAACTGTCCGGCACAGAAACTTCAACTGTACCTGCATCCTGGGCACGTGCACTGCGGAAACCTAAATTCTGATTGATCAGTTTTGCTAAGCGAAAAGCAGTGGTGAAATCCGGCGAGTGCAAATTCATAAACAACCTGGCACGGCTGTTGAGATTCAAATTAATTTCCTTTTCAACAAGCGCTCCTCCAATAATATGCCCGACTGAAGCGACCATCCGTGAGCCTATCGGCAATTTGGCCAACTCCTCCTCCGGCAACGCAAGAGCACGGCTGACCCCTTTCGGAATACCTGCGATGGGTCCCTGCGCCAGAGCATAAACAAGTCTATCCGGGCCACGCAACGGTGCCATAATCAAAATTCCTCCGCGCAGGGAAACCGAGTCACCAATTGTTGCAGCAGTTACGTCCAGACGTTGTCCTGATTTTGCGAACGGCGGTAACGTCGACGTCAACCAGACCGCGGCGATACTTCGTCCAAGGATGTCCTGACTCTTTAAACTTATGCCAATTCTCTCCAATGCATTCACAATCGGCTTTCTGGAAAGCAGGCTTTCCTGTGAATCTCCTGTACCATCCAGACCAACAACTATTCCAAAACCAATCAATTCATTGTCACGCGCACCCCGTAATGCCGCAACATCCTTCACACGTACAGCCCATACCGGCGTCGAAAATACCAGTATCAGGAAAAAATGCAGCAGTACTGCGACTGAACGTCTGAAATGTGATGAGTTGATCATGATCAATAAAAATGATTGTTCTTTAAGCTTTTGATGTCCAGTTTGTAATACAAGTTCAATGCCAGATTGACGCAGTTCCGCCATTCTCTAAGAACGTACGAAACGCATTAAATGACCCAACTAATTTGTAGAAATTTTCTGACCGGAATACTATTTTGCGGAAAAATTGTCAGACTAAATCTCAGCCGACAACTTTTTGTGCTGGTCTGTTTTCTGCATATTCTCCGTGGAGTCTAACTGATCCGTCAGCAAAATGGTCTTGAAGAAGCTACAACTGACTCAGTTCAACTCTAAGTCTCAAAGTTTGAGAAAAACTGAACAACGGACATAGTTTCCGTATTCTGGAAACAATTAAGTGAGGTAAATATGGAATTGGTTTTACTGATTTTTTGCATAACTTCTGTGATCATCACTTCGATCATTGTCACCTTAGAGTTAAAAGTAGAAAAAACTCTTACAATGCCGTCTTACAAAGGAGATATAAAGACCACTAATTTTCATGGACAGTATATTCTTGAAGAGGATGTAAAAACTAATGAACAACTGCGTTTGAGAGTCTTTGAAACATTAGACCAACAATTGAATCAATTAGGTTATGTTTCCAAAGAACCGCAACTCCAGTTTATCAACAGCACCTTGAAAAGTGAACATACCGAACTCGAAGAACTCACTCCGACCGAACTCCAAACTACATTTGTCGCGATTCTCGATGCACGCGAATCAAATGAAATTGCGGCCTGATTATAAAGTTGCTCCATTCATTGTTTAATCTACCCATTCCTTTTTCAAAACTGTTCGATCTTATATCCTTGCTGATCTTTCAATTATAATCATGCAAATTATCTGCTATTAAAGATATTCGACATTAAACTAGAAACGTTCTGGACGAAAGGGGGTGATATCGATTTTGGGTTGACGATTTGCCATCAGATCAGCAATAATTTCTCCCGTCATTGGTGCGCCAATCAGCCCTCTGTGACCATGCCCGAAAGCAAACAGCACGTTAGGCGCAGCCGGACATTTTCCGATTACTGGACGTGAATCCGGTAGACTTGGACGGTGTCCCATCCATTCTGTTTTTTCGGATCCTGAAAGTCCTGGAAACATGCGCTTACCTAAACGTAACAATATATCAGCACGTTCGTAGTTAGGAGATGCAGTTAAACCTGCCAGTTCTGCTGTTCCGGCAAAACGTATTCCCATTTCCATTGGAGTAGCCACAAATTTATGTTCCGCTTCCATTATTACATGACTAGGCTGCACCTCTGGATGAGCGAGAGTGACGTGATAGCCGCGCTCTGTCTCCAAAGGAACATGGACTCCTAGTTGGGCTGTAATTTGATGAGACCACGCTCCAGCAGCGACCACAAGCTTCCCGGACTCAACATAACCAAGGTCTAAATTCAGCCTCACATTTCCATCTGCTGACAGGCGTGCTTCTCTAACTTCTCTTCGCAAAAAAACTCCGCCAGCTTGAGAAAATTGCTCACTCAAAACCTGAGCCAGTCGATAAGGATTTGTTACATAGCCTTGATTCTCGATCATTACTGCTCGAATATAAGAAGGAGCAAGCATTGGCTCCAACTCATGCAATTCTTCCCCTGTAAGCATTCTCAGTTGCGCACCGTGTCTCTGTAGTAATTCCCAGCCACCGGAAGCATGTTTGTATGAAGATTCGCTTTGATAGACGCTTAAATAACCTGAAGGTCTAATCAAACTTCCGGCTTGAGAACTATTTACTAAATTCTGATATTTCCCAACTGTACCAGCATTGAGCGCAAGAAGACTTCGTACAGTATTTTCAGACTCTCTTGCGGTACCAGCTTTTATGAAACGCAGAAGCCAAGGTAAAAGATGAGGTAAATATCTCATCCGGATGTAAAGTGGTCCTTCAGGGTCAAGCAACCATTTAGGGACTTTAGAAATCACTCCCGGCATCGCATTCGGCAAGGCAGAAGTTTCTGAAAGTACACCAGCATGACCATAAGAACAAGATTCGCCTGGTCCAACTTTATCAATGATAGTCACCTCCCAGCCATCACGTTGAAGGTAAAGAGCGCAACACAAACCAACAATGCCGGAGCCGATGATATTCACTTTTCTAGAGCCTGATATAGTATTGGAAATCATCTAAAACCTAAATTAGAAGAGTTAAAATCTGTTTTCGTCCACTTACCATTGTAGGGTACATGACTTATTCGTCTTGATCAGCACTATCATTAATAAAAAACTGAATCGTGCTTTACTTTGAATGACTTCTGTAAGACAACATTTTTAAATCTGCTGATAATGCAGCATTAAAAAAATCGACAGTTTTTTCTATGGGTTAATTTATATGTAAAGGTGTGTTTCAATTCAAAGTAGTTCAAAGAAACCCTATTCGATCCTGAAATTTAGAACGAAATTTTCCTGTAGCTGGTTCTCTATGGCACCTTTCCTTTTTTGTCGAACCTGCTGGATGGCTACTGAATTTTCTTTACCATATTCAATGAGTAGCATTGCTGCAACTGTTCCAGAACGCCCAATTCCACCTTTACAGTGCAAACCGATACTGTGCCCCCTCTTAAGTTCATTATGTAGTGCGAGACATACAGGCCCCCAATTTCGAAAAAACTCTGCCTCTGGCACCTTATAATCAACTATAGGAAGATGATGCCATTTTAAATCATGTTTTCTGATATGTTCAAGAAAAATCTCTTTGCCGCAGATTTCCTCAAACTCTTTATCTTCAACTAGAGAAACAATCGTGGTACATCCTAATCCTACCAAGGCCGAGAAAGTGCTTTGAATAATATCGAGGTCAAAGACCTTCTCTACATTGAGTCCTGGGAAACAAGTTAAGAAGAGTTTTCCAGTGGAATTGGGGGTGGATATAAAATCAAATTTAGTGGAAATCATGCTTTTGATACTTAGTTTGCAGCGTTAGGAGAATCGTGTCGCCATTCTTGAGTTCGTCGCAAAATACCTTTTGTGAAAACTGTGTGAATGATACGGACCAGTACAGATACATAGACGATTAACATTGCCATGGCAGCTGCTGCTGCGACATCACCTTGTTCATCGAGATGAATCGCAGATACTGAAGCCAGTGTAGTATTATAGGTATATAGGAAAATCACCCCGGATACTGTCGTCATTGCGTTAACAAAAAGGTAGATCGAAATATCAAAGATAGTCGGCAGGCAAACCGGCAAAGTTATTTTCCAGAACATTTTATATAAAGGTATTTTGAGAGATAATGAAACTGACTCAAATTCTTTATCCATTTGTTTCAATGCGGTAACACCAGTGAGATGCGAAACGGTGTAAAAATGGACAATGGTATTGATCACCAGAATGGTCATGGTGGCATAGATAAAGTTAATCGGGTTATCTTTGGCGTTAAAGTAAAATATATAGGACAGCCCCAGTACC
>Ga0114999_10004996_pt1 | contig 15783 bp, 12 predicted proteins | sample ArcticOcean_MG_C_3_FD_89820 | JGI IMG/M metagenome (GOLD analysis project Ga0114999, IMG submission 89820) | Marine microbial communities from western Arctic Ocean - ArcticOcean_MG_CB8_126 | ecosystem: Environmental > Aquatic > Marine > Oceanic | place: Arctic Ocean: Canada Basin | collected...
ACTCGATACATCCCGCCCATCGGCCTTGGCCCTTTCAATATCAGCCTGACTCAACTCCGCATCTTCCACACCCGAAGAATGCGTCGCCAAATGCCGAATCGTAATCTTAGACCGTACCGGATCATCCCGCCACTCCGGCACATACTCACAAGCCAAATCATCCGCAGCCATCACCCCCTCCGCCATTGCCACCATCAACGACACGCCCCCCACAAGCGCCTTGGCCAAAGAAGCCGTCCCCTGCTTCCGATCAGCCGCCTGATCCTCAGCATACCACGCCAGCACCACCCGATCCCTACGCACCACAAACAACGCCTTCGTCCCCCGCTCAGCCAACTGATCTCGCATCCCCCCCAATCGAACACTATCCATCCCCACATCTTCAGGTTCTACCCCCTGCCAATCAAACATATCAATCTCCCAATCAAGGCAAAGCCCATCAGTAAAACCAATCAAGGTTTTCCGCGCCAAATGGTGCTACACCAAATCAAACGGCTTTTCCGTCTTAACAAAATTCCCAAATCGATCTTCCCCCCGCAACACAATAGGTTCCCATGCCTGCTTATGCGAATTCAAAACCGCCTGTTTTACTTCTGGAGGAATATACCGCACCGTAAGCGCACACCGCCGCCGATTGGAACGATTCGGATTACTCGAATGAAACAGCTGCCCATCATGCACCGACATTTGCCCCGCCCTTAAAATCACATCAATCGCTTGTCCGTCATCCACAAATTCATCGGGAATTTCTTGATTGATACTCAACAAATTCCCTTCACGCGTCGATTTGCTATGAGTGGCAATGCCCTTTTTTTGTGACCCAGGTATAAACCGCATACATCCATTCTCTACATCCGCATCATCAATCGCAATCCAAGCCGTATGTGCAATGGGCGGTTCCAACCCCCAATACGTAATGTCTTGATGCCACGCCACGAACGCCTGGGATTCAGGATCGGCATATTTGCAAAAAAAGTGCGTAGATAAAAGCATCACATCCTCACCCATCAACGCTTGCATCACATCCACCACACGCTTGTCGGTTGCCAATTGCCAGATAAATTCTTCATCAAAATGCCTCGACTGCAATCCAACCTGACACTTCTCCTTACCTTCGCGCGCCTCTAAAGTATCAAACGCATCCCGATAGGCCCCAATCTCTGCATCTGAAAATACATCAACAGGGCTTATAAAACCTTGTTCGTCATACGTTTCTTTCAAAGAATCGACAACCACCATAACCAGACCCTTTCAAAATTCCAACTGAAATATTATACATCCATTCGAACCACAAGTGTCGCCATACGCAATCAAGAACAAGGTGAAACCATTGTATCCTCTTCTTTCTTCTTCTCACGTCTCACGCTTTTTTATTACATAAAACTATGCGGAATCATCTCCCAACGCAACCGCTTTTCCAAGCCATCATCTTTCTACTTTCATCTCACGGTTTTCAAATATATCTTGCCTTCGTATTTCCCCACCCTTATCCGTGTCCATCTGCGGTTGCATTTGTTTTTCCAACCTATGGAGTCCCCATGAAAATCACCAAAGTCACAGCCATTGTCTTGCGCCTGCCCAACGTCACCGCCGATTGCGATGGTACACAAGACACCTGCCTTATCCGCATTGATACCGACGAAAACATCACGGGGTGGGGTGAAGTTGATTCGTGCCCCTCAGTTGTCAAAGCCATCATCGACGCCCCCTTATCCCACCAAATTTGCAATGGCTTGGCCAATGCCCTAATGGGTGCGGATCCACTCGCACTGGATGTTTGTACGCAAAAACTCGACAAAGCCGCCAATTATTACGGCCGCAACGCTGTGGGTGCCCATGCCATGGCCGGCATCAACATTGCCCTTTGGGATATTGCGGGCAAGGCATACAACCGCCCCATTTACCAACTCTTAGGCGGTCCCCATAAAACAAAATTCCGCGCCTATTGCTCCATCCTATTTGGGGATACACCCAAAGAAACGGGAGAATTGGCGCGGAAACATGCCGATATGGGTTTTACAGCCATCAAATTCGGCTGGGGACCAATGGGCCAAAACGAAGAGAATGATATCGCTTTGGTGCGCGAAGCCCGAAAAGGGGCAGGGGATGACATCGACATCCTCATCGACGCAGGCCAAGTTTGGGATTGGAAAACAGCCCTCAAACGCACCCACCAATTTCTCGAATACCGCCCGTTTTGGCTCGAAGAACCCCTTCACCCCGAAGACATATCAGGGTATGCCCATCTCACAGCCGAAAGCCCCATCCCCATCGCCACAGGGGAAGCCGAAGCACGCTACACCGACTTTGAACGCCTCATCACCCAAGGTGGTTTGGATTGGATACAACCCGATCCAGGACGTTGCGGTATTTCCAACTTTGTCGAAGCTGGCCGCATGGCCTATCGCAACCACAGCAAAGTCGTCAACCACAGCTTCAAAAGCGGCATTACCATTGCCGCATCGCTCCATTGCCTTGCAGCCGTTCCTCACGGAGACATATTCGAATTCTGCATGGCCGACTCACCCCTTCGCCACGACCTCACCCACGAATCATTCAACATCGACAACGAAGGTTATGTCCACATCCCCAACGCACCAGGACTCGGCGTCACCATCAATCAAGACACAATAGACAAATACCGCGTGGCATAAATGTTCAAAATGCCTTATCCATGAGCAGATCTTATTCCAACACCCCACGAACCCCACCACCCGCACTTTCCACGGGCCTGTGAATCACCACATTCTTCCCATCTTGCACACCTGCTTCATATGCTTCAGTAGCACGCCCCCCGCCGCCCTGTCGCGTTTGTATTTGTGGATTCACATAACGAAAATACGCCTGCAACTGCGCATCGCCTTTCCATATCAATGCCTGAGTTTCTGCCAACGATTGCTTTTGCGAATCCAATTTCTGATAGAACCCAGCCAACACACCAGCGAAATATTGCTGGCGTTGTCGATTATTTTTCACTTTTCTCTCAACGCGATAAGCCTGCCACAAGTCATTCAAAACGCACGTCAAATAATCATATACATAAGCCGCCATATCCAAGTTTTCAGGTGTGCCATATACCTGCATCACCGTGCCCGATTGATCGCGGTGTACTTCATAACTTTGCACCCACAACACCTCAACAAAAAAGAACCGGCCCAAAAGCGAACCCAGCCAAAGCTCAGCCGACGTGTGTCGGCCCTTCACTTCACCTAAGCATCGCATTTCAAACCGGCGTTTTTGATCCAAAGCCACCAAGTCAATATTGTACTTCATCAACAACTGATGTGCCTTTTGCATCGCAGCTTGTGCTTCATTTTCATTGGGGCTATTGGCCAACGAAAGCACTTTTTGTAACAACCGCAAAATGCGATCATCTTCTGTCACCGCAACATCCAAATCATCTTTGTGGGCACGGGCTTGCGGGCTACAACGCAATTTTTCACATGCCGACCGAAACGACGCGCCATGGGGATCTTCATGATGAATCTGAAGCACCTCATCCACATATTGATGCGCCATTTCATGCCGCAACGTATCCATCACGGCCAACCACGCGTCGCGTTGAAGGTGCACATCAGAAATGGTTAACGTGCGTCGTTCACGCTGCCAATGCCCCAAAGTTGACAGCCCTTCGCCCAAACGAATCACAGGCAACTGCATGGCATCTTTTAAATAAAGCGTGTTATAATGCTGCCACCACACGACCAGTTTACGTGTCCAAGAAAGACGCAATTCTGCTTGGAGCGGATCCGTCGGCAACATTACCCGCCCAATTCGCGAGCAAAAGAAGCACTCAGCGCACCACGCCCAACTTCCGCAACGGGCCCTTGCATCGTCAAATTAAAGTCATCAGCCACATCAATCTTCAAATTACCCCCAGGTGCTTTCACCGTTACTTGCGACTTAACCAATCCCAATCTTACGGCTGCACTCGCTGCTGCACAAGACGACGATCCAGACGCTTGGGTTTCACCCGCACCCCGTTCCCAAATCAGAATGAATATTTCCTTTGGCCCAGTGGGAACAGCCAATTGCACATTGATGCGTCGAGGAAAAACCTTGTGATTTTCCAATTCGGGTCCCAAACGCAACAAATCTTCTCGCGTCCATTTTTGACCCTTGGGTTTAAACACCACACAGTGCGGATTACCCACACTCACACCCGTAAACACCATCTTTTCGCCCGCTGCCGTAATGGGCTGTTCGATCAACTCTTTTACTTTGAGTGAACACGGCAGTGCTTTAGGGTCAAATGTGGCCTTCCCCATTTCTACGGTTGCCCCACTGGCATCACCATGTTTGTCTATATGCAAATCAATGCTCACCAAACCACCCAAGGTATCAACGGTAAATGATTTCTTACGCGTTTTTTTGGTCGCGTGCAAGTACCGAGCAAAAATGCGCAACCCATTGCCCGACTTTTCGGCTTCGCTCCCATCGGGATTCCAAATGCGCAACCCAAAATCGGCTTTCTTGGATGTCTCCAGCGTCAAAATACCATCGCTGCCAACACCCCAGTTGCGGTCACAGATTCTCTGAATACGCTTGGGCGTAAGCTTAAATGTCAGTTCTTTAGGGTCCATCACGATATAATCATTCCCCAACCCATGACCTTTAAAAAAACCGTTCTTCATAACCACTCCTCAATCTTGTTGATTTGTAATCGACCATGCACACACCCATGATCACCTAATTGATATATTTTACTTCTCACTTTTTCTTCCCGCTTTCTCAATCCTTCCACACCAACATCACAGCCATTGCTTCATCCAACCGCGTATACAATAAATCAAACGCATCGGCTGCTTCCTCAAATCCAAAACGGTGTGTAATCATCCGATCGATACCAATTTTGCCATCCATCAACAACTGAATAGCCACATCAGCCCCCTCTGGTCGTTTGTTAGCGTCCAAATACCCGCCAATCAACCGCTTGCCTTGAATCTTTGAAGAATCCAAAGGCAGGGGTTCATCTTCATACAGTCCCAAAACTTGCAACAAACCCCCTCGCCCCACCATGTCTTGCGCCTGAACAAATGCCTTTGCACCCTGCCGCCCCCCCACCGCCTCAACCACCACATCAGCCCCTTTTCCATCTGTTAAATCCATAACCGCAGCAATGGGATCGCACTCACCCGCATGGATAACCTCATCGGCACCCAAAGCTTTTGCCATATCACAACGCAATTGCAACGCATCCACAGCAATCACCCGACACCCCAACAATGCCTTGGCAACTTGCATACACCCACTGCCCACCAGACCTTGTCCCAAAATAACCATCGTATCATCAGCCGTTGCACCTGTCTCTTGCATCCACAAAACAGAGCTTGTCGCCAATGGCCAAAAGGTCGCCGCTTCGGCAGAGATCACATCGGGCAAAGCAACAACCGAGGGTTTGTGCCGTGCGTTTGTGACCTCCATAGCAACATACTCCGCATGTGGGGCCAATGCCGCCACCCGTTCGCCCATCGAAAAATCATCTACCAGAGACCCAACCTCCACAATAGACCCAGCAAATGAATACCCCATTATCTTTGGATCAATGGCTTCTTCACGTGCATACCGGCGCCAAATTTCAGACCCCCGGCTAATCAATGTCCGCTCTGCCCGAAGAAGCACCTCTGTTTCGCGAATCTCCGGCACCGGCACTTCTTCTATTTCAATACGCCCAACACCCTCAGGTTTAATCACACGCTTCATAAGGATCTCAACTCCTATATTTTTTTATACAACTGGCACCATCCACCTTTTCCCCGGGCTCAACGACACCATGCGTCCATCCACTTCAACCTCGGCAATCCCATCCCCCACATTCGTCACACGCACCCCACTTTCCAAGCGCTCAACTTGGATCGAGGCCGATTTGTTCAACAACCAAGTCTGCTCGCCCCATGTCAACCTCGTACCTTCACACAGAACAACACGAGGTGTTTTGCGCCCTGTCAACTGGGCAAACATAACCCGCCCATCAAACGTAATATCGCCCCAAGTAACGGTTCCTGACATAAAGGCACTGACGAGTACCCATTGTTTCTTGCCGCGTGTTAAAATAATACCACGGGCACGATTGCGTGGAGACACATCAGCAACCGTTAAGTCTTCTGCGATGGGGCGTTGTTTGAATATTTGCAACACGGCACCAAATGTGGAACGTCGTCGCACCCGTCGTGCAACAATCAATGGCGTCTGAGACTCACCAGGCGCACCCAAACCATCGCCAGCATTATCATACCCAAGTCCAGAAAGCACCTCTGTTGGTTTGCGACTGCCAAGCATCGTCAAGCGCACCCCCGCATCTTCTGTCCGCCAGGTTGCCCGCCAATCACCATCGGGCTGCCCTATGCGCACATTTTCAATCACCTCGTATCCATCAGTCTCACCCATCGCTTCTTTGCTGCGATTGCGTTTAAAGTCGGTGCGCAATTGCCCACGACAGTGCAACACCCAATCAAACATATGATGCTGATCACCCGTCATACGATCCAAAAATAAGACCGTATTTTCGATAAACAAAACCGTGCGAGACAAACGCACACCGTTATACGCTTCTTCAGCAGAAATACGCACCACATCAAAATCCTTTCCATTGGCCAAAACATCTAATTGCCCCGTGCAAGGATTTTGAGATTTTTGATCAACCAACAATGTATTGTGGCCAATCGTTTGTTTATACCACTTTTGATGAATCGGAATCCCATAGGCCACAGACCCCGGGTCAGGTGCCAAAACTTGGCCTGCGCCAAAAAGAATAAACCCCAACTTATCCGGATGCCCATGCCCACCTCCATGGGGGCCATAGTCCAATGCCAAATAACTGGGATCTTCTTTTTTGCCCTGTCGTAAATAAACAAAACCTGCCCTGCTCAAATGTGTGCTATGTTCTGTTTCTGGCACTTCAGGAGGCAAATTATCTGCACCGTAAAGCAACGCATTTAAATTGTCGCGAGGTTCTCCAATCAATGGCCAAGCAAATGCCGGATCTTGATATCTTGCAAATCCAATTTCATACAAAGGGGCCGTTGCTTTTAAACGAGGGCCGCCGGAATCGTGAAAGGCAGGCAAACTGCCATCGGGTAACATCGCCTGCAAAGGCGCATCAAACATCCGCTTTAGATGTGTATCATACAAGTCTAACCCACAATTTCGCAAAGCTTCTGTCCAGGCCAACAAAGGTTTCATCCCATAAAAATGATATCCCCAAGAGCCTTCATGCCAAAACCCATCCCCTAACACACCCTGCTTAATTTGTGCCAAAATACCAACATCACCATCCACGGCAAAAGACACGAGATCTCTATCGCGCAACATCAACCCAGCAGAACCAATTGCCGCGTTATGCCAACACTGAATATTATGAATGCCAATATTGTGTTTCAAAATAAGCCGTGCAGCCGGGCGCAACAATTGCTCACGAATGGCTTGGTGATCTGCGGGTGTCAAAACACCCGCATCACGAATAAGATCATATCCTGCACAAACAGGGATGAGCCAAACCGATTCACCGAGTGTCCCCCAAGAGACCTTTGTTGCACAATCTGTATCCGATTTCAAATTGTGATCCCGAATCGGATAATATGGGTATCGCTCTGCATAACCCAATAAAATTTGAGCAGCTTTACGCGCAGCATCTTGCTCACCTGTAAGCGCATAATACACACCCAAAGACAAAAGAGCCTGGCTCAGTTCCTGATGAACCGCGGTTAAAGGAACAGAATCCCAGGGTTCACCAGAATACACACGATCACATTTGGGGCATTTGTGCGCTATGGGAGAAACAGTCTCCAGACGCACACCACAATCTTCACAGGCATACCAATGCGGCCATTGACCGCCCCGTTCGGGAATCTCGACTTTGCGCCCCAACCAGTGTTGAACCTGCTGAGTTAAAACATCAAGCGCGCCTTTGGCCCAAACATTGGTTTCAGCTTTGGTGTTGATAGATGCGATATCATCTTCGCGAAGTACCAAACACGGCCCAGCTGCAGCCCCCATCAAATCGGATATTTCAAATTTTACAGCCATTGTATCTCCAAACTATTTGGACCATGCTGTCTTAAAAAACCGCAGCCAATTCCCATGCATCACATTTTGTACATCATCGTCGGAATAACCACGTTTTTGCAACAAACCGGCAACTTTTTGCAAATCAACAATTGTGTCCAAGTCATGCGGTGTTTGTTCTGTGCCATACCCGCCATCCAAATCACTACCAATACCTGCATGTAAAGCATTACCAGCCAGTTGGCAAACATGATCAATATGGTCAGCAACGGCTTCCAAACTCACCACCTCGGGCTGTGTCTCACCCTTAATCCAGTTGGGATACAACATCCACGCATCCAACGCAGTGCCAATCACACCCCCGCGCTTGATTACCTCGTTGAGCTGATCGTCAGTAAACTGCCGATCACCGGGCACCAAAGATCGGCAGTTGTTATGGCTTGCCATCACGGGGCCATTAAAAATATCCACAGCTTCCCAAAATGCTTGATCGGCCAAATGGGTCACGTCCAAAATCATGCCCACATCATCCATTGCACGCAGCAATGCCGGCCCCAAATCCGTCAAGCCACCAACCGTACCCGTTCCGTGGGCATAAGCACTCACACCATAATGCGACAAACCCACAATACGCAAACCATCCTGCCACCATAAGGGCAATTGCTCTGGCGACACAATGGGGTCAGCACCTTCCATACTTAAAATAAAACCCAAAGGTGCTTCAGCACCACGCGTGTCCCAATCTTTCAGATGCGCTTCCACACCTGCCCAATCTGAAATCATACGCACTTTGCCTTGCCACTCTAATACGCGATAATAAGCCAGCTGACCTTGCGCCTTCGCATAAGAAATCTCCTGACAAGCCGCACCATCTGCCGGACTATTGGGCCTTGCTGTTCGCGAAATAACCGTGGCCACAGAAAGACCCACTTCACCTTTTCGCATCTCAGGAAATGCGGTCGTCCCTCTCGCACGCCCTTTTTGTTCCATGCCTTGTTCGAGTTCGCGAATGGCGTGGACGGGCATATCCAAATTTCGATCCCAATTCAAGGCATTCATAGACAAATCCAAATGGGCGTCAATCAGCAGCATATATACCTCCGGTAAAAAAAAGAACCAACAGTCACAGATCCCTCTTTTAACTTCTTTCTTTTAACTTCTTTCTTTTAACTTCTTTCCGAATTCACAATCCAATCATACATCTTACCCGCATGTGCCACAGCATGAGAAACATCTTCACGCATCATCAAACGTTGATCAATCAAATCCATTGCCGCCAATGCGACCTTCCCAAGATATTCGTCCCGATTTTGATAACGCACAAAGAGAGACCGTCTCTCATCACCCTCTCGGTCATCTTCTGTTAATGCAAACGGAATCCACATACCCTGCAAACCAATGAGGGCTTCTGTTGCACCCATTGTTGGCGTGCGAAACTGCCACCCCGTAAAGGTGCCCAATGGCACCACAACTTCTGGCATACGTATACCCAACAACTCATTACCATCTTCATCTACTTGTGGCAACAACACAGGATAGGCTTCACCCATCTCAGGTGGTTCAGAATCTATGATCCCATCACCCCATCGATCTCCCCAACCCAGTCGCAGAGGTTGCCGTATCCGTTCGGGGCGAGGTATATTGGGAATTTTTGGCCATTTAACGTCAGACAAACGCACCAAAGTACCATCTGCAACTTTTCCATGACAACTGTCCGGTGGAACCTGGCCACCTCGCACCCATTCATCCAAAGCCACCACCAATGCACGCAACCCATATCGAAAATTAACCGTGTTGGGCGGTAAACTCACATTGGGATTAACAGGCACATCTCCAGGCCCATGTTTTGTGCTTGCAAAGTGGTAAATCCGCACGGCTGCATGTATGTCTGTGTCTGCCTCACCCAATATGTCGGTATGCGACAACGACGCGCTCCGGTTCCAATATTCTGTTGAGGTATTGGTATAAAAAATCTTCGGCGTCACACCTGTTTCATCACACAAATCCAGCAAGCCAGCGGTTTTAGAAGTTACAGAATCGGTCTGAGGCAAATCGGTAAATGGAAACTGCTCAGTCGGATAAAACACATCAAAATGCGCAGCCGCGTGACGCGAAGGTTGTGCAAACCGATGGTTAAATGACCCCAGTGATCCACCTGACACATTGGCCATCACACCATCCATCACCTGCCTACCCGCTTCGTCCTGATTAAATCCTTGATGGAGCAAGTGCCGTAAAAAACGGCCACTTTGCGACGAACCAAATGCATAGACCCGATCTATTGCATCACCTAAAGGATTGCCACCTTCATCATACTTCAAGAACGACAAAAAGTCCCGCGTCACCGCAAAACCCAACCCCATCACCATCGGATCTTTGCCTGTATAAACCAAGTTATAAAGCAAACCCGGCTCAAACCCCTCGTCAAACCGAATGGCCGCACGCCCATCGGGCAACCGATCAAAAGTCCACCGATCTCGTGCAATCACTTTAGGTGCATCATAAGGATATGCCCGAACGGTCAATACCGCCTCTTGTTCATGCCAATCGGCAGGTTCATACGGTTTGTGATATCGACTGCCAAGTGAATGCAAATCGACCTTTCCATCTACCAAAATCTCACATGCCACAGGGCCAGTGACATCCACTGTTGGCACATCCAAAGTCAGCAAATATTGCTCGTCTTCCGCCTCTATCGGTACATCGGCCTGCCAACCACATGCTGCTACGGTATACCCTTCGCGCATCAAAAAACCATCGCCAAAATGATTCTCTGTTTTGGGCCTGTTGGCACCTGCCGCCAAATTAAACGTAGCCAGAGCCGTATGACGTCCGCGATTTGCAACATTATAAAAAACCGATCCATTGCCACGGCTCGCGTCCACAGGCTTGAGCACATGAAAATCAGCCGAACAAGTCACCAGCCCATCATCATTTACTGGTGCCAAATTCAAATCCACAATCGGCACATTTCCAGCATGCTTTGGGTCAATGGCAAACCACGCCTTGCCCACCAACGCTTCATAGGCACCCACTGCGCCAAAAGATTTCCCATTTAACACAGGCTCTTGCGACAACACATCCAAACGCTTTAGCATACAATACCTTTACGAATCAGAATCGGTAACCGCCTGAATCATCGCTTTAATATACCCAAACTGGAAGGCCCACCCCTGGCGCACACGACTTGAGACACCTTCGGGTGCAACATCGTCAGGATGAAGAGGCGCGTGATCTGGCATCAGCATATAGGGGTAACCTGTGCGGTGAAAGATCTTGGCCAGCTGATGCATATTCACATCCCCTTCATCGGGCCAGACTTCTACAAAATCGTTCAACCCACCTCGAATATTCCGAAAATGAACATTGAAGATCTTCTTCCGCTCTGAAAAATATTCAACAATCGGCGGCAATTCCTTGGCAGGATCATCCAGCCCTTCGGCAGCAACACCACAACAAAAATTGAATCCATGATATGGGCTATCGACCAACTCACTAAAACGCTTCAGACCATCAAAAACTGGATAATTCCACCTCGCCTCACCCCGCATCACAGAAACTGGCGGATCTGGCAAATGACTCGCCATTTGCACGTTGTTTGATTCTGCAACAGGAATCACACGTTCCAAAAAGTAGGCGGCTCTTGCAAAAATCTCATCGCTATCAACCTGCCCGCCTTTATGGGGTTCTTCATTATCATATTTAGAAAACTCAAATGAGCTAAACTGCGAACCCCCACGTCCGTAGCGTGCCTCCGTCCTCTGATAGCCTACAACAGAGAAATTGTAATTCAACCCACGGATCCCAGCTTTGGCTGCATTTTCAATCCAGCGACACATCGCATCAAGATCCCGATCTCGTTGTGGATCCAGTGCCAGTGTGATACTCTCCGCAATCGGTATGTGGATCATTTCCAGTATCACACCTTCTGCTGCTGCTTCGTCTCGGTATTTGAGTATAAGATCGAGATTATCGCAGTCGATTCTGGTGTCCATATGCGTCACCCCATGACGCGTCAAAAATTCCATTTCGTGTTTCGATGTACCGATATACTGGCATCCTACATACATAGAGATTCCTTTCACGAGACACAAGCACATTACATGTGCGCGTCCCTAAGATCTTATTTGACCCAATATTTTTAGACAGCCCATATTAAGAACCATTGGCACATCGCCTATGGAACTGGAACAGTCTCTTGAATATCTGCACGATAAACCCAAGTGCCATCTTTTACATAGTGTGTTGCAAAAGCCAATCGAGGACGTGTACCAGATCGATTGGCAAAAGAACCATGGATCGTCATACTCGTAAAAAAGACGCCACCACCTTTTGGCACGCTCAAATACACAATCTCTGAAGGGTCCAAACCCTGAACTTCATGCGAGGTCATTGGCTCACCCCATTCTTGTCCATCGGGCCCACGCATTTGATACACCTTTTCCCAAGTGGCATGTTCAGAATCATCTTTGGGCGCGGCGGTTCCATAAAGGGGTTGTTTATGACTACCTGGCACCACACACAAGCCCCCATTCTCTTTGTCTGTATCACTCAACGCAAGCCAACAAGCCATGAGCGTATTGGGTTCGTTTCGGATATAATGTGTATCCTGATGAAGCGCAACCCCAGTTCCCCCTTCAGGGTTTTTGCTCATATACATCGTCTGTACGATATTGGGTTGCCCCTGCATCAACTGGCTCACCATGCCACTTATTTTAGGGTGTGTCGCAAAAAATTGCCATTGCGGGTCAACTATATAGCGTCGCAAGCCCTGCGCTTTCCACGCTTGGGGTTTTTCTTTGGCTTCTTCTGCCAAAAATGTCTCAATTTCAGATGCCGTTAACAAATCGTTGACAACCAAATACCCATCTATTTCATATTGTGCTATTTGATCTTGTGTTAAACCACCAGCAACCATTGTGACCTCTCTGCGATTGATGTTTTACCAAATAAATTATACGCCAGCCAAATCGTAAGGATTCGACCATGCTTTATAACCCTGGGCATCTACAATCTCAAAGCGAACGTATTTAGCACCAGGTCGAAGTGTGAACGTAGCCGTCTCAAACAATTCACCACCTTCGTGATACTCAACACCATATGAATCGCACACAGCAAAAATGCGTCGGGCTTCCGAACAAGACACGGTGGCCTCTACAGTACGCTTTTCTACGTCCACACGTCTTAACTTGATATCGCGAATCTCAGGCCCTGAAGATGAATAACTCGCACCCGTAGCCAAAGCTTCTACCACAGCATTTGCCGTACGCTCTTTAACACGCACCATCGCCCATCCATGATAGGTATCTCGCTCGGTAGATTCAGCGGCATGAGCATCATCATTGGCCAATGCTGGCAACAACCGCCCCGACAATTCCATCCAATCATCCCAATGCACAGACGATTCACCTCTGCCCATACAGCGACACGTCGTATTAAAAACTTCAATACCAGCCAATCCACGAAGCGGTATCGTATCGCGCAAAATATTCACAGAACTCCAATGCGGATGCGCCAGCCAAATCGAGCCACCTTGTTTGCGTGCAGCATCAATCACAGGTTGGGGCGGCATAACCCGTGCATCCATATCTTCGGTCATGTTCAATGCCAAAAAATGGTGCCGCTGCCCACCAAAGGGATTGTCGGGATGTAATTCTACACCTTGAACCAGCGTAAATTCATCTGGGCATGAAACAGTATCAATACGCGTAATCGTATCATGATCTGACACACACAAATAATCATAACCGGCATTCACATACCCATCCACGCGTTCTTGTGGCGATACCTTTCCATCCGAATTGGTCGAGTGTGAATGCAAATTCCCCTTCAGCCAAATATACCCATCATCATCTGCTAATGTAAATGGATCAACCAAACCATTTTCCTCACTCATCGCAAATCTCCTTGCATGAAATTGGCCATTTCCATCAGCCCATTCTAAAAGAATTAATGATCAGAAATTTTTCTCATTGTCTATTAAGAGCCGTAAGCCTACGATCGCAGAGAATCGTTTCAATTGCTTTCCTGCCACAAAATCTTTCCATCTCTCACAGAGGCGCGACACGTTAATCTTTTTTCACCCATCAACACTTGTTTCATCGAGTCGATTAACTCAAAAGAGCCATTTTCCAATTCCAAGATCGCCACATCACCTGCTGCGCCCACACTCAAATGGCCCAAATCTTCAGCGCGATCAATGACCTTGGCTGGCTCAATGGTCGTTCGGGCAATAACCTCTTCCAAAGGCATGCCCAAATTTAAAAACTTCGACATCGTTGTTGGCAAATCATAAACAGGGCCATCTATATTGAGCGTATGGATATCACTGCTAATGGTATCGGGTGGAAAACCGTCTTCCATCGCAGCACGCCCAATATCATAGCTAAAACTGCCCAGGCCATGCCCAATATCAAAAACCACACCTCTATCGCGCGCGTCCCGGGCCTGAGGAAGCACCTTACCCTTATCATCTAAAATAGATGCAGGATTGGTACCGTGGAAACAATGCGTCACAATATCTCCAGAGCGCAATTGGGCAAGCATATCTTCTAAAGGCACATCGGCATTGCTCACATGAATCATTAATGGTTTTTCGCATCGCTCGGCCGCATCTACCGCCACCTTCAACAAATCTCGCACATCTCGGTCTCCACCCACCCCAGCATAAAGCCGTGCCTTCACGCCCAAAGCTGTTTTCGGATGGTTCAAAACTGCCTGAGCGCATTCTTCTGCTGACACATAACCCTCAAATACCATCTCACCTCGACGCCAAGGCAACCCCACCCCCGACAAATTGACATAGGCCAAAATGCGGGTAGACGACCGCTCAATCACATAGCGCTCCAAACCTCGGTAATTGATCCAACCAGCCGTTCCCGTATCAATGCTCGTTGTCACACCCGTACGCGGGCACAAATCGTCCGCCTCTATTCCAAAAAAAGAAACATCTTTGTATACATGGGTATGCAGATCGATTAAACCCGGCACCACATAAAGTCCCGTCGCATCAATCACATCGTCTGCTTGCCCAAGCACGTTGCCTACAGCGGCGACCTTGCCATCCTTCAAACCCACATCGCACAATTCATGAACCTGATTTGCCGGGTCAAGAACTGTACCTCCCGAAATCAAAACATCAAATTCCTTATCCATCACAGTCTCCTTAGGCACTTAAGAAATATCTGCAGAGATAATAATGTCATGCCCACAGATCACACTGTCAAGTGAAGTTTCTTGACCCTTGCCCCAAAAACCACATTCCCAGACGTGCAAAAGGCTCCGGAAATTTCCGGAGCCTTCAGGTTTACATCGGTTAAACATCAAGATCGTTGGGCAATATAAGCATCTGCATCAATAACACCTTTGTCGATGAGGTCGCGAAACATCGCAACCGTTTCCGATACACCATCGACCAAAGGTTTGTGAGACACCGTTCCGATCGCTTCTTCCAATCCACTGCCATCAACTTCTGGCGGAAAAGGCAACTGCAAATCTTCAAACGTAATTTTGTCAGCCGCTCCTGGAGCTGCCTTTTGAATAGCGGCCACCACTTCTGTCATATGGGGTGACAATCCGCCCAAATTAAATGCCCCAGCCCCCTCATACTTTGCCCGTGCAGCTTGAATAAATGCCCGTGCCGTATCATCAACATATTGAAAAACCGTCTGCCCACCATAAGAAATATGATAGGGTTTGTTGGCAGCAGCAGCCAACATTGCGGTTGTGGGTGTTGAAGTCACACCTTGATCTCGCCCAACACCATAGACCACATAAGGC
>Ga0114999_10004997_pt1 | contig 15778 bp, 12 predicted proteins | sample ArcticOcean_MG_C_3_FD_89820 | JGI IMG/M metagenome (GOLD analysis project Ga0114999, IMG submission 89820) | Marine microbial communities from western Arctic Ocean - ArcticOcean_MG_CB8_126 | ecosystem: Environmental > Aquatic > Marine > Oceanic | place: Arctic Ocean: Canada Basin | collected...
GCAGTTTCCTGGCGACAATTCATCCAGGGGAACTAGGCGTGGTGCGGGATTGCCCCCACTCACTGAATCGCTGTTGAGGCCCAAGAGGCCGGCCGGCAGCACGCCTACTGGGATCATATGACGCAAGCGCCGCCCACGCTCCCCCCCACACCCGGAATCGGTTGGTTCACGGCCTTCCTGGTTGTGCAGCTGTTATTGGTGGTAGGTGTAGTCTGGGTGCCCAACAATTTGCTCCTCGGCATGCTGGGAATCGTTATAGGGGTAACCTACCTGGCGCTGTTGGTCCTTCATCCTTGGACCATCATTCCCATGATCGTGGCCACTACCGCGCTTGATATCACCGGCCAGCTCATTAAGGAAACGCCCATTGGTATCCCAGTAACCGGATTTCACCTGACGCTTGCATTGATGGGTATTGCCGTGGTCGTCAACGCATTCTTACGCCGCCGGGTGGACTTTCCAGACTTCGAACTCAAGGTGCCCCTGGCTGTACTATTCGGCGTCATGACGTTGTCGCTGACGTACACGCCCAGTTTCGTTGACGGCACCCTCGGTGTTATACGGACCCTGTTCCTGATCGTCTTTCTTTACCTCACTCAAGTCATTCTCGATTCCAAGAAGGCTGTAGATACGGTCGTGCTCTCGATCGCTATAGCCTTGATTGGCGGTGCAATACTCGCACTCATTCAGATCGTGACAGAGCGTTTCTATTTACCGGCCAGTTTCGTGATTGCGGTTGGAGCCAATGCTCCGAGGGCGGCCGGTACGTTTCATAATCCCAACACCTTCGGCACTTTTTTGATGTGCGGCTCCGTCCTCATTGTTGGCATTTTGCTGAGCTGCAAAATGTCGCTGTGGCGGACCATGTTGCTGTCACTCGCCGCCGCCATGGCACTCGTCGGACTGACGGTGACTTTCAGCCGCGCCAACTGGGTCGCAGCGGGGTGTGGCATCGCGACGATCTTCATTCTCACTAAAAAGGTTCGTTACGCCGTCTACGGAGTGTTGACCTTTCTTGTCATGATCGTGGCTGTGAAGGAGTTCGTGCCATTTGCGGACCACATTTTTGAACGCTTTAAATCCATTTTCACACTGTTTGAGCAATTCGGAGAGGCCGGTAGGGCATCCAGTTCGGGCAGAGTGTACTTCGCCCTGGCCGGCTTAGAAATGTTTCTGGACAACCCCTTGCTTGGAGCCGGTTGGCGGTCATTTCCCGTGCTCTTTGACGAGTACAAGTCGCCAGACTTTCCCTATTGGATCCCGACAAAAGAGTCGCATACGCTGTTTGCAAACATCCTCGCCGAGCTCGGACTGGTCGGGTTTATCGCGTCTTGCTGGATCGTCGTTCGGACACTCGGCTGCGGCCTACGGGGATTCCGCGATATAACCGATCCGTACCTGCGCGGCATTATGTGCGGTCTCGTCGCCGCCTTTGTCGGATTTCAGGTGAGCCTGAGCTTCACGGCCGATTTCAGCAATAACTACCTGTGGTTATTCACCGGAATGATTTTCGCCGTCAGTGCGCTGGGCCGCCAACAACAAAAAGCAGTATGAGGACGCTGGTCGTCTCCCACCTCTATCCAAATTCGCTGACTGCATCAAGCGGCAGCTTCGTCCATAATCAGGTTCGATTTCTCCAACAACACTGCGACGTCCAGGTCGTCAATCCGGTCCCATGGATGCCGATTCCCTGGTTTGGTCGCTGGGGTCGCTTTCGTGCAATAGCCAGGGCCGAGCAAATGCAGGGGGTCAGCGTTGATCGGCCGCGCTATGCGACCCTGCCACGGCGCATCCTGTATGGCCATGTGTGGCGTTTATTCCAACGTGCCGTGATCAGTGCCGTTAACGAAAAGCCGGATGTTATCCATGCGCATTGCGCCTACCCGGATGGCCTGGCTGCCGTACGTTGTGGAAGACAGTTGAGGTGTCCGGTCGTCATCACCGTGCACGGCTACGATATCGATGAGCTTCTCTACGGCAAACTAGTTTGGCGCAAGCGCGTCTCTCAGGCGCTGCGAGAATGCGATGCCGTTGTCTGCGTCAGCGAACGGCTGCGACAGGAAGTGGTCTCGCTGGGGATACCGGAGGAACGCGTGCATCTGGTCCCGAACGGGGTCGACGGCGATCTATTTCGCAATCACGGTAAGCGTGTAGCCGGCGCCGACGGTTGGAAATTCCTCTACGTCGGCCGCTTCGATGTCAACAAGGGTATCAACGTTCTGCTCGAGGCCTTTAGCCACATCCGACGCCAGCGCCAGGACGTACAGCTGACACTGGTCGGTGGCAATCCCTCCATTCGAGAAACGGTGGATCCGGTGGCCGCCTGCCAACGGCTCGGCCTTGAAGATTCTGTCACGGTCGAAGGTGAGGTTCCTTGGGATGCCATTGCCGCCTATATGAATGCGTCCGACGTCTTCGTGCTACCGAGCTTTTCAGAGGGGCTGCCCTTGGTGCTGCTGGAGGCGATGGCCTGCGGGTTGCCGATCGTCTCCACCCGCTGCGGGGGGCCAAGCGAGATTGTTACCGATGAGGTCGGTCGATTGGCGGAGGTGCGTGATGTCCATGGCCTCAGCGAGGCCATGCTGAGTGCCATTGCCGACTACTCAGCCTATGACCGCAGTGCCATCAGTGAGCGAGCCCGGCGACTCTACGACTATCACGGCTTGGCCACACGGCTCGTCGAATTGTACGAGCGCCTCCTGGCGTCACCGCGAGGATAGGTCAGCCGTGTGCGGGATTTGTGGTGTCGTGTCGACCGTTGGTGGGCCAGTCGAAGCGGCCGTTCTGCAGCCGATGATGGACGAACTCGTTCATCGGGGTCCCGACGACTCCGGCCACTTTGAAACCGAAGGGGTCGCCCTTGGTCATCGGCGGCTGAGTATAATCGATCTATCGACCGCTGGGCGGCAACCGATGGCGAATGAAGACGGCACCTGTATTGTTGTCTTCAATGGAGAAATCTACAACTTCAAAGAGCTCCGTCCGCAGCTCGAGGGTCGCGGTCACCGTTTTCGTTCGCACACGGATACGGAAGTGATTCTACATGCCTACGAAGAGTGGGGGCTCGACTGTCTTTCCAAGTTCGTCGGCATGTTCGCCTTCGCCCTTTACGACTCAAGACAGGCGAAACTATTGCTCGCCCGCGATCACCTCGGTGTCAAACCGCTGTACTTCTACCGCGATGCAGGGCGCCTGCTGTTCGCCTCCGAGATGAAGGCGATACAGCGGGTGTGTCCGCAGAGTAAATCACCTAACTATGCAGCAATCTACGATTTCGTCACGCTGTCTCGATTCGACCACGACGAGACGACGAGTTTCGCCGGGATTCAACAGGTGCGCCCGGGTCATTTTCTGCAACTCGAACTCGGCCGTGAGAGCGAAGCCGAACAGGTGCGCTACTGGACTTGCACTCCGGAAGAGGCGGCGGATACCAACGACTACAGCAACCCGACTGAAACCTTTCGGCGGATGTTCGATGAGTCCGTTGCCCTGCAATTGCGCAGCGACGTCCCCGTCGGTGTCTTTCTCAGTGGCGGCCTTGATTCAAGTGCCATCCTGACGACGGCAGGTGGCCTGACGCGGGAAAAACTTCAGACGTTCTCGGTTTGGCACGCCGGCCCGGAGTACGATGAGCAGCACTACGCCGAGGCCGTGCTGAGCCAATGCGACGTGGAGTGCTACGATACCCGTCCCAACTCCGACAAACTGGCCACCGACATGCGGGCATTCATCCGCGCGCAGGAAGTGCCGACCAACGGCCCAGGACCTTTTTCGGAGTGGTGTGTTTCCGAGTTGGCGCGCGGCCGCGTCAAGGTGCTACTGAGTGGTCAGGGTCCGGACGAAATGCTCGGAGGGTACCACCACCACTTTGAGCCATACGTGCGCTCTCGTTACGAGGAGATTGTATCTACCCGGGCGTGGTCGCAGCTAAGCGAGTTCTATCGGGAAATCGTGCAGATCAGCCGCTGTGCTGGACGTAGCGTTCTCTACTATCTGGCGGCGGCTGGGATGAGTCGTGCCTACGTGTACAAGAAGAGAGCTCGTCGTGCGGTCAACGACAGGCTGTTGCTGCCAGAGCTACGCCAGTACGGTAAGGAAGTGCTTGTTGAATCAGAGGAGGAACTGGCGGGCGCCACGCCACTCGACCGCGCCCTGGGGCAAACCTTGATGGGGTGGGGGATCGCCCGCTTACTGCACTACGCGGATCGCAACACAATGAACTTCTCGCTTGAAGCTCGCGTGCCCTTCTTGGACCACCGACTTGTTGAATACTGTATGGGTTTGCCTTACAGGATGAAGATTCGTGGTCATGTAACCAAGCATATCTTGAGAGAGTCCATGCAAGAGCGGGTTCCGGCGACCATACTTGAGCGGACGGACAAGAAGGGCTATCCCACACCGATTGGGGCGTGGCTACGACAGCAGGAGCCCTTTGTGCGTCAGGTCATGGATCCAGCGACATTGACCAGACGACGTGTCCTCGAACCGAAGGTGGTGCAGCGGCTCATTGACCGGCATATGACAGGTCGTGTGGATAACGGCTGGACCTTGTGGCAATTGCTCAATCTGGAATTATGGTTACAAGAGTTCGTTGACTAGCGATTGAGCAAGTCTCGGTACAAGGCTACCAATATCGTACTCTGCGTCTGCCACCGATAGTGTCGCAGCACCGCCGCGCGCCCATGAGCACCCATGGTTTCGCGGGTGCCGTCGTCGAGTAAGAGCTCCTTGGCCATCGCGGCCAGCTTCGGACAGTCGTTGGGATCGGCAGAGACACCGCAACCAGCGTTCCTGACGATGCTTTCCCAGAGCGGGAAGCGCGATACGATCACGGGAATGCCGACCAGCATGTACTCGAACAACTTGGTTGGCAGTGAGGCGACATAGTTGCCCTCACCGTGCAGCAAGGCCAGGCCGATATCGGCACCGACGATGTGGGCAGAAATTTCATTGGGAGCCACGCGGCCGACGAAGTGTACATTACTCTCAAGCTGGTGGTGTGAGACAAAGGACCGCGCCGCCGTCTCCTCGGAGGAAACCGCGAGCGGACCGACGAGCTTGAGCAGCACGTCAGGGATATCGGACTGCAACAGGCGCACGATCTCCAACATGGTGAAGAGGCCTCTGTTGGCGGTAATCGTACCGATGTAAACGAGGGTCGGCCGGTGCTGATCGGAGGGTAACGGCGGGTACTCAGGGGGTGGATCGGGAATCACCGGATAGTTCAGTACGGTGACGAAACGCCGGGACCGATAGTTTTTTTCGTAGTCTTGCTCCGCCAGTACCACGGCGTCGACGAAAGGCAGAGCCAATTTTTCACAGATTCGGTACAGTGTTGAAAGCAACGGGCGCCAGATGACGGGAATCCACTCCTTCATCATGATCTGCTCGGGCACGTCCTCGTGCACATCAAACACAACACGTCGACGCGTGATCAGTTTCAACAGCACGGCTACCGGGAGCAGTTCGGGATCGTGAATCACATAGGCAAGACAGCGACAGCGCAGAGCCAAGGTGGCAACGCGCATGGTTTGCAGAAAACGGCGAACGCGACCCTTTACGGGCGCCAGGCCGATAACTTCGATGTCGCCATCAGGCACGGTGGCGAGGTCCTCGCGCGCGATGACGGTGACGGCAAAACCAGCTGCTCGCAGCGAGCGAGCTTGTTTCTGGTAAATGCGCGAATCGCCGGCGAAGTGAACAGAAGAAAGATGACATATGCGGGGGGTCTGCATCAATTCATTCTGCAGATTCGGACTGAACGTGTCAACATGCAAAGCGCTATTCCCCCGACCCGCGTTGAGATAGGTTGATCTGATGGCTGTAGTTTTCTGGCTCAGCGTAGCACTTCTCGTTTATACCTACTTTCTGTATCCGGGGCTGCTGTGGCTGTTGACGATAAGAAAAAAGGTGCCTCGGCCGGAACCCCCGGACGCTTGGCCAAGTGTTACTGTAGTGATTGCCGCCTACAACGAAGCCATTGTTATCAGCGACAAGATCGAAAACACGCTGGCCCTGGATTACCCTGCTGACCGGCTGCAGATCGTTGTGGTTTCCGACCGTTCCGATGATGGGACGGACGAGATTGCGCAGGCGTTCGAAGCGCGCGGTGTAGTGGTTGAACGGACGGCGGAGCGCTCTGGCAAAACAGTCGCTCAGAATGCCGGGGTTAAGCTGGCCGACGGAGAGATTCTGGTATTCTCTGACGCCAATAGCATGTACGACCCAGCGGCGCTCAAAGAGCTTGTCCGTGCTTTCGGCAATCCGTTGGTAGGCTGTGCGTGCGGCGAGTTGACTTACCTCAATCCGGACGATCGCTCTGCCGGAATGGGCGAAGGATTGTATTGGCGTTATGAACAGTTCTTGAAACGACATGAGAGTGCACTAAGTTCACTGGTGGGGGCCAACGGCGCTATCTATGCCTTGAGAAGAGAGTTGTTCGAAAACTTGGAGCCAGACGTCATCAGCGACCTGGTCATGCCACTCCGTGTCTGGCGCCGAGGATCCCGCGTCACCTATGTCCCCCAGGCCCTGGCATACGAGCACACGGCACACAGTTTTTCGCAGGAGTTCCAGCGGCGAAAGCGAATCATCGCACGAAGCTTAAACGGCTTGATGTCGCAGGTCGGCGTGTTGAATCCGCTCAAGGGGATGTTTGCTTTCCAGGTGCTGTCCCACAAAGTGTTACGGTGGGCGGTACCCTTTATTCTCATCACCGCATTCATCTCCTCCGGCCTGCTGTTGGCTGAACCGATCTATGCCGCCCTGTTCTGCTTTCAGACCGTATTTTACGCAGTGGCATTGATCGGCAGCATGGTTCCGGACCGCGTCTCGCGTTTCGCTGTTCTGTACGTGCCCACTTATTTTTGCACTCTGAATCTGGGCGCTCTTCTCGGCGTACTCAGCTTTGCCTGTGGTAAGCGCTACGCCGTTTGGCAACCGACCCAACGAACAGACGCCCCGGAAGAATAGCCAGGAAGAATAAGATGTCGCGTACCCAGGAAAAATTACCTCTCGCTCTCGTCGATTTCATCGCCATCAACCTGGGCACACTGTTGCTCCTTTGGGCCAAGTACGTGGGCGGCATGCTCGACAGTACTGAACTGGCCTGGGGACAGCTGCATGGTCCAGGATCGTCCCCGACATTCTTTTTCGTGATCGAGTTCTACAGTGTGGCGGTCGGACTGGTTTATGTGCTCTGGTTCGGTCTGTTCATCTCTTTCGGTCTGTACCGGACACCTCGCATAAACTCACGCTTCGACGAAGTGATCGCCGTGCTCAAGGTTATCACCATCGGCACAGTGCTGTTTGTAATCGCAACCCTGGATAGCGGTTTCACGTTCACCAGAGCGCTGATGGGAATTTACTGGCTCGTGCTCTTTAGCTTCGTTGCCGGAGGGCGTTTCGCACTGACCAGCCTTCAGCGGTACCTCATCGCCAGTGGCATTGGCCGGCGTCGTGCTGTTATCGTGGGCAGCAATTTACGCGGAATTCGTTTACTGCATTCTCTGCGTGCGGCTCCTTCGGAAGGCTACGATATCGTCGGCTTCATTCGCGCCCAGACGGAAGCAGCGTGTGACGATGTCGAGGGTGTCCCGGTACTCGGTGCCGAATCAGAACTGGGACGCCTTATCGCTGAGGTCGAGATCGACAGCGTGTTGATCGCGTTGCAGTCCAACTCTCACGAAGAGGTTTTGCAGATAGTAGAAGCCGGTCGTGGTCTACCGGTTTCCTTCAGTATCACACCCGACCTATACGACATTGTCATGGGTCACGTGCGTACCAGCCAGATTCACGGCATGCCGCTGATGGAGCTCAAACCCCACCTGATGGCCCCGGGTGAAATGACACTCAAGCGTGCCATAGATTTCACCGTGGCCTCACTGGTACTGGTTACTCTGGCACCACTGTGGGTGGCGATTGCCGTTTTGATCAAACTCGATTCCAGAGGCCCCATTCTCTTTCGGCAGGAGCGCGTCGGAGAGAAGGGAAGGCTTTTCACGATGTTCAAATTCCGCTCGATGGTCGAGGAAGCGGAGACGGCCACCGGACCCGTCTGGGTCGGTGACGATGATCCCCGCATAACGCGCATGGGCCGATTGCTGCGCATGCTTCATCTCGATGAAATCCCACAGTGCCTCAACTTCCTTTTTGGAGATATGAGCCTGGTGGGACCACGGCCAGAGAGGCCTTACTTTGTCGAACGTTTCTCAATCGATATTCCCATGTACGCTCGCCGCTTCAACGTCAAACCCGGACTACTTGGGTGGGCGCAGTCAAAGCATGAGTTTGACCTCGGTTCGAAAGATTTCGCGCGAATCGCGGAAGAGAGGTTGGAATACGATCTCTACTATATAGAGAACATGTCGATAGCCCTCGACTTCAAGATCATGTTGAGGACGATCTGGTTCGTGCTGGCAGGTAAGAGTACTCGATAGCTGTCAGGAAAGAGGAATTCGCAACCGCTCTCCGGGAGAGCGGTCGCCGTCGAGAAGACAGACGCCGACCGCGGACAGATCGACTGCCAGCGCAATTCTGGGGTCACCAGCAATGTGTTCCCACGCTGAGCGCATGCCGGCAGACCATGAGATGTCGTCGAAGACTACGAGTGCAGTCTCGGACAGGTAGGGATAGACCATTTCGAAGTAAGCGACCGTTGCCTGCTGATCGTGATGACCATCGACGAACACGTAATCTATTGGTTGTTGCGCCTCGAGCACCCCAGGCAATGCATCCTGAAAACGGCCGACCACGACAGAGACCTCTTCCAGACCCAGATCACCCAAACCCCGTGCCGCCACGCTCGCTGTCTGTTGCGAGCCTTCGATCGTCGTCAGCGTGCCTTGCTGCCCGTTGAGTGCCAACGCTGCTCCCTGGTAGGATGCCGAGATTCCCACACAAGTACCGAGCTCCACGCATCGGGTGGGTTGGAACTGGCGAATGAGCTTGAATAACAGCAACGACCAGAAGTATGGTTTGCTGCAGGCGCGACACAAGGTACCAACTCTCGTCTCGTAAGCGCGGCCCTGAGCCATCTCTTCGTCGGAAAGGGTGCGCTGCGCCGACCCGGCACCGTAGTCGTCGACAGTGATCGTCTGCGCTGACCGTATTAGTTCTCGTCTGGCAGTCTCGATGCGCTCAACCCAATCTCGTTCGGCCGGGCTCAGATTGTTATCGAGAGCTTCTCGGAGCGCTCTCTCAAAAAGAGGCGAGCTGCGACCTAGATGCGTGATCTGCGCGTGCGCCAATATGGCCCGTACCTTGCGGATGCCACTGATAAGAGCGCTTTTCATCACATCACCCGGACGACGGTTGCCCGTTCGAGCTCCAGGCGACGCGCCACGTCATCGGTGGCAATCTCGTTGGTTGGCCAACGCCCGGGAGGCACATCGGCAAGGCGCAGCAGCAAACGTGCGATATGGCCGACGAACTCTTTTAGCTCTCTAAGGTTGATCTTGTCGGCGGTATCGGAAGGTTCATGATGGAAGTCGGAGTCGGCATTGCGGCCGCCGAAACGCCAGCGCCACATATGGGCAGCGTCCATTCCGGCTCGTATGAACGGAAAGTGATCGGACGTCCCGTCGAGCTGGGCCATCACGTGACAGATCAACCCTTCGCGCATATCGTCGAACTGCTCCTGGACCAGCTGGCGCAGGTGCGGAAAGGCTAGTACGAGGCCCTTGATGCAGCCGGTTGAGAGCTCGTCGAGGTTGATGACTAGACGAGGATGCTGCGCACTGGGGTCACTGTAGTGGGTGGCAACGTAGGCTGTGGAGCCCTGAAGGCTTTGTTCCTCGGCACTAAAGGTGACGAAACGGATAGACCGTCCCGGTGCCTGTCCAGTGCTGCGACACAGCTCGGTCAGTAGGCGCGCAACCTCAAGAATGGCAATCACACCGGAGGCATTGTCGTTGCCGCCGGGGGTGCCGTACACCGTGTCGTGATGAGCGCCTACGATGATATGCTCCTGCGGCCAGAGCTCGCCAACGAGCTCCGAGTGTACGTTGGCCGTGGTTGCTTCCCGCAATTCGGACTCCACCTTGATTTCGAGCTCCTTACCCACATGCTTGCGCAACAGGGCACCATGTTCTCTGGAGATCGTCGCCGCCGGAAGGGGGGGGTCGCGAAAGCCGTCTTCTCGCATGTCGTGTGCCCAGCGATACTCTGTGCGTCCGCCGGTCTTGGTGTCAACCAGAAGGGCGGCAGCAGCACCGCGGGCAGCCAGATTGCGCAGTCGATAGGGCATCGGCACCGGCTCTGTGAACGGCTGATACGCCAGCTGCATGATCGCAATGGCGCCTGCTAGTCCCTGGGCAGAAGCGCGCTCGATCTCATACGAAGTGCCAAAGCCGACATCGACTACGGGCGCGCGGATACTGAAACTGGGGCAGCGGATCACTGGTACCGGGTCAATGACAATCGATTCTGGCAGCAGGCGAGCCTCGGCTTTGTTGGGAGACCAGGTGTGCAGGTTAAACTCCTGCCTTTCTGCAGTCAGGCCACAGGCAGACAGCTGGGAGACAATGAATTCGGTACACTGCCGCTCCGCAGCGGAGGAGGCCCAACGGGGACCGATCACGTCGCACAACTGGGTTGCGTGCTCAACAATTCTGGAGCCGGTCCAGGCCTCTCCCATCAACCAGCGGTCGGCGTTGCGCCAATCCCTCATCGAGTGCGTCTCCATTTGAGCTTACCAGGTGTAGCAGGCAATAATACCGGCTCCCAATACGATACGGTAAAAGGCGAAAAGATGAGTTCCCCGGCGTTCGAGAAAACGCAGCAGCATGCCGATGGACAGGTAGCCGGTGACGCCTGCCACGACAACGCCGACGGCGAGGGCAACCATTTCCTGACCGCCGATGCCTGCGCGAATCAGCTCACCGAGTTTGAATAGTCCGCTGGCGCCGATGGCGGGGAGACCGAGAATGAATGAAAACCGCGCCGCGTCGGCGCGCCGCAAGCCGATGAAAAGTCCCCCCATTATCGTTGATCCCGAGCGCGATGCACCCGGGATGAGGGCCAGCGCCTGGCACAGTCCGATGATTTGAATGTGCCAAAAACTCAGCTGCTGCAGACCCTTAACCTGCTTGCCCAGGCGCTCAGCCAGCAGTAGGGCGAGGGCCAGAGCGATGAGGGCAATGGCGACAACGGCGAGACTGCGGACCTCGTTATCGATCTGATCTTTGAAAAGCAGTCCCAAGACCGCAACGGGCAGGGTACCGGGGATGATCGACCAGGCCAGGACTGAATCGCTGGAGTGGCGCAGGTCACGCTGCCGCAGGCTGACTATCATTGCCGCGAGAAGCCGGCGTATGTCGGCGGCAAAGTAGACGAATACAGCGACCAAGGTTCCCAGTTGAATGGCCGCCGAAAACGCGGATCCGGGATCGTCCCAGCCCAACACCTGTGGAACAATCAGTAGATGAGCGGTGCTGCTGATCGGCAAGAATTCAGTCAGCCCCTGGACGAGTCCAAGGATAGCAGCCTGGAACAGGGTCAATCGTCACCTCGATTCGAGACGAAAACCAGATAGTACGCCCGCCAAACCGATTTTGACAAATTGGCTGACCCTGGAGTTGCGCCCGGGAAAGCACAGTCATCTAGTGGCCGCATCCTTGTGAGCTTGTAACAAGGACGAAACTGGAGGCATTCCGAGATAGAATACGCCACGGACCTCGCAGGCTACACAGATATGTTTTACGGCCGTTTCATGCGGTTCGACTTCCCGCTCGCCGCCCTCGCTGTCGTCGACCCAACCGCGCACATATTCCGTTGCTGATACACTCTGACAAATATCGCATCGGTAGTCACTGCTGGTCAGTCTCATGTGGGATCTCCCGTCATGCCAAGTGTCCGGCCGCCGAATCGGCGGCCTCGAGGACCGCCGACAGGGTCCTGGTTTCAAGATCTCGTAGCGCCCCCAATGCAGCCCGCACGGTCGGCGAAGACCCCGGCTGCCTGCGGGTGACTTGCCTGAGCATGATCAGTTTCAGCGCGGCAGCAGCATCGACCACAGCTTGGTAGCCTCCGGCAAGGGCCCGTTCAGGACGGAGGACGTTGCAGCATTCCATGAATTGCAGGCCGCGGTGCATTACCTGCTTGTGTTCCAACAGAATGTGAAAGGGGATCAATGAGAACGGTCGCTGGCCGGCTGCTGCCTGGTCCAGCCAATCGATGAGTTCGTCGTATATCCGCATGCCGAACACGGGGTGGTAGGCCGAACGGTCGAGTGGGGGATCCGACTGCGGGGGCGGGACCTTGTTCGGGTAGGTGGCCACCATGCGGAAACGCCTAGAGCTATCGGTAGACGAGACATAGTCGGCCAACATCTGCAGGCTCCCCTTGAGGTCGAACGAGGGTTCCTGCCCGGGCAGGTGGCGTACCAGCCAGATGCGGTTCGGCTCGGCGCTTGTGGCGGCCTCGCTGAAGACGTACTGCTTCAACGCCGTCACCGAGCCTGAGCCGGTGAAGAGCGGTCGCGATGAGCCAGGGGGCACAGGCTCGTATGCCTCGGACTCCGGGTCGGCATCGAAACGGAAAGCCCTGTCCAGTTGATCCCGGTCCATGAGTGAAGGTGCATAGTTACCGGCTGCATCGTAGCCGATGATGTTGAAACAGCCGCTCGTGGTTCCGTAAACGAGCACACGATGCATGAAGTGGGTACGCTGGTAGGCGGCGCGGCCCGGAACGTAAAACTCGTCGATCGCAAAGGCAGCGTAGTACCCCTGGGCCAGGTAGTCGTCCAGGAAAGCACTCGCGGTAATGAAGCAGCGGTTGACCAGATTGCGATCAATCCACTGTCTGTCGAGAAACGGACAGGCGAATGCTGTGCCCGTGTACCCGAGCGGAGCGTAGAAATCAAGCGGCATCCAACTCGGATCAGGGTCGAATACCAGTTGTGTATAGTTGCCGCTCAAGGCCCAGGGCATGTAGTCGTCGCGCGTACCGAGAATGGAAAACAGGTAGGCGTGGCGCAGGTATCCCCTGATTAGCGGACCAGGGCATATGGGTAGAGGCGGTGAAGTCATGAGAGCGGCAACTGCAAATGCTGTACCGCGGCGGCGCAGCAAGAGAACGGCCGCGCCCGGTTTCAGAATGTCTGATCATGGTGTGGCGATGCGGTTACAGTCCTGTGTCCTTGAGGTTACTGCACTCTCATTCTCACTCTCAGAACTCGAGTTGCAGTTGGCCCTCGGTGCCGGTGGCGCGAAAGTGGTCGGTGGAAAGAGGCTCTGAGAGATGGCCCTCACGGACCTCGCGAATGCGGCTGATGACTTTCGCGGCCCGGTCGGGGATATTGCGCTCGAGCCAATCTACAAATAGCGGTCTGACCTGACCGGGCAAGCGCACCATGATGTAGTTGGCCCACTGGGCGCCACGGCTGGAGCACGCCTTTAGAATGGCCGGAATCTCCTCATCGTTCAGGCCGGGGATCAGCGGGGCGATATTGACGCCGACGGGAATTCCATTTCTCGCCAACGTGTCCATGGCTTTCAGCCTCAGCTTGGGGTGAGAAGTCCTGGGCTCCAGAATCGATGTGAGCTCTGGTCGCAAGCTGGTGACGGAGAGGGTAACGTTGACAAGGTTCAATTGAGCCAGCTCCTGGAGCAGATCAAGGTCACGGGTGACGAGATGATTTTTGGTGATGATGGTGACGGGATTGCGAAAGCGAAGAAAGACTTCCAAGCAGCGCCTTGTCAGCTTGAGATGCCGTTCAAGCGGTTGGTAACAATCAGTGTTTCCGGAAAGAGCGATGGTCTGGGGCTCCCAGCTTTTCTTGCGAAAGGTCTGTTCCAGCAGCTGTGGTGCGTCTTCCTTCACCACAATCTTAGTTTCGAAATCGAGGCCGGCAGAGAAACCGAGGTACTCGTGGGAAGTGGGCCGAGCGTAGCAGTAGATGCAGCCGTGCTCACAGCCCCGGTAAGGGCTGAGGCTGAAGCGGAAGCCGACATCGGGGCTATCGTTTTTGGAAAGAATGGAGCGCGAATGGTCAACGAAGTACTGGGTTGGGACTCGATTCCGCTCGCCACCATTCATCAAATCAGCATCCAGGGATGGATCGATTTCAAGGTGCAGCGATTCGAAACGATTGGGTGTGTTTACGGCGGCCGATCGGCCCTTCGGCGCTGGTAAAACGGCCGGTTCTGGCATGCTCTGATCGGGATCTTCGATGTGCATGAGGTTCAAGCTGCTCGGTCTTCGGGGGTGAGTGACAGGGGTTCCTGAATAGCATTGGCAGAGGGCAGGCCAGTGTCACCGCTGAACAGGCCCTCCATGGGCCAGGCGTCAGCGAGAACGAGGCCGCGCCAGTTGCCTGTTGCCTGCAACTTCCCATGAAGGATTAAAGAGGGCTGAATGAGTGTGTCGTAGAGGCCCTCCTGTAGTTTCGGATGCACGATACACTGAATGAATCCGCTCTCGTCTTCGATGGTCAGGAACATGAATCCCTTGGCGCTTGCAGGTCTCTGGCGCATGATGACGAGGCCAGCCAGGTGTACAAGGGGGCAGGTGTCGTCGATCGGAATCAATCGGCAGGCGGCCTGAATCGAAAGGGCTCCCAGGTCATTGAGGGCGCGGCGTGCCAACCCCACCGGGTGCATGCGGCCGGCGCCGTGAGTCTTGTAATCCCAAGAAAGTCGCTCGGCCCCAGTTAGGTCGGGAAGACTGGGGATGTCGTCCTCAGACAGAAGCGGCATTTCAAACAGGGTCTGCTGTTTCTTGTACGTCTCCAGACGACGACAAAGGATGCCGGCTTCCCACAGAGCACGGCGGCTGGATCCGCAAAAGACATCAAAGGTTCCGGCACGCGCCAAGGTATCGAGGTTATCCCGCGGAATCACAACCCGCATGGCAAAATCCTCAACGCTTTGGAACGGACCGCGCAGCCTGCACCAGGCAATGCTTCGCGCCGTCTCCTCAGAGAGTCCAGTCACCGAAGTCAGGGGTTTTCGTATGGCCAGCCTGCCATCCTCCAGGCGTTCGAGGTCGTAGCGTGTGCCGGATTCGTTGATCGATGGAGACAGCACGGGGACCCCGAACCGGCGAGCCTCCTCCTCCAGCGTCATCAAGTTGTGCATGCCGGGCCGGTGCTGCATGAAGGCGGCCATGTGAGCGGCCGGATGGTAGCACTTCATCCAGGCCGATTGATAAACGGTTCGGGCAAACGCGGCTGCATGAGAGCGGCAAAAACCGTAGCCGATAAACTTGGACACTTTTTCGAAGACGCTGTGTGCGGAGTCTGCGTCGACACCCCTGTTCATGGCACCAGAGACGAAGCGTTCGCGCATGTCTTCCATTTTACCGAGATCGTGAAATTTCGACATGAGCGAGCGGAAGTCGTCTGCATCGGCCAGGGACATGCCGGCGAAGCGGTGTGCGACTTCAAGAACTTGCTCCTGAAAGAGAATGATGCCGTAGGTGTCTTTGAGGAGGGGTTCCAGATCGGGATGGTCGTATGCGACGGGCTCCTCACCGCGCCGCCGCCTGACGAAGGGATGGACCATACCGCCCTGTAGTGGTCCCGGTCTGAAAAGAGCGATCTCCGCGATCAGATCATCGAACGTCTCTGGTTGATTCTTGGCGATCAGGTGCATCTGCCCCTGTGACTCGATCTGGAACAGCGCCAATGTTTTTCCTGAGCGAATCAGCTCAAAAACAGCTTTGTCATCGAGCGCTAGGTGATCGAGGTCGATCGTGTGCTGTTCGTGTCGTTGGGCCAGTTCAAGTGATTCGCTGAGGCAGGCCAACATGCGCAAGCCGAGCACGTCGAGTTTGACCA
>Ga0114999_10004998_pt1 | contig 15776 bp, 15 predicted proteins | sample ArcticOcean_MG_C_3_FD_89820 | JGI IMG/M metagenome (GOLD analysis project Ga0114999, IMG submission 89820) | Marine microbial communities from western Arctic Ocean - ArcticOcean_MG_CB8_126 | ecosystem: Environmental > Aquatic > Marine > Oceanic | place: Arctic Ocean: Canada Basin | collected...
AATTTCAGGGGGTCGGCTTCCAGATCGCCGATATGGCGGTCGATATCATGGCGACCAAGAGCCTGCTCTACCGCGTCGCCTGGGAGCTGGACCGGGAAGGCGACCCCAAGCTGATCCATGCCAGGGCCAGCGCCGTGAAGCTCCAGGCCTCGGAGATGGCCGGGCGGGTGCTCGACCGCGCCATGCAGGTCCTGGGCGGGCGCGGCTATATGCGCGAGAACCCGGTCGAGCGCCTGTGGCGCGACGTGCGGGTCGAGCGCATCTGGGAAGGCACCAGCGAGGTCCAGCGCGCCATCATCGAGGGCCAGATCCGCAAGCGCGGCCTGGGGCTCTATTCCGGCTGGGTCTAGGGAGCGGCGCGCGGCCGGTCGGCACGGTTCATGCTAGGCTGGACATGTTCGATCACCAAAAGCACCGGGAGTGAGACCATCAACGAGACCCGCCTCGACGACGAGCTGTCCGACGAGGCGCTCGACGCCCGCAACGGCCGGAGCGACTGCCGCCTGACCATGCTCACTTCCGGCTGCTAATAGGCAACTCTTAACGAACCCTTTCCGATAGGGAGAGGGCGTGGGGGTTTGGGGCGGGCTTGCCCTGGTCCTCGCGCGGCATCCGGCCCGCTAACCCAACCATTATCCGTCATGCCCCGGCGCAATCCGGGGCATCCAGGCTTCCGGGCGGCTGGATTGCCCGGGCTGCGCCGGGCAATGACGACAGTGGGACGACAGTGGGATGGCGGTCAGGCCGCCTCGGCCTCGGCGATGGCGGTCAGGAAGATCTCCGCGAAATCGCGCTGCTTGGTGGCGCCGACACCGAAGACCTCGGCGAAACCCGCCTCACTGCGCGGGCGTTTCGCCGCCATGTCGATCAGCGAGCGGTCGGAGAAGACGACATAGGCGGGCACGCCGCGCTCCTTCGCCAGGTCCATCCGCAGGGATTTGAGGCGGTCGAGAAGATGCTCGCCCGGGTCGTCCAGCCCGGCGGCCTCGACCGCCTTGCTGCGCATTCTCTCCTTCTCGCGCTTGCGGTCGGGGCGGTAGCGGAACTCGCCCTCGCCCGCCAGCAGGGCCTCGCCGGCGGCCGTGGGGTGCAGCCCGCCATGGCCTGCGATATCGATCTCGACCAGCCCGGCGGCGACCATCTGGCGCAGGATGGCGCGCCATTCCTTGTCCGCCGTCTCCGCGCCCTGGCCGAAGACGGGCAGGCGCTCGTGGCCCAGCCGCTCGGCCTTCTCGTTGCCCGTACCACGCAACACCTGGACGATATGCACCGCGCCGAAGCGGTTGCCCGTGCCCCGCATGGCGGAAAGGGCCATACGGGCCGCTTCGGTGCCGTCCAGGGTCTCGACCGGGTCGAGGCAGGAATCGCAATTGCCGCAGGGCCCCGATTCCTCGCCGAAATAGCGCAGCAGGGTCCGGCGCCGGCATTCCGCCGCCTCGCAATAGGAAATCAGCGCGTCGAGCCGCTGGTTCTCGCGCCGCTTGCGCTCGTCCGTGGAATCCTCCTCCTCGATGAAAGCGCGGCGCATGCGCAGGTCGCCGAGGCCGTAGAGCAGCATGGTCTCGGCCGGCGCGCCGTCGCGCCCGGCGCGGCCGATCTCCTGGTAATAGGCCTCCGGGCTGGCCGGCAGATCGGCATGGAGGACGAAGCGGATATCCGGCTTGTCGATGCCCATGCCGAAGGCGATGGTGGCGACCACGACCACCCCGGGCTCGGTCATGAAGCGGTTCTGCACCCACTCCTTCTCCGCGCTCTCCATGCCGGCGTGGAAGGCGTGCGCGTCATGCCCCTCCTCGCGCAGCATGGCGGCGACCTCCTCGGTCTTGCGCCGCGACAGGCAATAGACGATGCCGGGGTTGCCCTTCCGCCCAGCCACGTAATCGGCCACCTGGCGCTTCCAGCCGTGCTTGGGCTCGACCGCCAGGGTCAGGTTGGGTCGATCGAAGCCGGTGGCGATCAGCTCAGCCTCCATGCCAAACATCTTGGCCAGGATGTCGTCTCGCGTGGTCGGGTCCGCCGTCGCCGTGAGGCCGATGATCGGAATGCCGGGATAGCGCGCGCCCAAACCCGTCAGCGCCTCGTATTCCGGGCGGAAGGCCGGGCCCCATTGCGAGATGCAATGGGCCTCGTCGATGGCGATCAGCTTCAAGTCCAGCCGCTCGATTGCCGCCAGCATGCGCGGCGTCATCAGCCGCTCGGGCGAGAGGTAGAGCAGCCGGATCTCCCCCGCCGCCACCCGATGCCAGGTCGCCACATTATCCTGGCGCGAAATATCCGAATTGATCGTCGCCGCGGCGATCCCGTTGAGCCGCAGCGCCGCCACCTGATCGCGCATCAGGGCGACCAGCGGTGAGACCACCACGGTCAGCCCACCCTGCACCAGGGCCGGAAGCTGATAGCAGAGCGATTTTCCGGAGCCGGTGGGCATGACCGCCAGGACATGTCGTCCCGCCAGCACGGCGGAAATCGCCTCGGCCTGGCCCTCGCGCAGGGAGGAGAAGCCGAAGGCTTCGCGGAGGGTGGTCAGGACGGTGGGGGGAAGGGAGGTGTTGTCGGACATCATCGATCGAATTGGTGGGAGGGCCAACAAAGCAGGGGAGCCCGTCTGCAGCAAGGGGCGTGGGCTAAGTCGTGGCAGGATTGCGGCTGATATGGTCCGAGCCACGTCGTTTCTGCGAAAACAGGACGCCCATGCAATGTCGGGTTGGACTCCCAATGTCGAGAAGTTGATGGCCCGGTGGCGAGCAGAGGGCTTGATGTTGGCGGTGGGCTTTCCTCTCCGCTAGTCTCCCGCACGGAATAGATACGCACGTCTTTGGGGAGGACACGGCCTATGGCCACCACCGACCACGCCGCCCTGCGGCAACAAGTCCTCGACTGGATCGAGGCCGACCGCGAGGCGCTGATTTCCTTCCTTTCGACCTTCGTCGCGGCGGCCTCGCCGAATCCGCCAGGGGATACGACGGTGGCGGTGAAGCATCTGACCGATTTCCTGGATCGCGAGAAGCTGCCCTACCGGATCGTCGATCCGGAGCCGACCATGGCCAATATCGTCGGCTCCTTCGAGGGCGGGGCGGGGCCCGGGCGGCATCTGGTGCTGAACGGGCATATCGACTGCTTTCCGGTCGATCCCAAGGACGACCGCTGGATCCAGCCGCCCTGGAGCGGCGCCGTCGCCGACGGCAAGGTCTGGGGCCGGGGCGCCGCCGATATGAAATGCGGCACCACGGCCGGCGTCATGACCTATCGCTATCTCCATCGCCTGAAGGAGCATCTGAAGGGCAAGCTGACCCTGACCTGCGTTTCGGACGAGGAGACCTTCGGGCCCTGGGGCGCGCGCTGGCTGATCGAGAACGAGCCCGAAGTGCTGGGTGATGTCTGCCTCAACGGTGAGCCGTCGGCCCCCAATACCATCCGCTTCGGCGAGAAAGGGCCGCTCTGGCTGCTCATTGAGGTCCAAACGCGCGGCGCCCACGGCGCCTATCCGCACCAGACCGACAGCGCCAGCAAGATCGCCGCCGCCCTCGTGGGCGAGCTGGAGAAGGTGACAGAGATCGAGGCCAATATGCCCGACAATGTCTTCCGGGCGCTGGGCCAGGCCCATGAGGCGATGGACAAGGCGATGGAGAAGGGGGCGGCGGATATCGTGCCCAAGGTCACCCTGAACATCGGCACCGTCCAGGGCGGGCTGAAGGTCAATATGGTGCCCGACAATGTGCGGATGGAGGCCGATATCCGCGTGCCCGTGGGCATCGAGAAGGAGCAGGTGCTGGCCGTCGTCGACGAGATCATGGCCCGCTATCCCCAGGCCCGCTACGAGGAGATGAACTACACCCCGCCGAGCTGGTGCGACCCCTACCACGAGATGGTCGAGACCCTGCAGAAGAACGCCAAGGAGAGCGGCGGCTACGACCCCGTGCCGATCGTCGGTCTGGGCGGCACCGACGCCCGCCTGTGGCGCCACAAGAACATCCCCGCCTATGTCTACGGCCCGCCGCCCACCGGCATGGGCACGGCGAACGAGCATGTCGAGATCGAGACCTTCCTGCACATCGTCCGCACCCATGCCCTGAGCGCGTTGGACTATATGGTCAAGGCGGTGGAGTAGGGGCTTTGGGGAGGCATTGCGTTTCCCTGGCGTTCACCCTTCGAGACGCGGGCTGCGGCCGCTCCTCAGGGTGAGGTTGTGCGGGTGGGGGCGCTTGGGTTGCCGGATGGAGACATGGGGTCGCTGGATGACGATGGTTGTTGCCTGTAGTCTCGCCCTCTCCTTCGCCTCACCCTGAGGAGGCCGCGCCGCGGCGGTCTCGAAGGGCGAGGCGTTGGCACATTGGCGAGGGCCGCCTGACATGACCATGCCGCGCCCTTATTGGGCCGAAATGACAACGGACGAGATCGCCGGGCTGGAGGGCGTGGGGCTGGTCGCCGTGCTGCCCTTGGGCGCGATCGAGCAGCACGGACCGCATCTGCCGCTCTCGACCGATGCCGATATCTGCGCGGGCATCCTGGCCGAGGCGATGGCGCGCCGGCCCGAGGGCCTGCCCGCGACCGCCCTGCCGCCGATCTTGGTGAGCAAGAGCGACGAGCATCTGGGCTTTCCCGGCACCTTGAGCCTCTCGGCCGAAACCCTGGTCGCCGCGATCTGCGAGACGATGGCCGGTCCGGCCCGGCTCGGGCTGCGCAAGCTGGTCCTGCTCAACGGCCATGGCGGCAACCGCGATATCCTGAACCTGGCCGCCGGACGGCTGCGCGCCGAGCACGGCATGCTGGTGGCCAAGGCCAACACGTCAGACCTCTACGACGCGGCGGCCGCCGTGGGTGGGGAGGAGGTCAAGCTGGGCATCCATGGCGGCGCGGTTGAGACCGCCCTGATGCAGCATCTGAAGCCCGATCTGGTGCGCAAGGACAGAATCGCGCGTTTCGAGTCCCTGACTGCTGCCATGCGCGCGGAGGGTTTCGAAAAACTCTCGCCCCAGGGGCCGCACGGCTTCTACTGGCATGCCGGGGATCTCAACCCGGCGGGGGTGGTGGGCGATGCCACGGCGGCGACGGCCGCGATGGGCAAGGCCCTGACCGCCCAGGCCGCCGAGTCGCTGCTCGCCCTGCTGGGCGAGGTCCATCGCTTCGATCTCTCGCGCTTGGCGTAGTTTCTCGGTGGGGCGGCGGGCACCTGCCGTCGCACCCCCTCACCCAGCTCCGGCTAAGCTCGGCTATGCCGCGCCAAGGCGTAGCTGGGTGAGGGGACTGGGGCTGGGGAGCCGCCCCCTCGCTCGCGCAACAGTGAGCGCCGGGAGTCGAGACAGGCGGGGAGCTTGCGGCGTATAAGAGCGATCACCGTTTCCCCGATATTCGCCGGAGTCGCCATGCGTTTTGCCGCAACTATGCTCGCCGCCTGCCTGGTTTCGCTGCCCCTCGCCACGGGCGCGCTGGCCCAGGGGGCGAGCCTTCAGGACCAGTTCACGGCGATCGATTCGGATGGCGACGGCAGCCTGACCGCCGCGGAGACCATCGCCTTCCAGCGCAAGGTCTTCGATCTGCTGGACGAGGACGGCGACGGCGCCTTCAGCCGGGCGGAGTTCATCGCGATCCTGGAACGTCAGGCGGCGGAGGCGGAGGCCGATGCCGCCCAGGCGGATCAGCGCAAGGCGATCTGGACCCAGCGTTTCGACGGGGTCGACTACGACCAGGGCGGCATCGTCACCACGGCCGAGTTCGACCAGGCCCACGAATTCCGCTTCGAGTCCAAGGACACGGATGGCGACGGCCGCCTGTCTTTCGCCGAATTCGGCGCGGTCGCCCTGCCTAGGCTGGCGGAATAGGGCGGTTCGGGCGCCCATTATAGCGTGTTGCTCACACCGGGGCTTTTTATCCCCTCACCCCAACCTCTCCCCTCGGGGAGGGTGAGGGGAGAACAGCCGGCGGCTATCGCGGGGCGCCGCGACCCTGCTACCCGACATGCTTGGCGAAGAAGGCGAGGGTCCGTTCCAGGGCTTTTTCCGCGCAGCCTTCGTCGTAGTCGCCGCGCTGGTCGCAGTTGAAGCCGTGACCGGCGTCGTAGACATGGACGATGGCCTCGGGCCGGGCGGCTTTGACCGCTTCGACATCGGTCATGGGGATGCCGCCGTCCTTCTCGCCGAAATGCATCATCACCGGACAGTTCGGCGTTTCGTTCTTGTACTGGGCGATCTGGCCGCCGTAGTAGCAGACCGCCGCCGCCGGGCTCAGCCGGGTCGCGCTGAGAAAGGTCACGGAGCCGCCCCAGCAATAGCCGACCGTGCCGACCTTGCCGGCCTCGGCCGCGGCCTTCATCGCCGCCGCGACATCCATCAGCGGGCTGTCCCAGCCGACCGCGGCGCGGTGGTCGCGCCCCTTGGCGATATCCTCCGGGGTATAGCCCAGTTCGATGCCGGGCCGGTCGCGGTCAAACAGGGCCGGGGCGATGGCAAGATAGCCGGCTTGGGCGAAGCCGTCCGCGACCCCGCGCATATGGTCGTTGACCCCGAAGATCTCCTGGATCACCACCAGCCCGCCCTTCGGCGCCCCCGAGGGCTCGGCCCTGTAGGCGTTGAATTCGAAACCGTCCTCGACCTTCAGCGTGATCGTGGTGCCCATCGCGACTCTCTCCCTGGCGTGCCGGATTTCATCTTGACGCGATCCTAGAGGGGGCTACCCGTGCGACGCAACGAACATGCGGCCGACTCTATTGTTCGATTGATTGATTTTTCGAAAGAACAACTGAGGCGGGAAGAGGCCATGCTCGGGACGGGCGGTTTGGTTTGGATTATGGCGGGTCGCATGCTGATGGTGGCGGTTGCCGCCTGTAGCGGTCTGCGCACGGCGCCGATCGCGGTCGGCTCGCAGCCAGCTGGCGAAGGAGCAGATGCGGCAGCGGGAGGTTGCGCTGCGTATCTGGGTGGAAGACCAGAACCGGCTGTACGACGTGGGCTGGAGGGTCCTCGGCGGCGGCCCGAGCCTGTGCTCGGGCCGCTAGCGCTGGGAATACGGTTTCACCTTGTGGAATGCGCAGAGCGCGAAGGAGGGTCTGGACCATCCCGATTGGGTGCAGGCGGCCATGAGTGCGTTCCAACTCTCGGACCGGGTCTGGGTGCCTATGTCCATTCCGGTTTTCCCGCCGCGCAGGCCGGCCTGCAAGCCGGCGACGAACTGGAGACGATCGAGGGACAAGCGGTGGGCAGCGGAGTCGGGGTCGTGGACGCGGTCTCGGAGCGGCTCGACGCCTTGGCGGCCGAGAGCGGCGGGCGATCGATCTTGATTCGCGTCCGGCGCGCCGCTCGGTTTCTCGGTGCAACCCCTCGCCGTTTGCGACTACAATTTGATTGTCGAGCGCTTAGGCGAGCTCAATGCCTATGCCGACGGCGAGACGGTCTTCGTCTCCCAGCGCATGATGGAATTCTCTCGCAGCGACAACGAATTGGCCGTCGTGGTCGGGCATGAGTTCGCGCACAACGCACTGGGCCATGTGGACAGCCAGCAGGACAACCGGAGGGCCGGCGCCATCGTCGGCCTGATTTTGGATATGGCGGCGATCGCGGCCGGGGCGAGCACCGGGGGCGAATTCGCCAAGTTGGGCGGCGATATTGGCAGCGACGTCTTTTCCCAGGAATTCGAGGCCGAGGCTGACTACGTGGGTCTCTATGCGACCGCACGGGCCGGTTACGATATCGATGTGGGCGCCGATTTCTGGCGTCGGATGGCGGCCGAGAACCCGGACGCGATCACCTATGCCTCGAGCCATCCGACCACGATCTATCGGGCAGCGGCCCTGGACCAGGTGGTCATGGAAATATCCGATAAGAAGCGGGTAGGCCTGCCCATGGAGCCCGAGTTCCTGCCATAGCCTAGATCGAATCCGGCGGGTCTCAGACGTTGAAGCGGAAGAGGATGACGTCGCCGTCCTGGACCGTGTAGTCGCGGCCCTCGAGGCGCATCTTGCCGGCGGACTTGGCGCCCTGCTCGCCGCCGCAGGCGATGAAATCCTCGTAGCCGATGGTCTCGGCGGCGATGAAGCCGCGCTCGAAATCCGTGTGGATCGCTCCGGCCGCGCCTGGCGCCTTGGTGCCGCGCGGGATGGTCCAGGCGCGGCTCTCCTTGGGCCCGGCGGTGAAATAGGTGATGAGGTCGAGCAGCCCGTAGCCGGTCCCGATGAAGCTGTGCAGACCCGGCTCCTTCAGCCCCATGGAGGAGAGATATTCCGAGCGTTCCGCCGGGTCGGAGAGAAGGGAGAGTTCGGCCTCGATGGCGGCGGAGATGACGACATATTCCGCGCCCTCTTGGGCGGCGCGGGCGGCCACGGCCTGGGTATGGCGGTTGCCGGTCGCGGCTTCCTCCTCCGAGACATTGGCGACGTAGAGGACGGGTTTGGCGGTCAGCAGCTGCAGGGCGCGGAACTCGCGCCGGTCTGCCGGGTCGATCTTGGCGGTCCGCGCGGGCCTGCCTTCGCGCAGCACCGCGAGCGCGGCGTTCATCAGGCCGGCGGCGCGCTTGGCCTCCTTGTCGCCCGATTTGGCGCGTTTCTCGGCCTGATCCGCGCGCCGCTCCAGGCTTTCCAGATCGGCTAGCATCAGTTCGGTGTCCACGGTCTCGGCGTCGCGGACCGGATCGACCTCGCCATCGATATGGGTGACGTTGTCGTCCTCGAAACAGCGCAGCACATGGGCCACCGCCTCGACCGCGCGGATATGGCCGAGAAACTGGTTGCCCAGCCCTTCGCCCTTGCTGGCGCCGCGCACCAGACCGGCGATATCGGTGAATTCGATCTGGGTCGGCACGATCGCTTTGGATTTGGAGAGGGTGGCGATCTTGGCGAGGCGCGGGTCGGGCACGGGCACCCGGCCGACATTTGGCTCGATGGTGCAGAAGGGATAGTTCGCGGCTTCGGCCGCGGCGCTGGCCGTGAGGGCGTTGAACAGGGTCGATTTGCCGACATTGGGCAGGCCGACGATACCGCAGTTGAAGCCCATTTCAGTTCCCTGCGCCTTCGTCCGTTTCTTTCGATTTTTTCTCGTCCGGCGTCGCTTTCGGCGGCCGGGGCGGTTTCGGCGGTTTGGGCGGTGCGGTCAGCATGGCCACCCGGCTCATGAAATCCGAATCCCGCCGCTCGGCGAGCAGCGGAAAGCTGTCGGCGACCGCATCGAGCAGGGGGTCGAGCCAGATCTGCTCGACCTTGGCGAAATCGCCCAGCACGTGGCCGTGAACCCGGGCCTTATCGCCGGGATGGCCAACGCCCATCCGCACGCGCCAGAAGTCCGCGCCGATATGGCTCATGATGCTGCGGATGCCGTTATGGCCGGCGGCGCCGCCGCCCAGCTTCACCTTCACCTTGCCCGGCCGCAGGTCGATCTCGTCGCAGAAGACATGGGCATCGCCCGCCGCCATCTTGAAGAAGCGCAGGGCCGCGCCGACGGAGCGGCCGGATTCGTTCATGAAGGTCTGGGGCTTGAGAGCGAGGATCTTCTCGCCGCCTACCGTGCCTTCGGCCGCCAGGGCCTCGTGACGCACCCGCCAGGGACCGAAGCCGTGGCGGCGATGAATCGCATCCACGGCCATGAAGCCGATGTTGTGGCGGTTGCGTTCGTAGCCTGGACCCGGATTGCCCAGCCCGACGAGCAGAAACATGAGCGCGGTGCGGCGCGTACGGGAGGATTACTCCTCCGCGCCGCCGTCCTCCTCGCCTTCGCCCTTGGTCTCTTCGCCCTCGGCGGCCTCGCCTTCCTCGGTCTCCTCGGGCTCGACCTCGATGGTCGGTGCGGCGATGGTGGCGATGGTGAAGTCGCGATCGCCCTCGACGGGGGTGACGCCGTTGGGCAGGGCCACGGCGCTGATAAGGATCGAATCGCCGATATCGGTGCCGGTCAGATCCACGATCAGGCTTTCGGGAATGCTGCCGGCACGGCAGAAGACCTCGACCTCGAAGCGGACGACGTTGAGCACGCCGCCCCTGGTCAGGCCCGGGCTCTCCTCTTCATTGATGAAGTGGACCGCCACGTCGACGTTGATCCGGGTGTTCTCGGTCACGCGCAGGAAATCGACATGCAGGGGAAAATCCGTGACCGGATGCTGCTGCACGTCACGCGGCAGAACGCGGGTCTTCGCCCCGTCGATCTCCATGTCCAGCAGGGTGCCGAAAAAGGACGGCTTGCGCAGCTCTCGCTCCAGCAACCGCGCCTCGATGGCGATCGATTCGGCGTCGCCGGTTCCGCCATAGATGATCGCGGGGACCAAGCCCTCGCGCCGGACCGCGCGCGCCGCGCCCGTGCCCGATCCACTGCGTTTGGTCGCAGCAAGCCCGTGTATCTCAGCCATCGTATTCTCTCCTGCCCACAGGGCGCTCGAAGCGCCCCCGCGGAATTCCTAATCGAACAAGCTGGAAACCGAGGATTCCTCGCTTATCCGCTTGATAGCCTCGCCGAGCAGCGGCGCCACGGTGAGCTGCCGGATGCGGCGCGAAACGCGAACCGCCTCCGTCGCCGTGATCGAGTCGGTGATCACCATCTGCTCGATCGGCGAAGCGGCAATCCGCCCCACGGCCCCCCCCGACAGCACGCCGTGCGAGACGTAGGCATGGACCGAAGTGGCTCCGCGATCCATCAGCGCGACAGCGGCATTGCACAGGGTGCCAGCCGAATCGACGATGTCATCCACCAGGATGCAGCGCCGGTTCTCGACGTCGCCGATGATGTTCATAACCTCAGACTCACCGGCGCGTTCGCGGCGCTTATCTATGATTGCGAGGTCCGCGTCAAGGCGCCGCGCGATGATGCGCGCGCGCACGACGCCGCCCACATCGGGCGAAACGATGACCAGATCACCGCCGTTGAACTGCTGCTGGACATCCTCGACGAAAACCGGGGCGGCAAAGAGGTTGTCGGTCGGAATGTCGAAGAAGCCCTGAATCTGGCCCGCATGCAGGTCCATGGTGAGGACTCGGTTGGCCCCGGCCGCGGTGATGATATTGGCCACCAGCTTGGCCGAAATTGGCGTGCGCGGGCCGGTTTTGCGGTCTTGCCGGGCATAGCCGAAATAGGGGATGACCGCCGTGATCCGCCGGGCCGAGGCGCGTTTCAGCGCGTCGAGGATGACCAACAGTTCCATGAGGTGATCGTTGGCCGGATAACTCGTCGATTGGATAACGAAGACGTCCTCGCCCCGGATGTTATCGAGCAACTCGACGAATATCTCCATGTCGGAGAAGCGTCGGATGCTTGCCGCGGTGAGCGAGACGTCGAGATAAGCGGAAATCGCCTCGGCCAACGGCCGGTTGCTGTTGCCGGCGATGATTTTCATGCGCGCCGCGGTCCGTTTAGTTTGTGGGCTGGATAGCTGAGAATGGCACTGCGGGCCCCCGGCCCGGAAAGCGCGGCAATCTAGCAACCCGTCGGCGCGGTGTAAACGACCGAGGACGGCGTGGCCGGCCCGTTATGCCAATTCCTTCAAGACCGAGCCGATTCCCTCAGCACAGGGCGATCATGAAGAGGGCGGATGCGGCGAGGCAGGCGAGCAGCCGCAGGTGATTCCAGGCGGTCCAGGAGGAAAGGTAGCGGCGCCACAGGGCATCGTCCCCGGCGCCGCGAGCAGGATGAGCAGGCGCAAAACCGGGTCGATATTATCTTCGAACCGAAAGCGGAGTCGTGAAAACGAACGCGGGCGGTCTCCGCCGGGACGAGCGTCCCAAGCGGAGACCGGGCTGAAGCCTAGGCCTGATCCTCGGTATCAGGCGCCGCCGCGACGGGTTCTTCTTCTTCCTTACGCACCTCGGCTTCGATCCGCTTCGCTTCGGCCTTTGCGGCCTTCTTTTCGCGCTTGCGGATCTCGCGCTGATGCTTCTCGAAGCTGTAGTTGGGTTTACGTGCCATGGCTCCTTCCCGATTGCGTCGGTGACAGGAATTCTAGGGTCGAGCGCCGCGAGCGCAAGGTTTAGGCCGCGCGGCTGTCGCCGTCGCCGCGTCGGCGGGGCTGATGGTTCTGTCTGCGCGGACCCGAATTGCGCGCCGGACGCGGGCCTTTCGGCGCCGCGGCCAGGGGCAGCTTGCCGCCGCCTTCGACCGAGATCGGCGTGCGGATCAGAGCGTTGATCGCGCGCAGATAGTCGCGCTCGTCCGAAGCGCAGAACGAAATCGCCGTGCCCTCGGCACCCGCTCTGGCGGTCCGCCCGATCCGATGCACATAGACCTCGGCCTCGTTCGGCAGGTCGAAGTTGATGACATGGGTGACGCCGGTGACGTCGATACCGCGCGCCGCGACATCGGTGGCGACCAGCACGCGGATGCGGCCCTGGCGGAAATTGTCCAGCGCCCGCTGGCGCACGCCCTGGGATTTATCACCGTGAATAGCCTCGCATTTGATGCCGGCCTTGGCGAGCTGCTTGGTGACCCGGTCCGCGCGCCGCTTGGTGCGGGTGAAGGCGATGACCCGCGAGAAGCTCTCGTCGGCCATCAGATCGCAGAGCAGGTCGAACTTGTTCGCCCCCTCGACGAAATGAACGACCTGGCGGATCGTCGCGACCGTCATCGCCTTGGGCGCAATGTCGATGCGGGTCGGTTCATGCAGGATTTCGCGGGACAGGCGCGAAACCTCCGGGGGCATGGTCGCCGAGAACATCAGCGACTGCCGTTTCTCCGGCAACGCCTTGATGATCTTTCGCACGGCCGGGATGAAACCCATATCGAGCATCCGGTCGGCCTCGTCCAGCACCAGATGCTCGACGAAGCCGAGATCGAGATGGCGCTGGGCCACCAGGTCCAGCAGCCTGCCCGGGGTGGCGACGACGATATCGACGCCGCGACGCAGACGATCGGTCTGGCGCCGCTGGGGCACGCCGCCGTAGATCACGGCGACCCGCAGGGCGGAATTCTTGCCGTAGGTCTCGATGCTGTCGCTGATCTGACCCGCCAGCTCGCGGGTCGGTGCGAGGATCAGGGCTCGCGGCTCGCGGCGGCGCTGGCCCTTGGTCAGCATCTGCACGATGGGCAGGGCGAAGGCCGCGGTCTTGCCTGTGCCGGTCTGGGCGATGCCGATCATGTCCTCACCGTTCAGCAGCATGGGGATAGCACGGGCCTGAATGGGGGTGGGGGTGGTGTAACCCTTGGCGGCGAGAACGCGTCGGATGGGCTCGTCAACGCCAAGATCGGTAAAACTGGTTTCATTGGTCAAGAGAGTGGATCTTTCTGTTTTTCCAGGTCGGCGCACAGGCAGCCGGCCGGCAAAATGCCGGGCCGGCGGGCCGTTGTGCCCGTCGGGTTTTACGCGTCCACGCGCGTCTGGAAGCGTTTTGGGGATAAAGGGATAAATCCCGCGACGGGAACGTTCGGAGGGAACGTGACTTGCGCGATCGCGGGTTCTTCGGGACTACCCCGAAGAAAAGAGGGTAACCTCTGCGGCGCTATTCGACCTGCAGATTCACGGCCTTGGGGCCGCGCGTGTCGGGCTGAATTTCGAAAGTGAGCTTCTGGCCTTCCTGAAGATCGGAAATGCCGGCTGCCTCAACGGCGGAAATATGGACGAACACGTCCTTGGTGCCGTCGTCGGGGGCAATGAAGCCGTAGCCGCGCGCGTTGTTGAAGAATTTTACGGTACCTGTGGTCATCGTCATGCTTTCACTGAATGGTTGCCCGGATGAAAACGGTTTCGTCCGGTGCGAATGTCCGTGCAAATTCTGAAAGAGCAATGCGCCGCCGCGAGGCGGCCGATCGGTCACAGAAAAGGCTGTCGAACCATCACTAACCTCATATGCCCATATCAGTGCAGATTTGCAACCTTTTTCCCGATGCCAGAAAATCTCATGCGGCTCACCGTAAATAAAAATCAAATGAAATTCTTTCGTTTTTGGAAAGAATACTTGCGAGAACTCGGGCGGCCGGGCCTCGCTTCGGTCCGGCACAGAGACCCGCAATAGGGACCCGGCATGGAAACGGGGGAATATCCGGGCCGGCGCCCGAATTTCTGAGCGCGGGCAAGTGGATTTCGCTGCGCATGCGCTATGATGGGGGCATCGAAGACGGGCTTGGGCCACGGGGGCCGCGGAGTTCGCGACAGAGGGAGAGGCGAAGATGGATGCAAGCGGCGGAGTTGAGCTGAAGTCGGTCGGCAAGCGGCCGATCCGATCTGACGGATGGGACAAGGTTACCGGTCGGGCGGCCTTCGGGGCCGATCTTTCGGCGCCCGGGATGCTGGTCGGCAAGATTCTGCGCTGCCCTCACGCCCATGCCCGCATCAAATCCATCGACACCTCGAAGGCGAACGCGCTGGCCGGGGTGAAATCCGTGGTCACCGCCGCCGATATGCCGGTGGTGCCCTGGAAAGAAGAACTCATGGGCTATGTGCCTGCCAATTACGGCCATCTCTCCGAGAACACGATGGCGCGGGACACGGCGCTCTATGACGGCCACGCGGTCGCCGCCGTCGCCGCGACGAGCGAGCGAATCGCCCTGCGCGCGATCGACCTGATCAAGGTCGAATACGAAATCCTGCCCCATGTCCTGGATGTGGCCGAGGCGATGGGGCCCAAGGCGCCGGTCCTGCACGACCGGCTGTTTACCGGAGGCTTGGGCAAGAAGCCGCGTAAGCCGTCGAACACCGCCCTGCGGGTCGAATATTCGATCGGCGATGTCGAGGCCGGTTTTGCCAAGGCCGATGTAGTGGTCGAGCGGACCTTCCGCACCAAGCCGGTCCATCAGGGCTATATCGAACCCCAGGCCGTTCTCGCCAGCCCGTCCCATGACGGCCAGGTGCAGATCTGGTGTTCGACCCAGGCCCAATTCGTGGTGCGCACGGTCTGCGCCCGCGTGCTGGGCATGAAAGCCTCCAAAATCCGGGTCTATCCGACCGAGATCGGTGGCGGCTTCGGCGGCAAGATCATTCCGCTGATCGAGCCGGTCGCCGCCCTGCTGGCGCGCAAGTCCGGCCGGCCGGTCAAGATCGTCGCCGACCGCGAGGAAGTCTTCCGCGCGATGGGCAATGCTCCGGGCAGCCAGGTCTGGGTCAAGATGGGCGCGACCCGTGACGGCACCATCGTCGCCGCCGATGCGGTCGTGAAGCTTCAGGCCGGGGCCTTCCCCGGTGCGCCGGTTCAATCCGGCGCCGGTCGCGCCTTCGGCTTCTACTATATCGAGAACGCCCGTTCGGTCGGCTACGACGTGGTGGTGAATCAGCCCAAGACCAGCGCCTATCGCGCGCCCGGCGCGCCGTGCACCCTTTTCGCGGTGGAGAGCGTGGTGGACGACGTGGCCAAGGGGTTGGGCATGGATCCGCTGGATCTGCGCATCATCAACGAGGCGCGCGAGGGCAAGAACACGATCATGGGCCCGACCTTCGGCATCATCGGCTGCGACGAGGTGCTGCGCACGGCCAAGGCCCATCCGCATTATGCCGCGCCGCTCAAGAAGCATCAGGGCCGGGGCGTGGCCTGCGGCTTCTGGTTCAACAGCGGCGGCGAATCGAGCGCGAATCTGACGATCAACGAGGACGGCACCGCCGCCCTGGTCTCGGGCAGCCCGGACCTCAGCGGCACGCGCATCTCGCTGGCCCAGATGGCGGCTGAGGAGCTCGGCATCGACGTCTCGCTGGTCAATCCTTCGGTCGGCGACACTGGCTCGGTCGGCTATACCTTCCTGACCGGCGGCAGCCGCGTCACCTTCGCCACGGGGATCGCCGTGGTCGAGGCCGCGCGCGACGTCATCCGCCAGGCCTGCGAGCGTGCCGCCAAGCTCTGGGACATCCCGGCCGATGCGGTGAAATGGGAGGACGGCCACGCTTTGCCG
>Ga0114999_10005001_pt1 | contig 15771 bp, 11 predicted proteins | sample ArcticOcean_MG_C_3_FD_89820 | JGI IMG/M metagenome (GOLD analysis project Ga0114999, IMG submission 89820) | Marine microbial communities from western Arctic Ocean - ArcticOcean_MG_CB8_126 | ecosystem: Environmental > Aquatic > Marine > Oceanic | place: Arctic Ocean: Canada Basin | collected...
ACGCAGTGACAAATTTATTACCGTCGAACCAGGTCATCCACCAGTGAGACTCGTCGATATGCCGATAAACGATTCCAGCCAACCCGTTGTGCCAGGTCATCTCCGTATATATATCGGTATTTGCGATTTCAGTATCGATCGTTACTCGGAGATCGCCGCCCTGACCATTAGTCTTGGCAGTCATTATCCCGTTATCGACCGTCCAAATCGCAGATCCGTCCCCCTGCGCCCAGAGCGCCCCATCGGGACCCGTATCGGGCGAGTGAGCAATGAGGGCTACCGGGCTAGGGACATCATCGAATTCGTCGAAAAGAACTGCATCGTCGATAGCCGGTATCGCAATTGGCGGAGGCGAAACCTGCGGACCAAGTGCCCTGATATCGATCTTCTTGAACGAATCGTTTTCGGTCCGCTGAACGATTGCTCCTACTTTGCGAGAGAACAGCAGATCGCTGTCGGTCGTCTTGAGGACAACCTTCTTCCCGAGTTTCGCCTCGGTCGGTTCGGTCTTCTTCTTCACCTTGCCGATGCGTACGCTAATTTCAGGACCCTCGGCAACAACCTGAATCGTGTTCGTGTCAAACCGCTTCCACTTCAGCTTCTTGTCATCGATTTTCGTCGTGATGCCATCGATGGTCTTACGCAGCTCAATTTTTTTGCCTGAGTACACAACCGAGTAGTAGTTCTGAGCGTTTTCATAGCGGAAAACCAGCCCCGCCTCGGAACCACCGAACCACTGCACGTCTATCGAAACGGTGTAGTTCGAAGCGCTGGGATTGATAGTGGTGAAGTAAGGAGTCGAGTACCCGAGCGTGTCGAACGCCGACCCGCCATCGATCTCCCAGTTACCCCTGATCGGCTGCCAACCGGTTCCGATCTCATCAGTCTTTGGCAGATGATCAACAAGGCTTCCGGCATCACTCTTAAAGTCATCGAAAACTACTATCGACGACTTGGGTGCCTTTGGAGGTTTTGTATTTCCACCCTTGGCAGAAGCAACGGGCTGGAAGGCGATAAGAATCGCAAATACTGCGACAAGCGCGAGCAAAACCCTTCCGTTCGGAAGCGTTCTGAATACGTTGCCCCGTTGCATCAGCACCGTGTGTCCCTCGATCTGACGTAGAGCCAATCTGCTAAAACGCCTTACTCACCTGTCTACGCACTAAACACGTGATCAGATTCGCAGACCCCATAAGCGGATGCTGGAGCGGCGAGTAATGACTCGGTGTTGCTTTTAGCTTGAACTAATCGACCGGTCGAATTCAACCGGTCCGACTCCTGAACCAGTCGACGGTCAGTTTTAGGCCGTCCTCAAACGACACTTCCGGTGCCCAATCAAGTTCACGTTTGGCCTTGGTGATATCTAGGAATATTCGATCGACGTCACCCGGACGAGGAGGACCGTACACAGCCGATTCATCGTGTTCACAGAGCCTGGCGATTTTTTCAAAGATCTGGTTTGGACTGGTTCCGATTCCGGTAGCAATGTTGAACGGACCCTGCTGCGAGCTGCCGACAACTTTCATCACAGCGTCAACCACGTCACCCACGTAAACATAATCACGCTCGTCATTGCCGTCGCCGAATATCTTGAACGGCTTCCCGCCCAACATTGCCATCGTGAATATCGCCACGACACCGGCCTCGCCATGGGGATCCTGACGGGGTCCGTAGACGTTGCCAAGGCGTATCACCGAATGCTCAAGACCACAGAATCGCTCGTAGATCGGCAGGTAAGTCTCAACCGCCAGCTTCGATGCCGCATACGGCGAGAGCGGACGTACCGGGGTCAATTCAGACGCAGGCAAATCTTTCGGCTCCCCGTAAACCGTCCCACCCGACGAAAAGTGCACGAACTTTGCCGTCTTGTCGCTAATTGCCCGTATTCCCTCAAGCAAGTTGAGGGTCCCAACGACGTTCACATCAGCATCGAGCAGCGGCTCTCTTGCTGACACAGACACACTCATCTGGGCAGCGAGATGCAGCACAACATCAGGGCGAATTTCAGCAACCACGTCCCGAACAGCGGGATCACGCAAATCCATCTTGCGTAGATCGGTCACTGCAGGAAGATTATCCGGCTTTCCAGATGACAGATCGTCGATCACCGTAACGCCGTAATCATCGGCGACCAAACGATCAACAATGTGCGATCCAATGAATCCCGCGCCGCCAGTTACAAGAGCAATTTTCGATCCGATACCGTCGACCTCCGTTAGTAGTCAGGCGAATAATCCAATTATCGTAGATCACGAGCACAGTGTGTGAAGTAAAAAATCAACCTCGTGAGCCGGTATTCGGGGCGTTCTCAATCAGCATCACCGTCAAATGTCCCGGCTACTTCTTCCCATCGAGTCGTCTGCACCAGCGAAGTCGATACCACCAATTTCGCTCGACTCAATCAATAACGAACGAACACCAGAATTACCGCTCAACTCGAACAAAACGTAACCCGAAACTGATTCCCCCGGTTCGAGAACTATTTCGCCTTCCAACCTGAAACGTGGCCTACCTAGATTGGTCGTCAATATGTACTGAGGTGAAGCATCGACTCCTGTCCCTGAGGAGACCGACGGGCTGAACATTTCACCATCGTCCATCGCCAATCGTAAATCATCCACACTGAAGGCGACCGACTCGTCCTCAGCAGCCAGTATCTCAACGAACACCACTCCGATAGTCCCAGCTTCATCCTCATGTCCGAACCGCTCCAGCGAACCACGAGCTGACGAAACAGCCTCGAAATTCTTTTTGATTTGAGGAGTATCCGCCTTAATCACACCACCCAATATTTGCATCTCACCAGCCCAAACCGGACTGAAGAAGCGCATGGCGTTCTCCCTGGCAGCACGCGCACTGTAGTACATAACCGCTAGGTACGAGCCTTGGCCTGTCGAGAACGGTCGCCATCCCGCTGAAAGAATTGTTGCGGCAAATAACAAACCTGTCAGCCAAACAATCGCCCCAGACATCGAAACAGGACTCGCCTGTGTCGCCAATGTCACAGTATGTGACCCTGCTGGCAAGATCGCCGCCCCTATAGGCGCGACCGTGGTCAGGCGTACTGCTGTGCCATCTTCAATAGTGAGATTTCGATGATTCAACGTGTCCAAGGAAATAAGGATCGGAGCAGGCTCATCTGCTGTATATGAAATATCGTACGTAGACGGTCCAGTCTGCGTGATATCCGCATCAAAATTTGTCGGCCAAAGGCTCCGGAATCCCCCAATTTCATTGTTGAAATACCAATGGATTGCCTTCGCCATATCATGATCTTCCTGCCCATCAATATGGTTACCAATGTTGCAGCACACCCAATAGATGGCCCCTTCACCTAGAGTCTTTTTCTGAATCAGCGGAACCACTTCGCCATCAGGCGTAGTACCAGCGAGAGTTATTTCTCCAACAGAGTTGTAGGAAAACCCCCTGAACGGACCGCTATCGGCCGTAAATGGTTTCACATCTACAGGCCCATCTTTACCGGGAAGAGCAAACTCCAACGGCACGTCCTCGATAGTGTGAGAGGCACCGAACAGGTTGTTACCGCTCAGGTTCGGCTCTTCGAAGATCACCCGTCCACCATTGTTCACGTAATTCGACAGAATCCTTTCGTTCTCCTCGACGTTCCCGGTGCTGTATGCCGACATAACGATCACCTTAAACGTCGCCAACAAGTCCTCAGGCATACTGTCCGGGTTGTTGATTCTGATCGAATTTGGAAGTATCAGAGACCAATATGGCTGCCCTGCGCCACCTATCAAACCGACATCTTTAGTCTGGTTCATGAATATCGAAGTCGGTTCCGGCGATGTCAACAACACTCGCGTCCCCCAACGTGCCGACTCCACCCATCCCAGATCGGCCACAGCGTTCGTCAAGCCACTGAACGAACCTTCATCCGAAAATACAGATCGAACGTTGTAATCTGCCAGATAGCCCAATGCCGTATCGATAAATCCTTTTCGCGCAGTAAGGTCAACCCTGGGTAATCCGCCAACCGTGCTGACTTCAGCGTCTCGACTACCGAAATAATAGGGAGCAAAACTAGGACCGGTATTCCAGAACATCCTCCCGGTTACTCCCGCAGGTTTTAGCGCACGGGCCATTTCCTGCTCCTGATCCCGCATCGGATCCGGAGCAATCCTCGCCGCCAGCGGTATTGCGTCGAACGTTAGTAGATAAACCACAGCGACCAGCGGTAGCGCATACAACAAGACTGTGGTTACCGAACGCCTCGTAACAATCTGTCGAATCCAAACCGAACTGCCTGCAGCAATCACTAAACTTGCACCCAGATGTGCGGGAAACAAAAACCGGCGCGGCTCAAGACTCGATGCCAACGGAATTTGCTCCCATATCGGTGTCATCGAGCCAGTGGACAACATGTATGCAGTTGCGGTTCCGAGAGCTAAAGATGAACACATTTTTGCGCCGAACAAGCGCGAGTGTTAACGCGGCAGCGATCGCTATGCCAATACCAGCATAATTTTCATTGAACGAACGAAGCGACACATCGAATGAATTTGCACGAACTGAAAACGGAGCGATAAACGCATTTGAACCTGTGCCGGCTCGAATTCCACTGCCCGACGATCGAGCTGCAACACCTGCCACACCACCGCTACGACTTAGCTCCGAAATCCCGTCAGGCAGCAACACCCAGACAACTAGAATGCCCACGACCACAGCCGACCCCGCAAACGCGAGTCGTTTCGGTCCTAAACCACTGAAAACACCGAACAATAAAGCGATAATCCCGATCGGAATGGCGGCAATATAGAAAACCATCGCGTGGAATGCCACAGATAGCCCCACAGCCAATATCGTCAACACCCACACCCCACGGCTTGGCCGGTCTAGCAGCGACAAAATACCAGCGATAACAGCTGGGAGAGTCGCCACCGCCAACAACGCTGGAAATCGACCTTGAGGAGCCACGTTGGTCATCACGAACGGCGCATATCCATACGCAACTGCTCCGATCAGCGCCGCTAAAATTCCGAAACTCGATCGAAAGCCAAAATAAAAAGATAGTTGAGCAACCAAAAGCGCAGCAAATAGAACTAGCGCATACGCCATACCAGAGTTGGACACGAAGGCCCCGACGAGAGCCGTCACCCAGTACGCAAACTGTGGATAGGTGGCATCGGTATCGTAAAGATAAGGTCGTCCGGCATTGAGCGACTCTGATATCGGGCCAATCGCCTCGCCCGCCAGCAATCGGTCGCTGGCCTCGTCGATCAACGTTATGTGCCAGTAAGTGTCAAAACCAGGGATATTATCGGGGTTGGCCATTAGATCACCGACAGTGAACCACAGACCAATGAACATAACCGCCGGAAGGGCTATGTTCCGGACAAGCCAAACCGGTCCGTTTCCCAAAAATACTGTGCTGTTCATCGTCATTCTTAGTGGACAACCCTTGTCGATTGAGCCTCGTGAAATTAAAGGCTCTCTACTCACCCTTATAGAGTAGAGCTTTCATACCCACTTCTACAGGCCGGGAAATGGTCCAAGCCCTGTCGAGCGGATATCGGCAACACATACGTAAACTGAGTTACCGCATGATCAACCCTCACCGAACGTCGTGTATATGTCGCGTCCCCACCCTTGGTGATGCAGGAGCGCCGGCAGCGACCGGCCACGGCAACGCACCGATCCGCTCCGCCCAGGATGTGTACATCTGAACCATCCGAGTCAGCACATCAGACCGCTCCTCAGCAAGATCGTTCAACTCCGTCCGATCCTCTTTCATGTTGTAAAGCTCCCAACGAGTGTTCCCTTCGCTGACAAGCTTCCAATCACCAAGTCGTACAGCCCGATTCCCCTCGTGTTCCCAGTAAATCGGAGCCGGTCTCACCCAATTGCCGTTTTCAATCGCTCTCCTAAAGCTACGCCCCTCGAGTGGAGTCAGATCGCTTCCATTCAACTCAGACGGGTACTCAGCACCCGTCACATCGTAAATAGTTGCAGCGATATCGACGATGTGCGTGGGCTCATGAACCACGTGCGGAGATACAACACGATCAGGCCAGCTAATGATCGCTGGGGTCGAAATACCGCCTTCATGCGTCCACCGTTTGTGAAGCCTAAAAGGAGTATTTGAAGCGTTAGCCCACGGCAAGTCATAACTCTGAAACGTATCACCTGGGCCTGGATCAATATCAGGATTGTTGCCCATCCGCATACGCTCCCCGTTCCACATAGGCGTATCGAACTGCACCGGATCAGGAGTATTCGAATCCTCTGCAAGAAACTCCGCACAACCACCGTTATCAGACAAGAAAATCACAAGCGTATTGTCACGAACTCCTGCTGTATCAAGCGCATCAAGCACTCGCCCCACACCCTGATCCATTCGGTCGATCTGAGCGGCATACACCGCCATACGCAGCGATTCCCACTCCTTGTTTTCAACATCTTCCCACAGCATCGAATCCTGATCGCGAGGACTCATCTCCCACGTTTCGTCAAGAATCCCGAGACTTTTGAGTCCCTCATGCCGAGAAATACGCAGCTCATCCCACCCATCGGCATAGACACCCCGATACTTGTCGATCACCTCGTCGGGCGCATGAAGTGGCCAATGTGGCGCTGTGAACGCCACATACGAAAAGAACGGTGAATCATCTTTTGCCGACTCATCGATCATCAGCGCTGCGTGATCGGCAATCTCGTCGGTGTAATAAAAATCGTCACGATCGACGGTGACGGGAATATCACCTTCCATTAACGTCGGAGGAGCGAAAAACGAGCCAGCGCCGGTAAGAGTTCCCCAGAAATGATCGAACCCACGCTGCAACGGAGTCGGATGCCTCTCGTCTCCCGGAGCCCATGTATCCGGTTTTTGCAACGGATAGTCTCCGCCAACGTGCCATTTGCCAGAAATCTGAGTGCGATATCCGCCAGTCTTCAACACTTCGGCAATCGTCCCGCAATTACGGTTCAAATACCCCTGATACTCAGGAACCCCGTAGTCGCCAACCATGTGTCCAACGCCAGCTTGATGCGGATATAGCCCTGTCAGCAACGACGCTCGAGTTGGGCAACACCGAGCCATGTTGTACATCTGGCTAAATCGGATTCCACCATTTGCCAGCGAATCAATGTTGGGAGTTTTGATTTCGGAGCCGTAACAACCAAGATCCGAAAATCCCATGTCATCGGCAAGAATGAGAACAATATTTGGGCGAGTCGAAGTCATAGGTGGTGTCGAATCCATTATTAGCGCGTGGAACAAATGTGCCCAATTGACGCGCCATTCTCAGGGTTATCAAATGCATCCAAACCCTATCCGTAACAACAGGCTTCGGTAAAGTGCGATAATACTCTGAATGTCGAACTCTTCAACACACGATCGTACTACCGCGGACGAAAATAATATTCGTAAATATGACACATCGCCTGCTGACCGACAGGTGGCTATCCCAAAGTTGAACAACGAATTCAGCGTTCCCGCATACGCTACTTCCAAGCTGAAACGCGCTGGCGACATCGTTTTCGGTTCAATAGCGGTCGTCATCGCATCTGTATTCACCCTCGTGGTCGGCCCGATCATCCTGCTGCAAAGTGGATTCCCAATCTTTTTTCATCAGCGACGAGTGGGCGTGAATGGCAAGGTTTTTACGTTGGTCAAATTCCGAACCATGCGCGTCCCCGCAGACGGCGAATCATGGAATCTCCGTACAGCCGATGGCGATGCCAGAATTACGAAGCTCGGCAAATTACTGCGACGGTCATACATCGATGAGTTGCCTCAGTTCTGGAACGTGGTCAAGGGCGAAATGAGCATCGTTGGCCCGAGACCCGAACTGCCAGAGTTAGAAGCTGAACTATCCAACACCAACAGGGATTTTCGTGATCGAATCTCTGTCAAACCCGGTATTACCGGTCTAGCACAGGTCAAATACCGGCATGCACACGGTGAACGAGAAGCAATGCGTCGTATCAACTTTGACCGGCTCTATATCCAGAACAGCTCGTTCGCGCTGGATGCCAAGATAGTCGTACTGACGATCCTCCGAACAGTGCGACAGCGGGGTACCTGAGTGTCGGGTCAAAAACAAACGTCTCCCCCACGCGATTCGGATCAGGTCGATTCGCCAATTCTTCATCGTAAACTCTCGTAAAAGTGTTATTTAGCCGAATTCGCTATTGGCGGAGAATCGTATCCGCTTATCTGCTTGGATCAGCGAGTCATCTCGCGTTCTGGCACGGCAATACACAGCCCAATGAGCAGGCCAGCTACACCAGGACCGAGCAGTACTACATGCTGTTCGAAGAGAAGGCCAACTACACAGAAAACCTTGACTCTGCCGGAATCCCACTCCTCGATTACCGCGGATCGATCGGTGCGCAATACAACCCAATCGCAATAGCCCAGTACGGCCTAGGAAATCACGATCTGTTCCTTCGTACTAACGAACCAGAGCGCAGAACCAAAGCCATCGCCGCCGCAGATTGGCTCGTCGAAAACCTCACGGAAACGAAACCCGGTACCCACGTATGGCTCCACCATTTCGACTGGGAATACAGATCTACTCTGAAAGCCCCCTGGCGAAGCGGTCTCGCTCAAGGCCAAGGCCTGTCGCTACTGACCCGAGCCTATAAATTGACTGGAGACCAGAAGTACAAAACCGCGGCGATGGACGCGTTCAACGCAATGATCACACCCACCACGCAAGGCGGCGTCAACTACCTCGACAACTCAGGGTGCACATGGATCGAGGAGTACATTGTCGACCCTCCAACTCACATCCTCAACGGATTTATATGGGCACTTTGGGGAGTAAGGGATATAGCAACCGAGTTCGACGTTTCTGAAGCATCTGAACTCTGGGAGAATGGGATCAAAACGATCAAAAGTAACTTGGGTCAGTTCGATACCGGACGCTGGTCCTTGTACGAGATCTCGGGTTACAAATTGCTACCGATGCTGGCAAGCTCGTTCTACCACCGATTACATATCGTTCAATTGAACATACTCACTGAAATGACCGGCGATACGTACTTCAGGGGTGTAGCTGATCGGTGGCAACAATACTCGGGCAACCGTCGCAATAGGACCGAGGCGAAACTTCGAAAAATAGCATTCAAACTGCTCAGATACTAACAGTAAAAATTGCACATCCTCTACGTATCACACCTCTATCATCCAGAACCCGGTGCACTACCCGAGCGAGTGTCGCGCATGGCGAAACACTGGGTAACGATGGGGCACCAAGTCACGGTGCTAACCGATTTTCCAAATCACCCCGACGGCAAGGTTTATCCCGATTACAAAAAACGATTTCTTCTATTTTCGTTTACTGAGCAAGATGGCGAAATACGAGTGGTCAGAGCAGCACACGTTGTAAGACCAAATAAGGGAAGTCTCAACCGCCTGATTTCATACTCATCATTCACGGCATCCGCTGCGTTCAGAGCCATTCCGATCAGGAACGTAGATGTCGTCATCGGCACAGTTCCACAACCCCTCCACGCACTGGCTGCGTGGTTTAAAGCGCGACTGGGTAGAGTCCCGTTTATTTTGGAAATCCGTGACCTTTGGCCCGAAAGCGTGGCCGGAACCGGACAATCGTCAGAAAGCTCTCTCTCATACAGATTCTTGAGCCGGGTTGCCCGATTTCTTTACTCACGCGCCGATGCCCACGTCGCCGTCACTGACGCAATCAAGGACTGGACCGTCGAGCACTACGGAGTCGATGAATCGAACTCCACAGTGATCCCAGCGGGCGTCGATGCCGAGTTTTTCCGCTCCCCCAGCAAACCCTCAGATAGCAACACTGATTCACAGTTCGTCGTCACGTACGTCGGCACTCTCGGGAACGCACACGGAATCGAAGTAATTCTCGAAGCTGCCAAGCAGATCGAGAACAGTCACCCTCAAATCACGTTCAGCATCGTGGGAGCCGGAGCCGATTACGACCGACTTACCGATATCGCCAGAGATCGACAGCTCAAGAACGTCACATTCACTGGACGCGTGTCCCGGAACGAAATCCCCGGAATACTCGGCGACGCCGATCTCTGTCTCGCCGTGCTCCGAGACAGTCCAGTATTCCGAACAGCAGTCCCCACAAAACTGTACGAGTACATGGCAGCAGGCAAACCGATGATCACCAACGTCGCCGGAGAAGCCACGAAACTCATCGAGCGAAGCGGATCCGGAGTAGTCGTTCCACCTGCCGACGCTGATGCGTTGGCAACGGCCATTCTCGAACTACATGACGACCCCGAGCGCTGCAAATCTTTGGGAGCGGCCGGACGTGCCTTTGTTGAAGCAGAAGCGCGTTGGGAATCGAGAGCCGAGCTGTACGAAAGCGTTCTTCGCCAAGCTGTCGAACGACGTCGCAACTCCTAGACTGAAACATCGACCCTTGCTCTACCCGAGCTACTCGACGGCGCGTCGGTAAAACGCCGCCATCCTGTCCTGGTAGGCACCGAAGCTGAATCGTTGCGAAGCCTCTTCCTGCACCGACTTCGCTATCTCAGTCCACTCACCAAGATTACCGATCATCTTGATAACAGCCGATGCCAGTGCATCCGAACCAACAGCTCGAGCCGGCTCGAGCTGTCCGGTCACAGGAGATACCACTGTCGAAATCTCGTCACTTTTGAACGGTTCAGTCGGCTCAACGAGTACACCGTTAATCCCGTCCTCGATCAATTCACGCATCGCACCGATATCTGCTGCGATGACTGGCACTCCAGCAAGCATCGCCTCAACAACTACGGCACCAAACGATTCAAATACTGAAGGCAGTACAAACACATCGAACGTCGAGAGCGCCTGACGAGCGTCAGCGAGCTGGCCAGTGAAAACGAATGAATCCTCCACACCAAGCTCTCGAATCCTCGCTCTGAACCGTTCCGAATTTCCGCTGCCGACATCACCGCCGACAAGAACAAACCGACAGTCCGGATAGCGATCGAGGATAGCCGGGGCCGAATCCACGAGACTGATGATGTTCTTGATCGAATGAAAGTTGGCAATCGTCCCTATAACGGGATACCCATCGCTCGAATTCTCACTCTTGCCAACTCGCAATGATGAATGCTGATCGTCGGCCACCAGCCCGTAAGAAATCACCTCGATATCGTCCTTTGGCACGCCCAACCGAACATTGATTTCCACCGCCATCGCAGATGACACTGTCACGACTTTGTCGAAACGCCAGTTGATGAAGCGCTCGAGCAACCTGCGCAGCTTCCCGTGGAATATCAAGCTGCCATGTTCGCTTCGTACTCGCTGAACCGACCTGAATATCGGAGGGCCAAGAGAGACCCACAACGCAGAGGTAAATCCACGGCAATAAATAACATCTGGCGAGTGGCGCTTGATCAACCACGCGAGACGAAGCGGAAAAGTTGGATCAATCCTCACACGCCGACGAACGATCTGATACTTGCAATCTGATGCCGCCAACATCTCCTCGACATCGGCTGCCGGATCAATGGCGATCAACGTGTGCTTGTTGCCGTCGTCGACCTCCGAAACGTATTCGATCAGCCGACGTTCAACACCACCGAGCCCGGCAAATGCAGCAATGTGAACAATGTGCAAACGGCAACCCCTGTCGCTAATGAACCAACCGTGAAGACCGTCGCGAAAAAATGCCAGTTGGCAGCCCAATGTTGAACACCCGAGTGTTGACGCTCGCCACCGTCAACGTAACTAGCACCCAGTACACATCGATCACCCGCGCTTGCAAGAAAGGATGGATCGCGACCATCGCTACCGAGAATGCCAGTGTTGAAGCAATCACGGAAGCAGACGCTCCGCTGATAAATACATCATTAGAACGAGTGCCCTTCCACCCATTCCAAATTATGTAGATCCAAAGTAATAAGAGGATCGACAGACCAATAACACCTCGAGAGGCAAGTTCTGAAAGGTAACCAATATCCGCTGCAGTCCCGAGGTTATAGCCATTGCCATAAATAGGCGATTTTTGCCACAGAGACATTAGCTCGGGGTAAGAAATCGTCACACGCGGATCGTTCAGCGCGTACGAGCTATCAAGCAACTCGCCACCAATTCGATAGGAGACATAACCCCCATATAACTCAGCGGCAAGTGCAGCTATCAACACCGCTATTATGATCACAGAAACGCCAATTAACGTACGCTTTGGATTGTAGCGAAAGTTAATTCCCATCAGGACTGTGAAAGCCACAACCGCAGCGACAAACCCGGTACGAGAGAAGGTACCGAAGAGTCCAACATATCCCACTAACACCAAGATAGCTGTAACTACGCTCCATTCCATCCGGCCCCTCAACCAAAGCGCCATCCCGAACATCGTCGTCGCCGTAATCCAAAAGACAGAGAAAAGCCCCGCCTTATTATGCTGACCATCAAAGGTTCCAACCACATCACCTCTTCCACCATCAATACCGGTCAATCGGACGTTATTTCTGTCGAAATATTCGACCGTGATATCAGTGACTAGTGGTACCTCAAGAAATTGCATCAGCATGAATACCGACACCAGACCACCAACTAGAACTAGGGTCGAAAATACTGACCGAAGGAAAAATTTGTTGGATCCAATGGAATAGAAAATAGCCAGAATTAAAAGTGGACGAGTCATACCTTGCATTGATATAACCGCAGCCACCATATTGCGAAAGGACCAATCGTTGATGAGTTGCAATGTTGATGTCGCAACAGCTGTCAGGACCCAAGCCAACAACAGCACCCCGAACGTTTTTGGAATGACAACTTTACGTCCGAGCGCAATCCCAGAAATAAGCGCACCAAATGCCCAGAGAAAAAGCATGTGCTCTGGTCTGAGTCCGCTGCTCGCGAACTCGATATCTCGTAGGACTGTCGGAAATAGCAACATCGCCGGAATGAACACCAGGTGAAACCGGTCGAAACCTTCGTCGCGTATCCAGAGCTCAGACGCAACAAAAACCGGCAGCATAAGAACGACAAACTCGAAAAGAGACGGCCCGAACAGCAATACGACTAACGCTGTGATTAATTCAAGTCGTAACGCCACTCGCCATGTGCTGGTATCACCAGTCCGATTGAACAAAAATATGTTCACTTGGCACTCAAATCCTGACCGTCCAAGGACATTGCGCTTCTAAAATAAATCCCGCTGCTTCTTGTAATTAATCCGCAGTTGTCACTCACGCGATCACTTGACCACCGGGGACTGTAATCCCAGTTCACAAGCGTAGTGCCCCGCTATGCGCTGCCAGGTGAAATCCCTCAACACCCGCTCACGCCCCTCTTCGCCCATACGATTCCGCAAATCCTCATCAGCCAGTAACAAGCCAATTCGCTCCTCGACGGCGCCGACGTCGTTCTCAGGCACTAAGAACCCGGTTTCGCCATCGATCAATGCATCGGGTGCGCCGCCAGAATTCCCGGCAATAACCGGCTTCCCACAGGCAGCCGCCTCCAGAAACACGATGCCAAACCCTTCTACATCCCAAGGATTCCTTCCCACGCGATTTGGCATCACGAAGATGTCACAAGCATTGTAGTAGGCTCGAAGCTCTTCAGATGCGATTAGCCCTACAAAAATGACATTGTCACTGACGCCAAGATCCTCGGATAACTGGACAAGATTTTTCTTCTCCGGCCCATCTCCCCCGATAACGTATCTGGCCTCGGGAAATCTTTTCAATATGGCCGGCAGCGCACGAAGCACCAACTCATGCCCTTTCCGATCCACTATGCGTCCAAGAGTGAACAATAAGAGACAGTCTTCCAGCCCGTGCCGTTGACGGATCATCTCACCCTCTGAACTCGGGAAAAAATCCGCCATATCGATGCCGTCAGTAATCTGGGCGATTCGATCTCCTGGGATTCCAACTTTTTTCACCAGATCGGAAGTAAAGCCACTCCGACATATCACCGTTTCAGCGCCCGATAAAACCCGCACCATCCTCCCACGTTTCCGGGGAGCATCGATCACTCGCAATATATCCAAGCCGTGAACCACCACGTGATAACGCCTGCCCGTCAATTTAGTCGCAATGCGAGCGACAAATCCGTCCGGAAACCAGTAAGACGCTAAAACCTCACTATCCCTGTTATTTCTGATCACGCTCCAGGCGCGAAAAAAATAGGCGACGAGGAACAATGGATAAACCAGGTACCACCACGGCTTCCTGATCCGCCCGTTGTAAAACGGGACGTTGATTAAAGTGACGCCAGCCCCAGATGCACTGTCCGCGTCAGCCTCACCAGCCGCAGTGTCGGGAACTACAACCTTCACCGGGTAACCATCTTCTCCGAGATAACGGCTTACTTGGTACGCAAAAGTCGCCACCCCACCAACGACGGGCGGGAACTCCGAAGACAGCATAACCAGAGTTCTTTTTTTGCCAGAATTACCCAATTAACAACCCACGTGAACTAGACGCCACTAATTGTTTCGTCGCCACTCCAGAGCCTCTCGTAAAGTCTGATCCAGAAGAATATCGGCTTCCCAATCACCAAGTGCCCGAATCTTCGTATTGTCACCCCAGATAACCGGTTCGTCGGCAGGCCTCAAGAGATCGACATCTTTCGAAACGTCAACTTGAACGTTCACGTATTTCAACAGCGTCTGAAGGATCTCTACAATGGCAACTGGGCGGGATCCCGAGATGTTATATGCCTCACCAGATTGCCCTTTCTCCGCCAACAGAAGAAGAGCCCTAACCGTGTCACGGACATCGACAAAAGCCCGCTTCGACTCCAGATTGCCCACTTTCAACTTGGCGTGTTCTCCACCATCACTCTCGAGGGCAACCAATCTGTTGCAAAAATCACCCACGACATCACCCTGCTTACCGGGGCCTATCGTGTTAAAAATACGCGCAAGCACACACCTCAGTCCGTGGACCTCGGCAAACATCCGGGCCACCGATTCCGTGGCGAGCTTCGTGACACCGTAAGGGTGAAGAGGAACCAACGAAGACTCCTCCTTCACAGGCAGGGATTCCTCGGGAAAAACTCCATATACCGCCGAAGAGCTAGCGAGGACCACCGCGGCGTCCGGAGTGCTCGACTGGACGGCCGCTAGCAAATTGTGCGTCCCAAAGATATTCGCATCAATCGTCATCTGAGGGAACTCCCACGACTTCATCGGGTAGCTCTGAGCAGCAAGGTGAAAAACCACATCAGGCGATGCATCGGCAATCACCCCATGCAATTCCTCAGATCGTATATCCAGCTCGATCGAACGCACACCATCCGCAAATACGGCGCCCGTACCCTCTTCTTGGATCCCGACTGTCCACACCTCACTCCCATCTTCGACGAGGCGACGTACAAGATGTTGACCAATGAATCCACCGGCGCCAGTTATCAAAACTCGAGTCATGAAATCACCGTGTTCCTACTTTGGTCGATGCATGTGCACGGCAACGCAGCTCGGTTTCCATCCGTTGATCCCAACAGAACATCACGTTCGAAATTAACCGCCACCCGCAACCTCCCACGCTGTCAAGCCATTCGGCTCGAAGGCAAATCCTACGCATGTAATGCCACGCTCTGTGAGGTGCTTGGTAAGGCGGAACTTTCCGTCTGGAGCACACAGGAGCAGCATGTGCCCCCCTCCACCGGCACCCAGCACTTTACCGCCTATTGCACCGTGCCGAAGTGCGCCCTCGTAGACCTCATCGATGTGCGAATCGCTTATAAGCTCGCTGAACTGACGTTTTTGCTCCCACCCCTCGTGCATGATTTCGCCCATCTGGTCGATCTCACCGCCCAGCAAGGCATTCTTCATTTCATATGCGAGCTCTTTGGTACGGTGCAAA
>Ga0114999_10005005_pt1 | contig 15765 bp, 21 predicted proteins | sample ArcticOcean_MG_C_3_FD_89820 | JGI IMG/M metagenome (GOLD analysis project Ga0114999, IMG submission 89820) | Marine microbial communities from western Arctic Ocean - ArcticOcean_MG_CB8_126 | ecosystem: Environmental > Aquatic > Marine > Oceanic | place: Arctic Ocean: Canada Basin | collected...
AAGACGGGGTACGAACTTCGTGAGCCCCTTGACTGGTCCCACTTCCCCTGCGTAAATGATGCCATTTTTATCCACCGTGACCCCTTCGCCCATAGAGCCATAACCGCCCATTCCTGATGGCCGTTCAGAGACATGTTCACGGATAAAGTACCATACCTCGCCCGTGCGTGCGCTTCCGACTCGAAGCCCCTTTCTCCAGCCTGGGTTGTAGTTGTCATCAGACTCCGAATCAATGGCATAGAGGACATCATTGTCGTCGATAAAGAGTCCACTTATACGGCTGAACTGATACCAGGTGTCCTGATGGTTTCCTTCCTGGTCGAAGATTTGAATCCGGCGGTTACCTCGATCGGCTACGAATAGACGTCCTTGTGAGTCCATTGCCAGAGAGTGAGGGGAGCGGAACTGACCATCTCCATAACCCCACTCACCAAAACTCATGATGAAGGTGCCGTCGGGGGCAAACTTTGAAATTCGGCTCTTTGCGATTGGCCCCGGCTCGTCTTGAAACTGTGCGCTGTGCGTCTCTGCTACAAAAATGCTTCCGTCAGGGGCAATAAGGACGTCGTTGGGTGCTGTGAAGTGCGTAGGCGGATCGCCAGTCTCACCCGGGGTACCAAGGGTGAGCAGCAACTCGCCATCTGGACTGAATTTGAAAATGGCATGGCCCATATTTGTCTCGTTGGGAAAGTTTTGTAGCTCTCGCTGGTTCGCAGAACGGGCGTCCACCACCCAGACGTTGCCTTCGCTGTCCACGTCCATCCCAGGTGGCCATGCGATCAGCCCGGCTCCGAAGCTCTTCACCACATTGCCATCTGGATCAAGCTTGACGATGGGATCGACATTGGATCCTATACAGGAGTTGGTCCCGCAACGGTCCGCAGCCCAGATATGTATCCCATCAACGTCGACGTTGATCGCACTCACCGATCCCCAAGTGCGTCCGTCGGGGAGTACGCCCCAATTTCGCACGGTTTCATAGGGATTGGGTAGATTGTTGACCGGCTCGACGTCGGCATGCTCGGGTGGTCCTGAGGCACCGGCCTGTGCCGATACAGCAATCGGGAAAAGTATCAGAAAGGCACAGAAAAGAGCTGCGCAAAGAGAAATCGGGCTATCACATCCGAGACAGGTTTACAGGTTCTGTTCATAACACACCTCAAATAACAGGACAATATTAGGTTCCGCTCGAAAGCGGGTGGACTGAGACAAAATGGATCCCTCTCTTCCGCAATGACCTTGGTGCTGCTTTCCCATCCGATATACGGTTTTTACCGAGGGTTCGGATAATTGTATAGTGCGCGAGTGTCTGACCTGAGTTCATAAATTTAATTCTGTGTTTTTAAGTTATATAACGTTAGCGATAACCGGTAAATTGCGAGCAGATAGCGAGTAATTTGTCCGTGTTAAATAACACTTTCGGAATACCGGACGGAACACCTCGCATGGACACATCTACCATCATTATACAGTTGTCCGACTCATGGAATAGCTCCGTGCCTGCGCCATTCCACTATTGGCACCTATAATCCGCTGTCAATGACGACTACTGTTTGGGCGCGACTGTGACGTTACCGGGCCAAACAATGGCACCTTCGTCCAGCGTCAGTTGGCCGGTTACCGGATCCACGCTGCCCACGGAAACGAATTCAACGATCTTGCCATCTGCCTTGTAGCCGTGGCTGTTGAATATCTGAACGGGCATTTCGGCTCGGTCATTGGTGCCTGGAACGAGAGAGACGTGTCCAGTGGCCCCGTCGAAGTCCATTTTTCGCAGGTACTTCATCATGTTCTGGCTGGTCACGTTTTCGCCGGCATCCTTGGCATCCCTGATGGCGTAGCCAACGGCCAGTATGTGGTCGTAACTCAAAGCGCCGTAGAAAAAAGCTTTGGAAGAGGGATCGATAGGTTTGCCTAGCCGTTCCTCGAGTGCGTTTGTGAATTGTGAAAGCTTTGGCGAAGGCAGGAGCTTGGCCATGGGAGCGAAATAACCGAGGCTGCCAAGGACCGCCTCTGGTGCCTCGTCCGCTGAAATCATCTCGGCGGCATAAAAGGAATAACCCGGCTCGTTCATCCCCAGCTCATGCAGCACGCGAAACATCGTCACCGTGTCCGGTGTGGGGCTCGTATTGACAATGTGCTTGATCCCGGCCTGCTTGACTTTCTCCATATACGTTTTGATTTTTTTGTAAGCGGTGTCCCGCGGATAACCGTATTCCTGAGCGATATTGATATCTCTTGCCTTCGCATTTTCGTGGATGACCTTCTTGGCTCCCAGGCCCCACGCGTCGGTCGTGTGGAAGAAGGCGATCTCCTCGACGCCAAAATGTGCTGCCACGCCGATGAGATAGCCTTCGTACTGTTCGCTTGGAGTTACCACGCGCACGAAGTAAGGAAACGCCTCTGCCGACGAGAGCATGGATGCGTTGGCGCCGTTTGAAATGACGGGAATTTCATACTTCGCACCGATTTTGGCGATTTCGACTGCGGGGCCACTGCAATCCGCGCCGGTCAGGACGAGAATACCTTTCTTCATGAGTGTTTCCGCTATGAGAACAGCGTTCTCCGGCCAGCAGTGGTAGTCGACGGTGTTCTCATCCGTCATGCGAAGGCGGTCTTCACCGAGGATTCCAGATTCGTTAATTTCCTGGATGGCAATGCGCGCCCCGTGTCGCGCGAAATCTCCCCAGTCGGCGTAACGACCATCATGGTAATGGTAGGTATACATGCCACCGAGGTCGTAGATTTCGGCGGCGAAACCGTTGGAAGAAAAAACTGTGGCCAGAAGTAGCACCAATAATGTTTTATTTCTCAAGAAGCGACGCCTCCTATAAAGCAATGAAGACCAAAAAGGATGGCTTGCTTCCAACGTGGTAACAGCCGATCCATTTGGTACCATCTGCAAGATATATTTCACCTTTGCTAAAGTTTTTGTGAAAAACACCCAGGTCGTGTAACCTGCGATAGACCTGGTGCATTCGGTTACTCAGAATGAAAAGTTTACAATTACTTTTGATGAAGTACTTACTCCTCCTATACCCCCCTTACCGAGAGGACGGAGAATATTGTAGTGACCTAACGGCCTTCGTTTCATGAGAATGACGCAGGGGTAGCATAGCCATTTCGTATGCGATTACTTGTTACACTTCCATTCTCCCTCCCCCATGATCTGAGATTTCGGACTCTTTCCTTTTCTCATCTTTGAACTTTTTCGGGCTCTTCCAGATTGCTGAAAGATGCGAATATCGTTGCTCGCTCAACATGACTTAGTATACCCGTGAAAGGGCTTGAGGACCTGAGACGAACGGCGGCCGCGGTTTCACTTTCCAGAAAAAAAAGCATCTCTTCATGGGATTGAGTTTTTAGAATATCCTCCCATTCACATAAGGTCGAAGCCCGGGCACGGCGCCTTTTTTTCCATTTTAAAAGGTTCGCTTCGGGTATTTGCCAAAGAGCGGGATTACGCCTGAGTTTCCTGGCAATTTCTTTATGAAGCGCCAATGATCTTTACTCAGATCGACTTTGCATATTCATTTGGAAAAACCTCGATCGATGAAATCTTCTATTGGGTGTCGTTTCCTGTCTGACATCTCTGCTATATTAAGCCCTCCAATCAGTGTTTCTTTTGATCTAACATTCAGGCATACGGCTGCCTAGAAAAACTTGAAATTCTTTTCACGACCAGCGGACAATTTTGATATCATTAGATCATGGATTTCAAGGCAAAGACCGGTGGTGCTATGGGTATTCTCATTACATACTTTTACAAAACGCTCTTTCCAACCATTAGGTAGCACAGAAGTGGGGCCATCCACAGCCTGAGCATAATAGCTGAAGGTATTATGAACCGAAGACAGTTCGCCTATTGCGCCTTCAATCATTCCAGACTTCTCGTCAGAATCTTCTACCATGATATCTGATTCAATCGAATGGTTTTGCCTGTTTATAATTAAGCAACATATGTTTCTACTGAATAGAATAAAGTTTTTATTAAAACCTAACCGCCTCGTCATGTTTTCTCATGCGTGTCGCCGATGATCAGGGTAGGGTGGGTGAGCTTAACCCACTCTTTGTCCCATTTACGGCTCTATTGCATTCGTTATCCTAGTTTCTAAAATCCTTGATTCTCAAATACAATACAATCTGGCGCACTATTTTCTTCCAGAGCATACCTTACATGCCATGGTTAGTTTCTTCTTTTGATACTTGCAGACCATAAACCCTGAAATAGCCTGTTATCATATTAGCCTGAGCGCCATCAACATAACCCCCCTATACAGCTACGAAACAACGACGTACACAAGACCAAACCACTGCGCATGATCGGTGGGCATCAGCAGACATAACAGGACCATTACCCGGTTCATACGGCCGAATACTATTCGTCTTCAAAAAAATCCATCCTACCTACGAGATCTGATCCAATTTTTCGACTGAATAGAATAGCAGCGCCCCTTCCGGGGAACATGCCGATCAGGTTGGCATAAGAGGTGGTCCAATGCTGCATTATTAAAGAAGGTTATGTAACAATAGTCCGTTACCTCTTAAATGTAGTGGCACATGATCCATGCCACATGACCTGCTCAAGAGAACAACGAACGGGGTGCAAGAGCAGTATCGTGTGCATCTGCTGGGCTTCGACCACACCCAGCTCACCTCCGCTTTCAAGGTCGCGATCACTGCCTGACCGACCTTCAAGGCCACATCGTTAACGATTTGCTTGTTTGAGCGGTGCCTCCCTCCGAAAGACGTCCACCACTGGATGGAATTCGACGCCATCATCAAGGGGAAAGATCGGCCTGGCGCACGTGGTGTGTCCCAGGCTCCGTAAGTTGGCACTTGTCGCTCCGGGCGCATCCACGTGAATCAACTTGGCGCACCAATCAGCGAACATATGTCGTTCGCAGTGGGGGGACTTCACCACGACCATGTCGAAGTGCCGCGGGTCTTGGCCGTTGGCGTAGAACCAAGAGCGGTCGAACAGGCTGACCGGCCGCGTGCCAACCACCAGCGTGGCATTGGCGGCTTCAAGCACGGCCGTGTTGCCCGAATCCCAATGCGAGCCGAAGGACTCACTGCGGAACTTGCCGTCGGAGAGAGAACGGACGTGCGCTTCCACTTCCAGCGGTTGGTAGCGGGCGGAATCGAGCGATCCGCCGACCTTGGTGCGAATCGTCGCACCGATTCCCGCGGCAAAAGCCTCTTCAACCACGGCAGGGTCAACGATCGGCGTTAACACTCGGCCACCGTAGCGCTGACGAATGGCTTCGCGCAGGATGGCATTGCTATCACCCGACGCACCCGAACTGGTGGCGTCGGCAGCATCCACCATCACGACCGTTCCCGACGTGACCGTGGCCGCCAGACGAACCCCATCTTCAAGGCTGTGCAGCGGCACCTGCATTTTCTCATGGTGCTTCCAGAAGCCGTTGGCAAGCTCAAGGGCATGTTCCATCGCAGCCGGCTCGTCGCCATTCATGACGACAAAGCTGTTTGTTCGAAGTTCGGGCACATCGGTGAAGGCGTTACCCCACATCACACCCGCCGAAAGCCCCGACTGGCCCCCTTCGATCGCTTTCGCCAATCGAATGCACTCGGAGATCGAACCCGTTTCCGTGATCATTTCATCACCGCGCGCGAGCACCGGGATTTTCACGCGCGCTGTTACGGGGCGCGCTTCCCCCGCCAAGATCTTCAGCAACAGAGCTGCGGCGCGTGCTCCCGTATCGGAAAAATCTACGTGGGGGTAAGTATGGAACGTAACGACAGCGTCACTGTGTTCGAGCATTTGGTCTGTGAGGATTCCGTGAAGATCGAGCGATACAACAAAGGGGATGTCTTCACCAAGAATGCGGCGTGCTTCTTGCAGCAGGTAACCTTCAGGGTCGTCCTCGTTCTCCGCCTGCATCGCCCCATGCAGAGAAAAATAAGCGGCGTCGACGGTACCCACGTCTGCCAAGCTGGCCAGAAAGTCACCACTCAACCGATCAAAGCTTTCGGCTGCCAAAACGCCACCCGAGGTGTTGGCACGGATCGCGTACGATGGCACTAACTCAACGTTCTCGCCATCGAATACACTCAGCGCGCCGCCGATTTCTTCGCGGACCGCACGATGATATTCGAAGACGGACGGCCCACGGTCCACACGAAAGTCCCGGTACTGGCTGGGCACTGGATTGAAGGTCGAGACTTCCTGCTTACACTCCGCAACAACAATTCGAGGCATTGTGATCTCCGTGGCATTCAGTGCAGGTAGAGAAACCGGGCGTCGCGCTGGCCGGCGCGAATAACAGCCGGCGGCCTCGCGTTGGCCAGTCCATCGCTCGAAATATGGGTGGACAACGTTTCGCCTTCCACGTACGCCATGATGATAAGAAGGACGTCATCAAATTCCTCTAACGCATGAATCGTACCGATATTAGGGTGATTGAGTTTAGCAGCTTCAGCTTCACGGCGGAAGCGCTTCAAGCGTTCAGGATCGCTCTGGACAGATTCGGGTAGAACCTTGACTGCGACCTCGCGTTTCAGCTTGGTGTCCTGCGCAAGATACACCTCACCCGTGCCACCTTTTCCAAGTGGTCGGATAATCTCATAGTGCGCGAGGGTATGACCTGCGTTCATGTTTTGCCTGTTTATAATTAAGCAACACAACGTCTCACTTAATATAGGCACACAGGGTATCGACAATGTGGGTTTTCTGCGGATGCAGACGAAGCTTGACACTTTTCATCCAGTCTTTGACTGTGTCCAAGGCACCCAGTCTGGCCGGTCTTACGCCTATTTATCGACATGGCTCCTACTCTACTGCTGCTTTCTGTAAATATTGATGTATCTCCTCAAAATAGCGCTCAGTACTAAAATTTGTCTCAACTTCACGACGGCCAGCCTCAATTATCTCTAAGCGCAAATGTGTGTCATACACCATTTTTTCTATTTTAGAAACCAGCTGCTTTTCATCCCCAGCTCGAAAGGTCAAACAATTTATTCCATCCTTAAGGAATTCCCTCTGTCCACCATTTAAAGTACTAATCACAGGCAGGCCACTTGCCATTGCCTCAATATGTGTTAGACCAAACGCCTCATTACCAATTGAAGGAAAAATAAAAATATCATGAGCTCTATAAAGCTCTGAAATTTGATCTCTAGGCACCTTCCCCATAAATTCGATGTTACTCTTTAATTCTGCGCATTCCTCTTCTAATCGTGACATATAAGAAGCGGGACCGGTACCAACGATGGTCAACACAAAATCCCCTTTACTCTTCAACAATGCCAAAGCCAGCACCAGGTTTGACACGCCCTAGATTCCAATAGCTGACCAACATACAATAACTTAACCGGGCTACCAAGTTCCTCCTTCAGCCCTCGATATGGAAACGATTTAAGCTCAATACCTTGATATATAACATCTTCACTTGTAAAACTCTGCACAACAGCCATAATTGCATCGCGGGTAAAACAACTCACCGAAAAACTATTCTTTAGCTTCACATCCGCTGTTGTTGTCGTAGGGAAGCAAACTTCCTGACAAAGATACCTCAATAGCCTTCCTAATTTCCATTTAAACTTTACTGGCTCGTAAAAACCCAACCATTCATCATTCATCGTACAAACACATGGTATCCCTGAGCGTTCAGCAGCCAAGGCTGGCCCCAAAGTCAAACGCCTCTGACTCCACATAAAGATAATATCCGGCTTAAATTGTGAAACCTTACGCTGTGCCTCAGCCTGATTGTATTTATCAATCCCGGGCATCTTCATCCTAAAGCCCAATGAATCCCTAAAAGTTTTTCTAAAGTCCTGAAAAATTTTCAGTGAGCGACTAACCCCTTTCTCGAGCTCCCCTTCAGACATAAAGTCGCTTGTTAACACTTCAACCTGATGCCCTTGAGCCATCAGATACTCAGCCACTTGATAGCATAAGAGCTCATAGCCCCCCAAATACTGAGGTGGATAAAGGTTAGTAATTATCAATATTCTCATATTTTATTTTTAATTTCCACGTACTTAAGTTAGTCATACATACAACCACTCTTCAATATTTTTCCATCCTCACTGAGAAACCACCCAAGAAACACTATTATAACTTCATACGGAATGTGTCAAATAAAAATGAGACATTTTTATTGAGAATTTAGTGTAGCAGTTCAGCGTCCCCCTTAGTGATTTTGGGTGGTTTGATCCAAAGGGCCTCTGGCAGGGACTCAGGAGAGGATATCCCTCTGACAAACCGCTCGGGATGCGTGTTACAGGCAGTCTTGAGCACCTGTTTCCTTTGTTCCCGAACGCGCTCTGCCTGGCCAGAATGGACCATAGCAGGCGTCATGAGCCCCAGTGATGAATGCCGATGATGGTTGTTGGACCAGTCGCAAAAGTCCTGCGCTCAGACCCTTACATCCTGAAGACAGCCAAATCGATCCGGCAATGTGGGATGGTATTTGACGGTTTTGAACTGGGCTTCTGAGAATGGATTGTCATTAGATACATGGGGCCTACTATGCGATTTTTCCACTCCCAGATCGGATAAGAGCAGGGCTACCGATTTGGCTTTCATGGCACGCCCTCTATCCGAATTCAAGGTAAGTTATTGTGGGACAACACCTTGCCTCCGACAACTGACCTCGATGAGTTCTGATGCCAGTTGGGCGGATTCGCATTCAGCAACCATAAACCCTGGTACATAACGACTGAATACACCAATAATGACGTATAGATAATAGTAATGAAAAGGGGCAGGCCCTTTCAGCTTTGTGATGTCCCAGGACCATAATTCATTTTCTGAGGTGGCCAAAAGTTCCGGTTTTTCATACCGATGCTGCTGGCGCTGGCGGCGTTCTGTGACCTGGTCATGGTCGCCTAAAATACGGTACATACTGCGCCAGGAACAATGATAGGCCCCTTCATCAAGCAGCGTGGCATATACCTGGCGAGGGGAAAGATCGCAGAAGCATCCGCAGTTTATGGGTTGCGGTGACCCGACGACGCTGCGGGCGGGGCACCACCTCTGTGGCTCGTTCAGCTAATACTGCCGGGATGGCACCGTTAAAGGCACTATGTTTTTCGTGATCACGAGACATGATATAAATCTCCTACGCCCTACAAAAGCTACTCTAATTACGGGAGGAAAAGTGTCTCACTTAATATAGGCGCACAGGGTATTATAATCATGGCATTGTGCCAGGTAGTCCGCATTCTCATGGGCAGATGCCAGCAGTACCTTGATGGCTACCTCGCGTTTGAGTTTGGAACCCCGAGCCAGATACACCTCGCCTATCCCACCTTTACCAAGTGGTCGGATAACCTCATAGTGCGCGAGTGTCTGACCTGCGTTCATGATTTTGTACCTAATTCTTTTGGCAATATAACCGTTTGCTAATCATCGAACGAGCGGCAGCGAGTATCCCCATGCATTAGCGTGTTAGACTGCCAGGTCTCCAAGTTTCAGTATGTTACTCCTGCGTCTTCAGCTGCGCCTTGTCTTGTACCAGTGTGCTCACCGGCGTGCCCGTCTCACCAGGCTCTACCTCCTGTACCATCACAAATCACCGCCGTAATTCCTCAGGCTTGGCCGGCAGCCAGGTAGCCATCGTCGAAACACATATCGGTGTATTCATTCCAACCGACTCTATGGGTCCCAGTAATGCCCACCACGACACTGATATCGGAGAACGTGGGCACATCCGTGGCGTAGAGGGAAGGAAAGATGATGGGCCGGCAGGTCGCGTTGCATCATTTTAATTACCATGACTTCGAACGGTTCCTGGCTTGCATCGGCTTTGGCGGCCAGGCGTTGCACATCCTTTTTTATTGCCAAATCTACAACATCGTCCGCTCCAAGCTGCCTCGCCCTCGGAAGCCCGTCAAGGAGCCTCGTAAGCCTCGCCCGTGTTAAAAGTCCTATGGGTACCGGTGGTCGCATAGGATCATGTCTGTCCTCCCCGGCTATCAGCACGCATCAATTTGGATACCTTTGCAGCCAGGTTCCAAATTACGGTCGTATGTGCCATTGTTGATCAGCGGACCGGACCTCTATATTGCGCCATCTTGCGGTGGCACCCTGACCGAAGATGCTCTGCTTGTACTTGGGGTCCAGTCCAGGCACAATACCCCCGCGACCGTCTGGCAAGTCGTCCAACAGCGTAAAGATCCCCATATTAACTGAAAACCGGATCGGTTTGATCACCGGCGCCGCCGGCGGGCCAACCGAAGCTACCCACATGACCTGATGCATCAACGCTCCATCAACCAGCCATTCAGCGTGATCAGGACCCGGGGTGAGCATCCCATCCTCGCCGGGATCATAGCGGATCTCGTAGCGATGCCACGATCCCGGCTCGATTGTGAGATCGGTCAGGACCGGATCGGCCAGGGGCCTGGCGGTGCCAGCGCCGCCAGGGGCAATGACGGTAAATAACTCTCTCAAAGCGAGTACCCGCCGGTTGGAAACTTCAAAATTCAGGACCACCCCAGTTGAGTCGTCAATCAGGGAGATTGAGCCACAGCCAAGCCTCGGATCGTCCGGGTCCGCCCCGAACGGATTGGCGGCGGCGCCGTGCACGTCAACGGCCATGTCAACGGCTACCGAGAAGCCATTGCCGGTGGGAAAGCGACGATCGGTGCTAACCAACGCTTTGACGTGATCACGGGGATCGTCGAAGCGGAGCGTGAAGCATGGAATCTCGATCTTAAATTCGGGCTGCTTGAGTGTCGGCGGCGTGATCGTGGCGGTCGGATCGAGCGCCACGAAATCACCTGCCTGGACAATATGCCAGCCGGCGTCGATCACAGGCGAGCCGGCAGACCAATCATGAAAGTCACGTCCCTCGCCGGCCAACATGTGGGTAGGCGCCGGCAGCCCTCTCCAGACATCAACTGTTTGAGGCTCGTTTTTCCAGTTTAACGACTGATACGTTTCCTCGTCCCGGATCAGGTCTATTTCGCAGGTGAGTTCGATCACATTGCCGGCGGGGTCAGGGATATAGATGAACAAGTTGTGGCCGGGGCCGTGACGACTAGGTCCGTAGATGATGGGCACATTGTTGCGCCAGAGGTGATCACACATGCGCTTGATTTCATCCCAATCGGCCAGGTCATAGGCATAGTGATTCACCTTGGCCTGGCCGACATTCAGCAGGGCTATCCCATGATGTTCCTGATTGCAGCGCAGCCAGGTCACTGAATCCTCGGCCGTATCAGACACCCGAAATCCGAGCACCTCGGTATAGAAGGCCACTGAGCGTTTAAGATCGGTCGTCATGAGTGTGATATGGCCGAATTTAAGGGGCCGCACCTCACGCGGCTGAAGGGGTTCGTCGCTCGTCTCCATGCCCGTGTATAACTCAAGCCGGTTCCCATCCGGATCTCGGAAGCAGAGCGCTGCGCCGTGGCCTGGCTCGGCGTAAACTCTGTCCTGCGGTTGGACGCCATGCCTTGCCAGCACCTCCTGGGCGGCTTGCAGTGCCGCCTCATCGTGCACTTCCAGCCCCAGGTGATGCATCTCCCTGGTCTCACCCGGATAAATGGCCAGGCAGTGATGCTCGGTATTGCAACGCAAAAAGACCGCACCGTCCCCACGTCCTGAGGCGGGTACCCCCTGGGTACCTGAGCTTGTCGAAGGGATACGATCCAGCCCAACGATATTCTCGTAGAAGGCAGCGGTCTCTTCCACATTGGGGACGGTGATGGCGACGTGCCCAAGCCGTTTTATTCTAAACACAGTTGAGACTCCTTCTTTTTTAGAGATTGGAGATTGGAGATTTCAACGCTCCAATTTTTAGTCGCCAGTCGCCAATCTCATCAGGCCGCGAATTTATTCATGGCCTCGGTGGATGGGTTGAGCTGTTACTGAATGCTAAAGCCGCCATCGAGCACCAGGGCGTGCCCGTTGAGATACGAGGCCCGATCAGAGCTGAGCCAGAGCACCGCGTCCGCCACCTCCTGGGGATCAATTAAGCGTTTCATCGGATAGTCGGCGGTCAGTTCGGCCGCCACCTCGGCATCACCCTCTGTAAACCGGTCGAGCATTGGCGTGGCAACAATGGCCGGACAGACCGCGTTCACCCGAATGCCGGCGGCGGCGTATTCCAGCGCCGCAGCGCGGGTGAGCCCAATCACGCCATGCTTGCTGGCCACATAAGAAGCCATGTTTGTCTGCCCCAACAAGCCAACGACCGACGCGGTATTCACGATAGCGCCACCACCCTGCTCCAGCATCGGTGGGATCTCGTGTTTCAGACATAGCCAGATTCCTTTGAGGTTGATACTTACCACCCGGTCCCAGTCTGTCTCTGAGCTATCGGCGATCGACGCCATGACCGGTTCAATACCGGCGTTGTTGTGGGCCATATCCAGCCGGCCAAATGCAGCGATGGTCTGGCGAACCATTTCCTCGACCTCGCCGCCCTTGGATACATCCACCTGTATGAAGAAGGCTTCACTCCCCGCCGCTTCAATGAGGCGCGCCGTCTCCCGGCCGGCTTCGACCTGCACATCGGCCACCACAACCCTGGCGCCTGCCCGTCCATACGCCAGCGCGGTTGCACGACCGATGCCAGACGCACCGCCGGTCACCAACGCCACCTTGTTTTCAAAACTTACGACCATCGCAACCTACCCGATTTAGAGATTAGCCATTTCAACGCTCTAATCTCGAATTTTCTACGCAAGCAGCCCACCATCCACAGCCATCAAGTGGCCGGTAACGAGTGAAGCAGCATCGGTGCACAGCCATACTACGACCTCCGCGACCTCCTCTGGCTCACCTATTCGACCGTTCGGTGACTCTGCAATAAATGCATCAACAGCCTCTGAATTACCGGCGATCTGCCTCTGCACCATGGGCGTTAAAATCAAGCCTGGATTGACGGCATTTATCCGTATGCCTGATTTGGCATACTCTAGCGCGGCTGTGCGCGTCAGGATGACAACGCCACCTTTAGAGGCACTATAGGCCGGCAATTCAGGCACCCCTCTCATTCCCGCGTTTGAGCCAGCATTGACAATGACACCCCTGCCTTGCTTGAGCATCTGAGGAATCTCATACTTCATACACAGCCAAATGCTTTTTAGGTTGCCGTTCATGATGCGATCAAAATTCTCCTCAGTACAGTCAACTGTGGTGCCCATTTCTCCCAGGATGCCAGCATTGTTGAAGGCACAGTCCAGCCGGCCATAGACCTCAACACATTTGGCAATTAACGTTTCGACCTCGGCCGCCTTCGAGACATCGCACGTGACGAAAAGGGCTTTGCCGCCGGCCGCCTCGATGAGGCTCACCGTCTTCTGTCCACCTTCGACCTGTATATCGGCAATCACAACTTTGGCGCCTTCCCGTGCAAACGCCAGTGCAGTCGCCCGGCCAATGCCTGACGCTCCACCAGTCACTAATGCGATCTTGCTTTCTAAACTGCCTTTCATTAGGATCCCTTTATCGAAGATAACTTCCAGTAACTTCCAGTGCATGTATGGTGGCAATATTTGAATGTTTTAAACTCACAGCGGCTTTTGCTTCACGCCGAAATCGTGCGAGACGTGCCTCATCCTGCCAGACGGCATCAGGCAGAACTTTGACTGATACCTGCCGGTCCAGCTTGGTATCCTCAGACAGATATACTTCCCCCATGCTACCCTTACCAAGGGGTCGGATAATCTCATAGTGCGCGAGTGTTTGACCTGAGTTCATAGTTTTGACTCTTCAATCATTAAGAAAGAGAACGAGCTCTATTTTATGATTATGATGCAGAGGAAGAAATCGGTTCGCAATGTAACACCATCAACTGGTCTAGGCGCAGACCAAGACTCGCATAGGTATGACCGTTACGATCGCTAAATCCCACCTCATAGGCCGTACCATTTGCTAAAATATCCACGACCGTTCCCACTTGACCCTGCCAGAGATCCTGTCCTGGTATATCCTCTGTAAGTACAACAGTCTCAGTAGCTTGATTGTTTTTTGCATAGTCACTCCCCTTATAACACATAACAACGGGTCAGTCGTGGTATCGTGTCACCAGCTTCAATAATCCAGGCACTACGAATTTGAGCCTGTTTATCGCGCCAATCCAGTTGGAAATCTACCGTATACCGCGGTCCATATATATCCTGAAAGCCTAGTTGGGCTTCATGACTTTGTACTATATTTAGAAGTATTTCCCGTAATTCCTCAGCATCGTCTGTTGTCATGCCAAGTGCAGAAATAAACACGCGAGCCTTGTGTTTACCTTCATCATGATGAGGATTTAAACAATAATCCTGTAATTTTCGGATATCTATGACCGCGTGTTCAAAGTTTGGAAGTTTCATGAAATATAGAAAAAAGTTATGAAATGCATCGAGAGACGGTTTCTATTTGAAAAATAACTGTAAAAATCAGATTACGCTACCTTTACCAAGGGGTCGGATAATCGTATCGTGCGCGAGTGTTTAACCTGAGCTCATGAATTTGTCTTTTCAAAAATTAAGAAAGAGAGCGCATGCTGTTTTAAGCATTTTTCAAATTCATCAAACGAAGGCTGAAAATCAGGAATCGAGCGAGTGATCAACGGGCCCATCAAACCAGTAAACTCTTCATTCATTGAAAACCCTGCTACATTCTCATTTATCATGTTAATAGAATATGTACGTTTTCCAGTGAACAAACCTAAGGGCATTCCGCCGGTCCAGACTATTGATTGGTGAGGAATAAATTCAGTCACTTTAAGTGGAAATGCTCGCCCTGGGCTTGCTTTCGCAAAGACCGTAACTTTGAGGACTTAGCGGTTACGTGCCCGCTGGCCCCGGGTGCACCACACCTTATATCCGATTCCTGTTCGTCACCCCGCACATTCGAATCCAGCTTCCTTCAGACCCCACCTCACGGTGGATGCCCTTGCGTGCATCTTGCCTTCGGCTCCGCGAACACCTGACACGGGGACTTGCACCCCGCAGGAAATACGTTATGTCCGGCACACACGGCTTGCTAATCAGTCAGACGCGAAGCGTTCTGATGCATTTGCTTGTGTACGCCCGGCATTGTCATCTTTCGCCCTATAATATACCTGTTGTTTTCACCCAAAGTATACCAGGCGTTTTCTACCGAAGATACGTAAAGTACTATCCGAAGGCAACTTATGAAGATGTCGTATTTTATATAGCCTCCTTCGCCTTCCTTTACCTCGACAACCTTTCCGATGCACCGAACATGATTCAACCAAGCATACTTTTCCTCAGAAGCCCTTAAGGTTGGAGTGATGATAACGTAAATATCTTTCGATGTTAATACATCTCCCTTTATCATCCGCTCGAATGCTTCCTCCGAAGCACTGAAAATTCCTTTGTATTGGAGGTAGATCAGTGCATCATCATCCGTCTTGATCGTGCCGCGGACATCCAAGCGGGTGCTGCCCCCGGGCAAGACCTGCGTCCAATCCGCACCAGGCGCTACAAGTTTTCCGCTAATCTTAGGCCCCTTTACCCAACCGCCCTCCTTAAAGTTGTAGATCAATAAAGCGCATCAATCTCCTGAGACGGACTAGTCGGAATGTGCAGAGTCATCAGAAACTCACTGGAAATTTCCGTGGTCTGAGCTATGGCGAAATTCGCGATAAACAACTCCACTGCGAATACGTAGGTAATTATTGGTTTTAGCATCCTGATCCCCTTCATAATTAGCCCCATCCTTCGCGTTGATGTTCCCCCGATTTGATGGACCGTATTAGAAGCATGGATTATACTTTTCGTAACCATTTTTATCAAAGGAGTGTCTCCTTCCCGAAGATTAAACGTCGC
>Ga0114999_10005007_pt1 | contig 15763 bp, 15 predicted proteins | sample ArcticOcean_MG_C_3_FD_89820 | JGI IMG/M metagenome (GOLD analysis project Ga0114999, IMG submission 89820) | Marine microbial communities from western Arctic Ocean - ArcticOcean_MG_CB8_126 | ecosystem: Environmental > Aquatic > Marine > Oceanic | place: Arctic Ocean: Canada Basin | collected...
CCGGCGAGACGGTGCGCGAGGGCGACACGATTCTGGGCCTCGCATCCTCGGGCGTGCATTCGAACGGCTATTCCCTGGTGCGCAGGCTGGTCGCCCAATCGGGGCTGAGCTACGGCGATCCCGCACCTTTCGACCCGGACCAAAGCCTTGGCGAAGCCCTGCTGGCGCCCACGCGCATCTATGTCCGCGCCTGCCTCGCCGCGATCCGTGTCGGCGGGGTGCATGCGCTGGCCCATATCACCGGCGGCGGATTGGTCGAGAATATCCCCCGGGTTCTGCCGGACGGGCTGGGCGCGGTGCTCGATGCCGCGGCCTGGACCGCCCCGCCGGTCTTCAGCTGGCTGGCGCGCAGCGGGCCGGTCGCGGCGGAGGAAATGGCACGGACCTTCAACTGCGGCATCGGCATGGCCGTCGTGGTCGACCCTGAGCGCGCGGACGCGATCGAGACATGTTTGCGAGAATCCGGCGAAACGGTCCATCGCATCGGCAAGGTCGTGCGCGCCGAAGGTACAACGCGGACGACCATCGAGAGCATGGGTGATGGCGCGGGTGGGGCATGGTCGAGCTGATCCTGGGCGTGATGATTTCGGGCCGGGGATCCAATCTCCAGGCCCTGATCGATGCCTGCGCAAGCCCCGACTATCCGGCGCGTATCGCCCTCGTGATTGCCAATAGACCCGGCGCCGGCGGCCTTGCCTGGGCCGAGGCAGCCGGTATTCCGACCGCCACGATCGCCCATCGCGATTTTCCGACCCGCGAGGAATTCGAGGATGAAATTTCGGCGACCCTGAAAGACGCAGGGGTCGAACTGGTCTGTCTGGCCGGATTCATGCGGCTTCTGAACCCCACCTTCGTCGAGACCTGGCGGAATCGACTTATCAATATCCATCCGTCCCTGCTGCCGGCCTATAAGGGCCTCGGCAGCCATGCTAGGGTGCTGGCCGACGGCGTACGCTTCACCGGCTGCACCGTGCATTTCGTCCGCCCGGAAATGGATGTCGGCCCGATTGTCGCCCAGGCCGCCGTCCCGGTTCTCTCAAATGACGACGAAGACGCCCTGGCCTCCCGCGTGCTGGCGGCCGAGCATCGCTGCTATCCCCTCGCCGTCAGGCTGATCGCCGAAGGACGGGTGCGAATTATGGATGAGCGGGTTTCGATCGACCGCGCGGCGGTGCCGGATCGGGCACTCTTCAACCCAGCAGAGGCCTAAGCGCACGCAAGCCGAGCCGTGACGGGCCTATCGCTTGATATACGCCTCTTGCATATAGGCGAGGCGCAATTCGCAATCATACTTAACCAGCATGAACCAGCCCTTGAGGTTCTGCACCAAAAAGTTCGCGCCGGAGACCTTGCGGGCCACGAAGGTATAGGAGCCTCTTTCCGCCGGACAGACGGCCAAGCCGGCATCGTTCGCCAAGGTGACCCCGACGCCGTCGATCCTGTAATTGCCCTCGATCGGTTCGCCGTCGTCCGGAATCTGGACGAGCAAGCGTCCATCATCGCCGAAGGTAATGGTCAAACCGTCCAATTCTCTCTCCCAGGTCCCGAGGAGCTGGGCCTTGCGATCGGGCGGCGCCAGCGGTTAGACGGCATATTCTAAACAGCCGGTCAGCAGCAGAAAGGCGGCGATCATGGCGGCCAGCAGAATGGGTCTGGTAATCGAAGTCCCTCAGAGACGAACTTCACCATGCGGGAAATTGCACGGATCGGGCCGATCCGATTGCGTCGGCCCGCGAGCCTCAGTATACAGAATGCGAACGGCCAAATACATCAACGGGTGGGGGCACAGAATGGCATCCGAATCGCTCAATCAAGAGATTGCGGAAACCTCCCGCAAGGGCTTCGAGAGCTTCGTCAAATACAGTTCCGTAATATCTGCATTCGTCGTTATCGTGTTGCTGTTGATGGCGGCATTCCTGCTCTGACCGGTGGCACAAGCCGATCGCACAAGAAAAAACGCGGCCGTTTCCGGCCGCGTTTTCGATTCTCGAATCAGCGAGACCAGGAAAGTTAGCCGACGATCTCGCAGCCGCTAAAGAAATAGGCAATCTCATTCGCCGCGTTCTCGGCCGAATCGGAGCCGTGGACCGAATTCGCTTCGATCGACTCGGCGAAGGCCTTGCGGATCGTGCCTTCCGCCGCATCGGCAGGATTGGTCGCCCCCATCACCTCGCGATTGCGCGCCACCGCGCCCTCACCTTCGAGTACCTGGACGACGACCGGGCCCGAGGTCATGAAATCGCACAAGCCGCTGTAGAAAGGGCGCTCCTTGTGCACAGCATAGAAGGCTTCCGCCTGCCCGCGCGTGAGGCAAATGCGCTTCTGCGCCACGATGCGGAGCCCCGCCGCTTCCAGCATGGCGTTGATTGCGCCGGTCTGATTCCGCCGCGTGGCATCGGGCTTGATGATGGACAACGTTCGCTCGACGGCCATGGGCTCCGTCCTCTCTGCATGAAATGAATGATCGATAAACAAAAGGCGCGCGCCTTATAGCGGCGCGCGCCTGAGTCGGCAACCGGGGGGCCCGTGCCGCGTCAGTCGTCCTGGTCGATGGGGGAGCCCGCCGTGCCGCAGACACAACCGATGCTGCCGACGGTGCCCGCCGAGCCAACCACGCCGTTGACGCCGTGGATACGCGGGGCGTCGAGGGCCTCATCTCGGAGTTCGTCAGAAAACGCCTTTTCGGTATCCGTCATTTCGATCTCCATCCAACCATCCAAGGGTATAGGCGACCCCCCGACCGGTCAGCTCGCATGACGTGACAGCGCCATATCTCGCGATGCCTTTCCCACATAACAGAATAACTCAAAATCGATGACCGGACAATCAACGGAAAAGCGCAGAGCGAAGACGCACCGGTTCACGCCCTCTTTTCCCAGCCTCCTCGCTCAGTCTGCTGCCAATAAGTAAGTTTATGCCCCGCATCTTTATACCACGTCCAACGTGTCCGGGCGGCAGCGACGATCTCGGGATCGTTACCGTCAAACAATTCACAAGCGATCGAATAGTCGCCTATCATGGACGACGTTGCGCCGTCGGTCAGGACGAGGACATCGGCGCCATTGGGGTTCTCCTCGGTCTGGGTCAGCCAGATCGGCTGGCGCTCGGCCCGACCGTCGCGCGCCGAGCCATGGGGCAGGAAGGCCCGGTCCTCATACGTCCAGAGCTGGCCGGCGAGGAGTTCGACGCGTTCCTCGGACCTTGCCATGACCACCGCCCGGCTGCCCTGCTCCAGGATCTTTGCGAGAAGCTCGGGCAGCGCACGCTCCAGCGGCTTGCGCTGGAGGTGATAGAAGCGGATCTCGGTCACGGCCGCCCTACCCCGGCGCTACGCGTGGCTAGGCTTCGTAGTGGTCGGCCACCAAGCGTTCCAGCAGGCGAACGCCGAAGGCGGTCGCGCCCTTGGGCACGGTCGGCTTGTCCTTGGTCGACCAGGTCACACCGGCGATATCGAGATGCGCCCAGGGCACCTTGTTGACGAAGCGCTGGAGGAACTGGGCCGCCGTGATGCTGCCGGCGCCGCCCGCGGTCGAGATATTCTTCATATCCGCGATCGGCGAATCGATGGCCTTGTCGTAATCCGCATGGAGCGGGAAGCGCCAGATCGGTTCGTCCACCGCCTTGCCCGCCGCTTCGAGCCGCCTCGCCAATTCGTCGTCGTTGCTGAACAGGCCGCCATGGACGTTGCCCAGGGCGACGACTATAGCGCCGGTCAAGGTCGCGAGGTTGACCATGAATTCCGGCTTGAAGCGGTTCTGCGTGTACCAGAGCGCATCGGCCAGGACGAGCCGGCCTTCGGCATCGGTGTTCAGGACCTCGATAGTCTGCCCCGACATGGAGGTCACGACATCGCCAGGCCGCTGTGCATTGCCGTCGGGCATGTTCTCGACGAGGCCGAGGACACCGATGACATTGACCTTGGCCTTGCGGCCGGCCAGGGCCTTCATCAGCCCGCTGACGACGCCGGCGCCACCCATGTCCCATTTCATGTCCCACATGCCGTTGCCCGGCTTGATGGAGATGCCGCCCGTGTCGAAGGTCACGCCCCTGCCGACAAAGGCGATGGGTTTGGATTTCTTGGATTTGGGCGCCCCGTTCCACTGCATGACGACGAGTTGCGATTCGCGGCGACTGCCCAGCCCGACCCCCAGGAGGGAGCCCATGCCCAGTTTCTCCATCTGCTTCTCGCCCAGCACCTCGACCTTGACGCCCAGCTTGGTCAGCGCCTTGACCTCGGCCGCAAAGCTTTCCGGATAGAGGATATTCGCCGGCTCGGACACCAGATCGCGGGTGAAGTGCACGCCGTCGCCGATCATGCCGAGGGGTTGGTAAGCCCGTTTAGCCGCGGCCGCACCTTTGACACCGAAGGCCACCTTCTTGAGGCGCGGCTTGTCCTCCTTCTTCATGGTCGTGCGGTATTTGTCGAAGCGATAGGCACGCAGGCGCAGGCCGAAAGCCATATGCGCCGCAATCTCAGGCGCGCCCATCCCCGCTTTCCCGGCAGCTTCCACGAGCACGATGACCGGACCGGCGATCTTGGCCAGCTTGGTATAGAGCGTGCCGCCGGCCTTCTCGGCCCCGAGAGTGTTGAGCGCGTTAGCCTTGCCCATGCCGATCGCCATGATCCGGTCGAGTTTGGAGCCGGCCGGCGCAAGAAGCTCCGCCGTTTGGCGCGCCTTACCGGTGAAATCCGCGGCCTTCATCGCCCGCGAAAGCGCGCCATTCAGGCGATCGTCGGCGGCCTTGGCGGCGGGCGTCAGCACGTTTTCCTCGAACACGCCGACGACGAGAGTTCCGGATGTCGGCAGTTTGGGTTCGGAAAATGCGATCTGCATGGCTGTTGCGTTCCTTGTTTGAGTGGCGCAGTCGGGTGTCGGGCGCGGCGAAAACGAGTTGGCGCACACTCTAGCCGATGGGGCAGCAAAGGAAAGCCCGGCTACTAACGTGTGCCGCCCGGACCGAGATAACGGAAGATGCCCGGGCGCCCCGCCCGATCGCGCACCGCTTCGGCCAACCAAGCCGGCAGGCGATCGGCCGTATCGGCACCGTAATGCAATACGTCCCAGTAGTTTTCGTCGCGCATGGCAATATCCGAGCGAAACATGAAATCAACGACATGGGCATTGTCGAGCCTGCTGCCGATATCGACCAGACGGCGGCGGCATTCGCCCCATTTGGAGGCCGTCAGGGAACCCGGGGCCGTCTGCGCCCGGTGATGATAGGGCACGAGCATGAGGATCTTGGTCGTGGCTGCCGGCAGATTGTTCAGCATGGGCGCCAGATCGGCATGGGTCGCATAGACCCAGGCCTGCCGCTCTTCGTCCGGCACGCTCACCGGAGGCTCTACCGGCGCCACCGGTTCGCGCGGTCCCTTGCCATAAATATGGCCGCGCGCCCTTTCGAGATCGTACTCGTCGGGTGACGGCAGAAAAGCGCGAAAGCCGTTGGAATGAAAAGCGGAATCATGGAGACCGAGAAGCCAGCCTATCTCCTTGCCCGTCTGCTCCAAGGCGCGCAGGTTGAACAGGTGCAGAAGATCGTTCCAGCGGTCCTCGTCGTACATCCAGGCCGGGAAGGGACGCGGCGTGAAGCGCTCATACGTGTCCTGGCGCTCGCACCAGATGATATCGATAGCCACCACGACCGTCTTAGTGGCGTCATGGTGCCGGGCGAACAGGTCCAGAAGCATCCGTTGCTCGTAGGCCGTGCCACTGTTGAGTGAGAGATTGGCGAATCTGCCGCCGAACGCTTCCTCGAGCAGATCGGGACGCAGCATCCGCGTCATCGAGGTGCCGATCACGACACTGTCATAGGCCAGGTCGCGCGCGATGGCCGGATAGGAGAAACGCTGGTTCGAATCGACTGGGGCGCGGGCCAGCGGCGGCGAGAACCAGACCGTCGCGTAGGGGTCGACGAGCAGAACGGCGAGATAGAGCAGCGTGCCGAGCCCCCCCGCCAGTCCAATCACCCATCGCCAGTAACCGCGCCAGCTCATCACGCCCTCAGAACTGAAAATAGATGAATTCGACGGCACGCCCGCCGCCGACCAGCAGCGCGACATAGAGCGCGAGCGCACCGGTCGCGGTTGCCGCGAGGCAGGATGGCCGCAGACGATCGAGGGCCAGGCGCTGGCTGGTCGGCAGAGCAAGGACGACGGCGGCGCCCAACCCGATAATCCAGAGATCCTCGGGTCGCCCCAGAACGAATCCCAGACCGCCTTCCCCGGCCCCGAGCATGCTGGCCCACAGGGCCCAGGCGGAGGCGAAGCTTTCTGCCCGGAACATGACCCAGGCGAAGAAGACTATGAGCATGGTCAGGGCCCAGCCGACCATTCTCGGCAGGGCGATTCCGACTCGGCCCCAGAGCCGCTGGATCGCGAGGGCAAGGCCGTGAAACCCGCCCCAGACCACGAAGGTCCAAGCCGCCCCGTGCCACAGCCCGCCGAGCAGCATCGTCACCATCAGAGCAAAAATCATGCGCGCCGCGCCATGGCGGCTGCCGCCCAGGGGGATATAGAGATAGTCGCGCAGGAAGCGCGACAGGGTCATATGCCAGCGGCGCCAGAATTCGCTCACCGAAACCGCTCGGTAGGGCGCATTAAAGTTGACCGGCAGGGCGAAGCCGAACAGCAGAGCGAGGCCGATCGCCATGTCCGAATAGCCGGAGAAATCGAAATAGATCTGTAAACCGAAAGCGGCGGCTGCGAGCCATGAATCCGCCATACCAAGCGCCGTGCCCGCCGCCGAAGCGGAAAAAAGCGGATCGGCCAGGGGCGAGAGTTGATCCGCCAGCAGGGTCTTTTTCGCCAATCCAATGACGAAGAGCGTCAGGCCCCGCGAAAACATCTCATCGAAGCCCGCACGCAGCGGGTGCAGGGCATATTGCTGAATGATCTCGTTATGGCGGACGATCGGCCCTGCAATGAGCTGAGGAAAGAAGGTAACGAACAGGACAAAATCCTCGAATCGATAGAGCGGCGCGCGACCGCGCGCCCGGTCCACCAGATAGGACACCTGCTGGAAGGTGAAGAAGCTGATGCCGAGGGGCAGGACTATACCCCAGGCGGAATGTTCGATGCCGAAGAGCGCAGTCAGGCTATTCGCGAAGAAATCGGCGTATTTGAAGATCCCCAGAACGAGCAGGTTGAGACCGACGCCGATAACGGCATGCCACCTTGCGGCATGCGCGCCGATGGCGCGCGCGAACAGCCAATTGACCCCGACCGACGCGACAAGCAAGGGAACCAGCCTCAGATCCCAATAGCCATAGAAGACGACGGAAGCCGCAATCAGCAGCCAAGCACGTAGGCGTGGCCGTGCCGCCCAGAAATAGAAAACCGCCAGGACTGCCGGCAGGAAGGCGATCAGGAACACCTGTGAGGAGAACAGCATAACCCGATCAGCCGCAGGTCAGGGAGAGCGCCGCAGCCCTATTTGTCACCATTCGGAGGCGAAATCTAAAACAGGCTCTCCATAGGAATCGAATAGGTCAAGCTGACCGTTTCAGTTCCCGGGTTCAGGTCGCTGAGAACCTTGCCGTGGGACATGTGATGGAAGCCCACGCCGAGTTGGGATTCATTGTCGAACTGATAGTTCACATCGAAGCCGGAGCGCAGGACGCCGGCGCTGCCGAGATTCTTGCCGTTGCCGGCGTAATAAACGGTCGGCGCCAGATTGGGAGAGATCACGAGACGCGGCCCGAAATAGGCATCGACGCGCAGGCCCGCATAGCCATAGGCACCGCCATCGGAGGTCCCATCGACCCCGATGAAGGGCTTGAATCGCCACAAGAACAAATCCGACCGATATTCCATCTTGAACAGTGCGGCCTGATTCTCGTCGTCGACCGCGTCGAAGAAGCCGCCGCCAAAGGTCAGCAGGTCGGGATTGCGGTGCTCCGGCGGGTCCGCGAACATGGACCAGATCAGGATCGGCACGCTGCCGATGATGATGCCATTCACGGCAGGATCGGCGCGGGAAGAGGATTCGGCACCCAGCCAACCGCAAAGAACGGCGACTAGCGCCAGGATTGAGCGGCGCATCATGGTATCGGTCTTTCTTAATGTCCCCCTGGATTCTAACGCAACATCATAAGAGCGTCGCCGTCAGACGCAACTGATTTGGCGGTGGCCTATTTCACCTCCGTCGTTGATCGACGCGGAATCACACGCTATTGGAATGGTTTGGGTAATTCGGCGACGCGCGGTCGCCAGCGGGGCGAAATGACGAAAAGCTGGCCGGCCGGGCGCAAGAGCGGCTGCGAAGTGGAAAAACGTGTCCTTGCGATGGCGCTCGCCATCGGCCTTCCGCTGGCCGTCATGCTGTCGATCGAACCGGGCCTGGATCATTGGGCGACCGCCCTGTTCCACGATCCTGAACGCGGTTTCGTCGCCTCCTATGCCGAACCATGGATCACCATACGCAAACTCCTGAAGGTGGCGGGCGTCGGTCTCGCCGTCGTGCTTTTTGCGTCGATCGCCCATCGGATCCTGCGGCGCAGCTATCTCTGGGTTCTGGATTGGCGGGCCATCGTCTATATCGTCGCCGTGATCGGCCTCGGGCCCGGCCTGATCGTCAATGGCGTCCTGAAGGAGAATTGGGGGCGCGCTCGGCCCTCGCACACGACTGAATTCGGTGGCCAGAAAACCTATAGCCCGCCGCTCGTCATTGCCCATCAGTGCGACCACAACTGCTCTTTCGTTTCGGGCGACGCGGCCTGGGGCTTCGCCTTCGTGGCCTTCGGGTTTCTGGGCCGGACGCGCCGGCAACGCCTCCTCGGCTTCCTCGGTGGCCTGGCTTTCGGGACGGCAATGGGATTGCTGCGTATCGCCCAAGGCGGCCATTATCTCAGCGATATATTCTATTCGGGCGTGATAACCGTCGGGCTCGCCTGGCTACTCTATGACCTGTTGATCAGACGCGCCTGGCTCGGCCCACGCGGTCGTCCGAATGAAAGCGGAGTCGATCCGGCGCACTAAAACCTTTGATCGGATAGTTTTTACTGGTTGATCAATTAACTAAGGAAATTCTATAAGACTCTGGATGAATGCTATTGGGCGCTACATTTTTCGGCAAATTTTCGAGGCGACGGCCTTCGTCACCGTCGCCCTCGCTTGCGCGGTATGGCTGACGCAGTCCTTGCGCTATGTCGAATTGATCGTCAATCGAGGCCTCTCGATCGGCCTGTTCGGCTATCTGACCGTCTTGCTGCTGCCGACGTTCCTGCTGGTCATCCTGCCCATTTCGCTCTTCTGTGCGATCCTGTTCATTTACAACAAGCTCATGTCGGACAGCGAATTGGTCGTGCTTCGCGCGGCCGGGTTGAGCAACCTGGCCCTGAGTCGGCCGGCCATCATGATGGGCCTCGGCGTCGTGATCATCTGCTATAGCCTGAGCCTCTATTTCCTGCCCGCCTCGTTCCGCCAATTCAAGAATCTGGAATACACGATCCGCAACGACTACTCGGCGATCTTGCTCCAGGAGGGCGCGTTCAACAGTCTCAATGACGGCCTGACCGTCTATGTCCGATCGCGGGAATCGAGTGGCGAACTGCTCGGCATCCTCGTCCATGACAGCCGCATTCCCGAGAAGCCCGTCACCATGATGGCCGAGCGCGGCGCCCTTGTGATCAGCGACGAAGGACCGCGGGTCCTGATGATCAACGGCAACCGCCAGGAAGTGCAGCGCGAGAGCGGACAGCTTTCGCTGCTCTATTTCGACCGCTACACCTTCGATCTCGGCCAGTTCACCGGCCGGCTGGAAACGCGCTGGCGCACGCCCGAGGAACGCTATCTGCACGAGCTTATCTGGCCCGACTATTCCAACGAGGGCGACGCCTATTACGCCAAAAAACTGATCACGGAAGGCCATCAACGCCTTGTCGCGCCGCTCTATGCGCTCGGCTTCGTTCTGATTTCCCTTGCCAGTCTTCTGGCCGGCGAGTTCGATCGGCGCGGGCAGGCAAAGCGCGTCATCTTCGCGGTCGGTGCGGTGGTCGTCGTGCAGGCCGCCGGCATTGCTTTCCAGAATTTGGCGGCGAAACATATCGAAACGATTCCGCTGATGTATCTCAACGCGGCCATGCCGATTTTGGTTTCGAGCATCATCCTGGCGCGCGGAGCACGGCGGCGGACGGCGCGCGGCCTGCGCCCCGCTGTCAGCGCGGCCTGAGGCCGCGATGCGACTAACCACAACCTTGTCGCGCTATATCGGACGCCAGTTCCTGATTTGGTTCTCGGTCGCCTTCGGCGGTTTGGTCGGATTGATCCTGCTGCTCGACACGGTCGAACTCATGCGGCGCGCCTCGGGCAAACCCGACGCCACACTGGACATCGTAATGTCGATGGCACTCCTGAAATTGCCGAACATGGCGCAGGAGGCAGTGCCCTTCGCGATTCTCTTCGGCGGCATGGCCGCATTCTGGCGTCTGGCGCGCAGCAGCGAGATCGTCGTCGTCCGCTCGGCCGGCGTGTCCGCCCTACAGTTTCTGCTGCCGGTCCTGGTGATTGCCTTTTCCATCGGCGTGTTCAAGGTCGCGGTGTTCAATCCCTTCGCCTCGGTCACGCTGTCGCGTTTCGAACATATCGAGGGAAAATACCTGCGCGGGCGGTCGAGCCTGCTCGCCGTGTCCAGTTCGGGGGTCTGGCTGCGTCAGGCCGACGACTTTGGGCAGGCGGTGGTTCATGCCCGCGAAGTCTCGCCCCAGGGGATGGAGATGCGCGACGTCATCATCTTCATGTACGAGGGCGAAGATCGCTTCGTGCAACGTATCGACGCCGCGACCGCCGTTCTGGAGGACGGTTACTGGCTGCTGAACGACACCTGGATCACCTCGCCGGAGCAGCCTTCGCGCTACGAGCCAGAATACATGGTTCAGACCGACCTTACCGTCCTCAAGATCCAGGACAGTTTCGCGACGCCGGCATCGATTTCCTTCTGGGATCTGCCCGCCTTTATCGACACCCTGGAAAAGGCCGGATTCTCGGGCGTGCGCCACCGGCTCTACTGGCACAGCCTGCTGTCCGACCCCTTTCTGCTTTGCGCCATGGTGCTGTTCAGCGCGGGGTTTGCCCTGCGAGCGGCCCCTCGGCGTACCGCCGTGGTCTGGACCATGGGCGGCGGTATCCTGACCGGGTTCCTTCTCTATTTCCTTTCCGATGTCGTCGCAGCGCTCGGTCAAACGGCGAGCGTGCCGGTGGCTCTCGCAGCCTGGACGCCCGCTGTGGCGGCGATCCTCATCGGCGCCTCCCTGCTCATTCACGTTGAAGAAGGTTAGGGAAGCGGTGGAGATGCTGGGGGCAATGCGGAACGGGCTTTTCATCGCAGCATTGATGCTGGCCATCCCCTTCGGGGCACCGGCGGACGCGCAGGAATTGCCTCGTTCCTCTTCGTCCCAGCCCGTCCTGCTGAGCGCGGACGAGATCAGCTACAACGAAGACCTCGGAATCGTCGTGGCCACGGGCAGCGTCGAGATTGCCCAGGGCGCGCGCGTCGTTCTGGCCGATCGCGTCACCTATAACGAGCGCGAGAACACCGTCTCGGCGGTCGGCCATGTCCGCCTGCTGGAACCGGGTGGCGAGGTGGTCTTCGCCGAATACATGGAACTGACCGACGACATGAAGAACGGCGTGGTGCGAGATCTGCGCATCCTGCTGACCGACAATTCGCGCATCGCGGCGGCCGGCGGCCGGCTGCAAGGCGGCGAGCGCACAGAAATGCGCAAAGCCGTGTTCAGCCCCTGCGAACTGTGCGAGGACGACCCCGAGGCCGCACCGCTCTGGCAGCTCAAGGCGGTGAAGGTCGTGCACGACCAGCGCAGCCACGACATCGAATACACCGATGCCTGGATGGAAATGTACGGCGTCCCCGTGTTCTACACGCCGTATTTTTCTCACCCCGACCCGACGGTGAAGCGCCGCTCGGGCATTTTGACGCCAGATTTCGGCAATGATTCCCAACTCGGCATGCTGCTGCGCCTGCCCTATTTTGTCACCTTGGGCGACGACAAGGACGCCACGATCACGCCAATTTTCACGACCAAGGAGCGCGTCGCCCTCGCGGTCGAATACCGCCAACGTTTCACCGATGGTGAGTTCGTGACCGATGGCAGCTTCACCCGCGTCGAGCGCCGCGGCAGCGACGGCGAGCAACTCGGCGAGGACGTCAATAGGGGCCATATATTCGGCAAGGGCCGTTTCGACATCGACCGAACCTACCGCTGGGGTTTTGACGCGGCCTATACCACTGACGACACCTATCTGCGCCGCTACGGTTTCTCGTCCGAGGACGTGCTGACCAACAATCCCTTCGTGGAGGGGTTCCGCGGCCGGAACTATATGCACGCCGACGGCTACTACTTCATGGACCTGCGCGAAGACCGGAATCAGGACGAGGTCCCGATCATCCTGCCCGCAGCCAACTACAACCATGTCGGGGAGCCGGACTCTATCGGCGGCCGCTGGGCGGTCGATGCAAATATGCTGAACCTGAACCGGATCGAGGGCGCGGATAGCCGGCGCCTGTCCCTGAAACTCGGCTGGGCCGCGCCCTATACATCGCCCTGGGGTGACGTCTGGGAACTCAGCGCCTCGGTCCAGAACGATGCCTATTGGGTCGACGACGTCCAGGTTGCGACCCGTCCCGCCGGCACAAACGAAAGCGGCCTGACGGGACGCTTCTTCCCGCAGGCTATGCTCAAATGGCGCTATCCCTTCATGCGCAACGCCGGCACGACCCGTCAGATCATCGAACCGGTCGCGGCACTGGTCGTCAGCCCGAACGGTGGCAATCCCAGCAAGATTCCCAACGAAGACAGCCGCGGCTTCGAATTCGACGATGCCAATCTGTTCAGTGCCAACCGCTTCGCCGGGCTGGACCGGGTCGATGGCGGAAAACGTATCGTCTATGGCCTGGGTGGCGGCGTTTACGGCGATAGTGGCGGTCAATCGACCTTCTTTTTTGGGCAGAGCTACCGCCTGCGAGAGAATGACGATACCTTCGACGAGGGTTCTGGGCTCTATAGCCAGCTTTCGGACTATGTCGGCCGTGTCCGGACCTCGCCCGGAGATTATCTGGACCTGGTCTACCGGTTTCGCCTGTCGCGGACGGATCTGGGGCCGATCCGCAACGAGGTCGGCATGACCGCGGGGCCGGAATGGCTGCAGATTCAGACCAGTTACCTCTTCTTCCAGCAGACCGAGACCGGCAGCGAATTCGGAACCCGCGAGGAGGTGTTCGTGTCGGGACGGGTCCAGCTGACCGACTACTGGTCCTTCCGAGCGACGCACCGGCGCGATCTGATGACAGGCGGCGGCGCTTTGCGGACGACCACAGGTATGATCTACGAGGATGAATGCTTCACCTTCGACGCCAATTTCTCGCGCAGCTTCTTTCGCGACAGGGATTTCGAGGAAACCGACACCGTGCTATTCCGGTTGGTGTTCAAGCATCTCGGCGAGATCGGAACGGCGGTGCGCTAGGCGTCGCCTCTCGTCCCGCCGGCCCAAGGCCTCGACACGGAGTTATGATCATTCCTCGCGCCGCCCAATGCGTCACCCTGCGCCATACCCTAGGCGCCGTCCTGCTGATTGTGGCGATCTTTGCGCCCGTCCAGCGGCCGGCCGCACAGGACATCATGCGCATCGCGGCCGTCGTGAATGACGACGTCATCTCCGTCTACGACCTGGTGCAGCGGCTTCGCCTTGTGATCTTCTCCGCCGGGCTCGAGGACAACAACGAAACACGTCAGCGTCTCGTCCCCCAGGTCATGCGCACCTTGATCGACGAGCATCTGCAGCTGCAGATGGCCAAGGAACAGAATATTTCGATTCCCGATCAGCGCGTCGAAGACGCCATCGCCGGCATCGAACAGCAGAACGGCATGGCGGCGGGTGACTTCGACCGGCTGCTGCAGCGGGCCACGATCGACCGCTCGACGATCGAACAGCAGATCCGCGCCGGTCTCTCCTGGTCGCGCGTGCTGGAGCGTCGCATGCTCCAGGAAGTCCAAATCAGCGACGAGGAAATCGACGAGACTTTCGCGGAAATCCAGGCGAGCAGCGGACAACCGCAGACCCAGATCAGCGAGATCTTCCTGGCCGTCGACACGCCGGCGCAAGAAGCCGAGATCCGCGCAGCCGCCTATCGGATCTATGAACAGGCGAAGGGCGGTGCCACCTTCTCGGCCCTGGCCCAGCAATTCTCGCAAAGCGCCACCGCAACCTTGGGCGGCGATCTGGGCTGGATGCGCGAAGGTCAGCTTCCGGAGGAGATCGCAGCGGTCGTCACAACCCTCAAGCCGGGGGAAATCGCCGAACCGATCCGCAGCACCAGCGGCTTCTATATCGTGCAATTGCGGGACCGGCGCACTGTGGCTCCGGGTGCCGGCGTCACCACAAAGGTCACCATAGAGCATCTGTTCCTGCTCCTTCCCGCCGGCGCATCCGACGTCGAGCGGAAGAACGCCATGGACCTCGCGACACTGATCGGCGATACCGTCGCCGATTGCGGCGCTTTCGTGCGCCTGCGCGACGAAAGCGGCGCCCGCACCTTCGGCCTGCCGAGAGAGGCCAACCTGACCGAACTGCCGCCCGATATTCGGACCATCGTGACCCCGCTCCTGGCCGGGCAGATCAGCGACCCGATCCAGACCGGGTCCGGCGTTCTGATCATCATGCTATGCGAACGTGAAGATATCGGCGACATCGCGCGCGAGGATATTCGCGAAACATTGGTGCGCGATCGGTTGGATATCATCAGCCGCCGGTTGATGCGAGACCTGCGCAACAGCGCCTTCATCGATCTGCGAATCTGAAGCATAGGCGCGCCGATGACCGGATCGGACGCCCTCCCCCTGGCCCTGACCTTAGGCGAACCCGCCGGCATCTGCGGCGAGATCGCCTGCAAGGCCTGGCTCGAGCTGCGCGATAGCGGGCCCGCCTTCGTCGCGCTCGGCGATCCCACCTATTATCGGGAAGCAGCCGACGCCCTCGACCTGGGCGTGCCGGTCGAGCCTGTCGCATCCGTCGAGGAGGCGAAGGCGGTATTCTCCCGCGCCCTGCCCGCCCTCGGACCTGCCCTGCCCGCGCGCCCCATCGCCGGCCGGCCCGACGGCGCAACCGCCCGCGCCGTAATTCAATCGATCGAAGAGGCGGTGCGCCTGACCCTGAACGGCCGGACCGGTGCGGTCGTGACCAATCCGATCCACAAGGCCAGCCTCTACGCGGTGGGGTTCTCCCATCCGGGCCACACCGAGTTTCTTGCCGAACTGGCGGGCGGCGCAAGGCCGGTGATGCTGCTGGCCTGCGAGGAACTCCGCGACGTCCCGGTTACCGTTCACCTCTCCCTCGGCGACGCCGTCCACGCCTTGACCAGGGAGGCGATCGTGGCCTGTGGCCGGATCACCGCTGCGGCGCTCGAGCGCGATTTCGGTATCCCCCGGCCACGCCTGGCGGTCGCCGGCCTCAACCCCCATGCCGGCGAGAGCGGCCATCTGGGCCGTGAGGAGATCGACATCATCGGCCCGGCGGTGGAAGAACTGCGCGCGGCTGGAATCGCCGTCGCCGGCCCTTTCCCCGCCGACAGCCTGTTCCATGCCGCGGCGCGCAATCGTTTCGATGCCGCGCTCTGCATGTATCACGACCAGGCCTTGATTCCGCTCAAGACCATCGATTTCGACGGCGGGGTGAACGCCACCCTAGGCCTGCCCTTCGTGCGGACCTCGCCCGATCACGGCACGGCCTTCGATATCGCCGGCCAGGGCAAGG
>Ga0114999_10005008_pt1 | contig 15755 bp, 14 predicted proteins | sample ArcticOcean_MG_C_3_FD_89820 | JGI IMG/M metagenome (GOLD analysis project Ga0114999, IMG submission 89820) | Marine microbial communities from western Arctic Ocean - ArcticOcean_MG_CB8_126 | ecosystem: Environmental > Aquatic > Marine > Oceanic | place: Arctic Ocean: Canada Basin | collected...
CCTTTATCAACATGTTTATCCACAGCAGTCGTGGATATCGTAAATAGCGTCACAATTGGCCCAAAACCAGATGAACTTCTGTACACTGACGAGGCGCAACCGTACGCACGAAAGCCAGCGGCGTTGGAAGATGATATCGTGGCAACAATGACGAAAAGAGCAAGAACCGGCGGCGAGTCGGTGCCAGGCAGCAGCGAGAGCCATCGTGGCCTCGCATCCGGTGCGGCGGTGGTCCAAGCCTATTTGAAGACTCTGCCAATCGCCCCAGGGGTTTACCGAATGCTGAATCAGCGCGGCGACGTGCTGTATGTCGGCAAGGCGCATCAGCTTCGCAAACGGGTTGCGACCTATGCTCGCCCCGCAAAACTTCCGATTCGCCTGCAGCGGATGGTTGCCGAAACCGTGACCATGGAGTTCGTGACGACACATACCGAAGTCGAAGCGCTGCTGCTCGAATCGAACCTGATCAAAAAACTACGGCCCCGCTACAACGTTCTGCTGCGCGACGACAAAACCTTTCCGCATATTCTAATTACCGACGACCATGACTTTGCTCAGTTGGTCAAACATCGCGGCGCCCGGAAACAGGAAGGCCGCTATTTTGGTCCTTTCGCATCCGCCGGCGCAGTCAACCGAACGATTGCGGCGCTACAGCGCGCTTTCCTGCTGCGCAATTGCTCCGACAATATCTTCCGCAGCCGCACCCGCCCCTGCCTGCAGTTTCATATCAAACGATGCAGCGCGCCCTGTGTGGGGCGGATAAGCGAAGAGGATTATGCGGCACTGGTCGCCGAGGCTTATGAATTCCTGACCGGGCACAGCGGTAAAGTACAGGCCCGGCTGGCGGAGCGGATGGAGGTTGCAAGCGAGTCACTTGAATTCGAGGTCGCCGCCAAGGTCCGCGACCGGATCCGCGCGCTAACGCAAGTGCAAGCGCATCAGGATATCAATATCCCTGGCATCGAAGATGCAGACGTCATCGCCCTGTATCAGGAAGGCGGACAATCCTGTGTCCAAGTGTTTTTCTTTCGTGGCGGCCGCAACTACGGCAACCGGGCCTACTTTCCCAGCCATGACCGAGATCTGGAACCGCACGATGTCCTGTCTGCTTTCGTCGGACAGTTCTACGACAACAAACCGCCGCCGAAGGCCGTGTTGCTGAGCCACGAACTGCCGGAGCGCGAGCTTATTGCCGAAGCCCTCACGACACGGGCGGCGACCAAGGTTCAGTTGCTAACCCCGCAGCGCGGCACCAAACGCAAGCCCGTAGAACACGCCCTGTCGAATGCACGCGAAGCGCTCGGACGACGGCTTGCGGAAAGCACAACACATCGCAAAGCTCTTGAAGCGCTGGCGGCCCGGCTCGATCTCGATACGCCGCCAGCCCGTATTGAAGTTTACGACAACAGCCACATCCAGGGCACCAATGCGATTGGCGGTATGATCGTCAGTGGCCCAGACGGGTTGATGAAAAATGCTTATCGCAAATTCAACATCAAAACCGTCGGTGGCGACAACGAATCCGAGGCCGGTGACGACTACGCGATGATGCGTGAGGTTCTAACGCGGCGCTTTACGCGCGCCCTAAAAGAAGACCCCGACCGCTCGGAAGGGAATTGGCCAGACCTGGTTATCGTCGATGGCGGGCGCGGACAACTTGGGATCGCTAGCGAGGTCTTCGCCGAACTCGGTATCGATGACGTTAATCTGCTCGGCGTCGCCAAGGGCCCGGACCGCAATGCCGGGCGGGAACACTTCTATCAGCCGGGCGGCGCCGGTTTCACCTTAGCGCCCCGCGATCCGCTGCTCTACTTTATCCAACGGCTGCGCGACGAGGCCCACCGCTTTGCGATCACAACGCATCGCGCCAAACGCTCACGAGAAATATCGGCGTCGCCACTAGATAAGGTCGAAGGCATTGGCGCCAAACGAAAAAAGGCGCTCCTATTGCATTTTGGGTCGGCCCGGAATGTCGCCCGAGCGGGCCTCGCCGACCTTGAGGCCGTCAATGGGATCAGCAAAGCGGTGGCCGAGAAAATTTATGGCCATTTCCACACCGATCAGTAGAATGTTTCTAAATTGGCAATTCGTCTGAAAAAACGTTTTGGTCCAAGGAGATAACGGAATGCTTACTACCCTGCCGAACCTCCTGACGCTTTCGCGGATCGGGGTTATACCGGCAATGGTCGCACTGTTCTGGATTGATGGAGATGGTATCCGCTGGGTGATGCTGGGCCTCTACACCTTTGCGTGCCTAACCGACTTCTTCGACGGATACGCCGCGCGCTCAATGGGCACGATCTCCAATTTCGGTAAATTTCTTGATCCCGTGGCAGACAAACTGCTCGTGGCATCTGTCATCTTGATGCTTGTCGCTTTCGACCGAGTGACAGGCGTTACCATTCTGGCGGGGCTGGTAATCCTGTGCCGTGAAATGCTGGTATCGGGATTGCGCGAGTTCTTGGCCGATATCAAGGTCGGGGTTCCCGTCAGCGGTTTGGCAAAATGGAAAACTTCGATCCAGATGGTGACCTTGGGCTTCCTGATGATTGGCGACGCGGCACCACCAATGATCCCCGCGACAATGATTGGTGAAGTCGGGCTGTGGGCCGCCGCGGTACTTACGATTGTCACTGGGTACGACTACCTGAAAACCGGAATGAAGTATCTCACAGCGAACGACCCAGCACCTGTGCCATCGCCCACGGAAAACAACCCCGCGCCGGACGCAAAGAATACGGTTCAATGAACCGGGATACAGAGAACCGGTCATGAAGATCTTCGGCCTAGCGGGATGGAGCGGCAGCGGGAAAACCACCCTTGTGATGCACCTCCTGCCGGAATTGATTGGACGCGGCTACGCCGTATCGACCGTCAAACACGCCCACCACAATTTCGATATCGACAAGCCCGGCAAGGATTCCTATGAACATCGCCGTGCCGGGGCCACAGAAGTCATGGTCAGCTCCGCCAATCGCTGGGCACTCATGCACGAAAACCGGGGCGATGAAGAACCGGATCTCGATTCGTTGGTCGAACGCATGACCCCCGTTGATCTATTGCTGGTCGAAGGCTTTAAACGCTATGGGCATGCGAAAATGGAAATCCACCGCCCCGCGACGGGCAAGGAATTACTGTGCGTGAACGACGCTCGCATCGTAGCCGTCGCCAGTGATACAACCTTGCCAAAGGTTCCCGTTCCCGTACTTGATCTAAACAATGTGCCATCGATTGCCGACTTCATTGTCACCCATGTCGGCCTCCAAACGAGCGTCTCCCATGGCGCAGCTTAGCGACGACTGTTTCGCCTTTGGCGATACGCTGACGCCGCTTGACGATGCGTTGAGGGCGCTGCACGAACGCACAAGCCCGATCGCTGAGATTTGCGACCTTCCGCTGTCAAAGAGCATTGGCCGTATTCTGGCGGAAAACGTCACCGCGCCATTCAATGTCCCACCGCACGACAATTCCGCCGTCGACGGCTACGCGGTGTGCTTTGACGATTTGCACCCGAAAACTGAGACGACTTTGCCGGTGCGGGGCCGCGCAACCGCAGGCCACCCATTGGAAGGACCCGCACGACGCGGCGAAGCAATCAGAATTTTCACGGGTGCGCCGATGCCCGTCGGGGATGGCGCGCCCGACACAGTGATGATGCAGGAAGATTGCCGTGTCGACGGCGACAACGTCATCATCATGCCAGGGATCAAACAAGGCGCCAATCGCCGGTCGGCCGGCGAAGACATTCGAACGGGCGAGACCGTCCTCCATCCTGGTCAGCGGTTACGGCCACAAGATATCGGCGTCGCAGCCTCTCTAGGGCGGACGACGCTACGGGTGTACCAGCCGCTGCGCGTCGCCATCTTTTCCAGCGGCGATGAATTGCAAGAGCCCGGCAGCACCTTAGAGCTGGGAGCGATTTTCGATTCAAACCGCTTCGCACTACACGCAGCACTCACGCAGCTCGGCTGCACCGTTTCTGATCTGGGAATTGTCCGGGACAATTTTGACATTTTGCGTCTGGTATTGGCCGACGCCGCCGCCGAGCATGACCTGCTCATTACGTCGGGCGGCATGTCGACCGGTGATGAAGATCATATAAAGGCAGCGATCGAGAGTTTGGGCTCCCTACATTTCTGGCGCCTCGCGATCAAACCGGGCCGCCCCGTTGCACTGGGACAAATTGATACGGCCACCGGGCCCGTGCCCTTTGCCGGTCTACCGGGCAACCCGGTCGCCGCGATAGTGACATTCCTGGTGGTGACGCGCCCCCTTATCCTTCGACTCTCTGGCGCAACGAATGTCGCGCCAATCAGCTATCGCGTTCGGGCCGGTTTCGACCATCGTAAGAAGATCAGCCGGCGCGAGTTCGTCCGCGCCAGGATCGTTGCAGGTTCTGACGGTCAGCTCACAGCAGAAAAACACGGGCGGAGTGGTGCCGGTGTCCTGTCTTCCCTGGTCGGCGCGGACGGCCTAGTGACGTTACCGGAAGACATGACCTTTCTGGAGACAGGAAGCATGGTAGACTTCCTGCCGTTCACAGAGGTTATGCCATGAAGATCCTTTATTTTGCCTGGTTACGACAACGCACGGGAATTGGCGAAGAAGATATTGCCGTGCCCGCCGCGGTAAACGATGTCGCCTCGCTAATCGACTGGCTGAAGGGACGCGGTCCGAACTTCGCCGAGGCGCTTCAAGATACCAGCACCATACGCATCGCGGTTAATCAGGAATTTGCGACACTCGACACCGCACTGACAGGGGACGAAGAAGTCGCGTTATTCCCCCCGATGACGGGAGGCTGACATGGCCATCCGCGTGCAGCAGGAAGACTTCGATGTCGGTGCGGAAATCGCTGCACTGACAGCAAACAATCCACGGATCGGTGGCGTCACAAGTTTCACCGGGCTTGTCCGGGACATGGCCGATGGCGAGCGGACCAGCGCAATGACGCTTGAGCATTATCCGGGCATGACCGAAAAAATGCTAGCCGAGATCGACGCCGAAGCGCATGATCGATGGCCGTTGGAGGCCAGTCTCATCGTCCACCGTTACGGGCGGCTCGAAGCAGGAGACCGTATTGTTCTGGTTATCGCAGCCAGTCCACACCGGGATGCCGCATTTGATGCGTGCCGCTTTTTGATCGACTGGCTGAAAACGCGGGCGCCTTTCTGGAAGCTGGAAGAGGCGCAAGACGGGTCGAAGCGCTGGGTCGAAGCGAAAGAGTCCGACGACGATGCGGCCGCGCGCTGGGAGCCGAACGACGGGAAGAAAAAGGCGGGTTAGCCATGGCGAAAATCATCAATCTACGCGAGTTCCGAAAACGCAAAGAACGCAAGTCGAAGTCTTCGCAAGCGGCGCAAAACAGAGCGCGCTCGGGACGCAACAAAGCCGAAACTGCCCGCGATCAAGACACACTCGATCGCGCGGAAGGCGAGATCGAAGGCAAAAAGCTCGACCGCGCGGAACCGGCCTCCGAAAATCCTCGCGATACGGAGTACGCAATGCCACAGTCCGGCGTGTTCCAGTACACGGCGATTGAACGGGTCCGATATGGAGCGCCGTTCGAAGAAGCAATCGTCACCGAAGCGGAACAACTCAGCGCAAAACGCGTTTTCGTACTGGCCAGTGGCACCTTGGTTCGGGAAACCGATAGCGTTGAACGGCTGCGGGAAGCACTCGGCGCAAAGTATGCCGGCCTCTACGATCAGATTAGCGCCCACACGCCGCGAACCACGGTCGTCGAGGCAGGCAATATGGCGCGAGAGGCGAACGCCGATTTGATCGTCACCCTCGGGGGCGGCTCCGTCACCGATGGCGGCAAAATGGTCGTGCTGTGCCTTGCCAATGACGTGACCGAGGCCGCCGATCTAGACCGTTATTACACCCGGGTCTCCGACGATGGGGCATCTGTACAGCCAGACATCGCCGCACCTGACATCCGCATGGTTGCCATCCCAACAACACTGTCCGGCGGCGAGTTCAATTTGACGGCTGGCTGCACCGATACACTACGTCGTATGAAGCAACTGTTCCGTCACAGGCTCTTGGCGCCACAAACGGTGATTCTCGATCCAGCGGTCACCGTGCACACGCCGGAATGGCTGTGGCTTTCAACCGGTATCCGCGCCGTCGACCACGCCGTGGAAAATCTTTGTTCGACCAATCCGCTAAGCTATGTCGATGGCACTTCGGCACACGCGCTAAAGCTACTCGCGCGCGGTCTGTCACGCGTAAAGGCTAATCCGGCAGGCCTCGACGCGCGGCTCGATTGTCTGAACGGCGCCTGGCTGTCGATGACGGGTGCGATGGCGGGCGTCATGAAAGGCGCAAGCCACGGCATCGGACATGTTCTGGGCGGCACGGCGAATGTGCCGCACGGACATACTTCCTGCGTCATGTTGCCGAGCGTCCTGCGTTACAACAAATCTGTAAATCCCGAGCAGCAGGCAATGGTAAGCGCGGCGTTCGAGCAACCCGGTCAGGACGCCGCCGATATCGTGCGCGACCTCGTCGCGCGCCTCGGCCAGCCGGGAACCTTGCGGGATGTCGGCGTCACCGAAGATCAGCTAGACGATATAGCCCAGAAATCAATGCACGACCGTTACATCCACACCAACCCGCGCAAAATTACGTCACCGGAACAAGTCCGCGAAATTCTGGATATGGCCTGGTAGCGACAGATAGATCAGATCATGGTTGGTTGGAATCGCCTATGGCGATCCAACGACCGTGTAAATCTAATCTAACTTTTAATAATAGAGGATCAATAGGCTCTCGCACCCACTCATTTAGGGGAACGAAAGCCGATTGATAATCCGTTACGCGGCGTTCAGCGTCGCGGGGACTTCAAGCCGAACTTCGGCGTCGTAATCTTCCAACAATGTTTTGGTCACATCATCAGGCGTGAAAGTATATTCGCCAATTTCACGCACTGGGGTGACTTCAACTGCCGTTCCGGTCAGGAACACTTCCTTCGCGCCGGCCAGTTCTTCCGGCTTGATATGGCGTTGCACAATTTCGTAGCCTCGCGCCTTCGCCAGCGCCATGACCGTCCGTTTCGTGATGCCGTCCAAAAAGCAATCCGGTTCCGGCGTGTGCAGTTTGCCGTCTTCCATCAGCATGAAAATGTTGGCGCCCGTCGCTTCGGCGATGTAGCCGCGATAATCGAGCATCAGCGCGTCGGCGAAACCTTCTTTCTCCGCATCATGCTTAGACAGAGTGCAAATCATGTAAAGACCAGCCGCTTTCGTCTTGCAAGGGATCGTCGCCGGATCCGGACGCCGCCACTTTGCCCATTTCATACGAATGCCTGCCATACGGTCGGCGAAATAGTCCGGCCATTCCCAAGCTGCGATGGCGACGTGAATTTTTGTCGTCTGTGCAGACACGCCCATCATTTCAGAGCCGCGCCACACGAGCGGCCGAATGTAACCGTCTTTGATGCCTTGATTCTGGACAACCAATTTGCAGGCCGCGTTGATTTCCGCAGCCGTATACGGCATCTCCATATCCATCGAGGCCGCGCCTTCGCAAAGCCGTTCGGTATGCTGCGTCAGCTTGAAAATTCGGCCATCATAGGCGCGCTCACCCTCAAAGACGCAGGATGCGTAGTGCAGCGCGTGTGACAGAATATGCGTATTGGCTTCCTTCCAAGGCACCAATTCGCCGTCGTACCAAATATGACCGGGCCGGTCGTCGAAACTCATCTCCATAATTTTTCTCCTTTGGCCTTCCGCCAGAGCCCCGCGATGTTAAAAACATAGCCGGACGTCGCTTAATCATTCTAACGTGCGTGGATATCATATCTTCGCTATCGCGCAGCAAAAACGTAACATATCATCGCAATTTTAATGCAGCTTGTAACAATCTAACCAATTTATGTCAATAATACTGACATAAATTTTTACAATTCCGCCACGGAGCAACCCCCATTGTGAAGACGCCGGCAAAAATCAGCGACGATCCGCTGTTCCTCCGCGATGAAGAACTCCGCCAGGGAATCGAGATGCTTTTCTATACCTACCGTGATTTCATCGCGGAGCCGGACGCGATCCTTCGTCAATACGGTTTTGGACGCGCGCATCATCGCGTGATCTATTTCGTCGGTCGTTAGCCCGATATGACGGTTTCGGCACTGCTCGACATTCTGCAAATCACGAAGCAGAGCTTGAGCCGCGTTCTCGGGCAGCTTGTCCGCGAAGGCTACATCAATCAGGACAAGGGCCCGCAAGACCGCCGCCAACGTCTTCTGAGCCTGACGGAGAAGGGCCGCGAAATGGAGCGCCAGCTCACCGCGGACCAGCGCGCGCGTTTTGCGCGGGCCTACCGGGCGGCCGGCGCGGAAGCCGTCGAAGGATTTCGGCAGGTCATGCTCGGTCTTCTGTCGCGCGACGAAGACAAAGGGCGCTTTAATCAGCCCGACGGCACACCACGGTAAAACGCACCTATGAATTCGGACACGGTCACCAGTATAATCCGCTCATGAACCCGGATATGGCTCACATCCTGGTCGTCGATGATGATCGGCGACTACGGGACCTGCTTCAGAAATATCTGATGGATAACGGCTTCCGCGTCACCGTCGCCACCGATGCCGAGGACGCGCGCCTGCGCCTTCGTGCATTAGAATTCGACCTTATTGTGATGGATCGGATGATGCCGGGGGAAGATGGGCTCGCCTTTACACGGTCCATACGCGAAACAAGCATCGTGCCAATCCTCATGCTGACAGCGATGGGCGAAACCGAAGCGCGGATCGACGGCCTGGAAGGCGGCGTCGATGACTACCTTTCAAAGCCCTTCGAACCACGCGAACTGGTACTGCGAATCAGCATGATTCTGCGCCGCGCACAATCAACCGGAGCCGCACGGGAGATTCGTCTCGGCGCTTACATTTTCGACCCGGAGAGAGAAACCCTGCAAAGCGATGACCGTGCGCTCAAACTGACGACGACCGAAGCCAGTCTGCTTCGCATCCTTGCGGAGAATGCTGGACAAACCTTAAGTCGGGCAGCGCTGACGCGGCTTTGCGCTATCGATGGAAGCGAGCGAATGATCGACGTTCAGGTCACTCGGTTGCGACGAAAAATAGAGCCGGATTCCAAGGTTCCACGGTATCTTCAAACCGTGCGCGGACAAGGATACGTGCTGTGGCCGGATTGATGCGATGAACCCCGCCCTCCTCATTAAGCGGCTTTTGCCCCGCACGCTGTTTGGGCGATCGCTGCTCATCATCGTTTCCCCGCTGATACTTCTGCAAATCATATCGACTCACATTTTCTATGACCGCCATTGGGATACGATCACACGTCGGCTTTCGAGTTCGATCGCTGGCGACATATCCATGGTGCTCAATTTACTGCGAGACAATCCGACACCGGAAAATCGCACCGCTATATTCGATAGCGCGCAGAATACGTTCGACTTTCGCATCACCCTGGAGCCAGGCGTGATTCTGCCCAACAAAGCGACGCCGGCAAATGCACGAATCGATCGGCTCCTAACAGTCGCGCTGCAGGAGCGGATAAGCCGCCCGTTCCAAATCGATACCTCCTCCTTCAAGGAGCAGGTCATCATCGAGGTCCAGTTGGCCAACGCTGTGCTACGCGTTGTCGCACCTGGCGACCGGCTGTTCAGCTCAACAACCTATATCTTCATTATGTGGATGGTCGGCTCCTCCCTCATTCTGTTCGCTGTCGCGTCGATCTTTATGCGCAATCAAATTCGGCCGATCCGCCGTCTGGCCCGCGCTGTAGACAGCTTTGGCAAGGGCCGGCCGGTCGAGGAGAATTTCCGGTCGGGCGGCGCCCAGGAAGTCCGCCAAGCGGCGACTGCATTCAACCTGATGCGCGAACGTATTCAACGGCAAATCCGCCAACGGACCGACATGTTGTCGGGTGTCAGCCACGATCTGAGAACACCCTTGACCCGCATGAAGCTGCAATTGGCAATGTTGGGCAGCTCACTGGAAATCGACGAGTTGAAAGCCGATGTCAGCGAGATGGAAAAGATGATCGAGGGGTATCTGACTTTCGCCCGCGGCGAAGGCGACGAGGAAGCGATCGAAACGAACTTGAGCGGCGTCATCGAAGATGTCGTCGCGCAATGGAAAAGAAACGGCGCGGCGATAGACGTCCACGTCGAAGGGCGTCTAGATGCCTGGTGTCGGCCCAATGCGATCAAACGCTGCCTCGACAATCTGATCACGAACGCTAATCGCTACGGCAGCCATATCTGGCTGCGCGCCGGCAAGCGTGACGAGTTCACAGAAATTACGATCGATGACGACGGCCCCGGCATTGCCGAAGAATCACGAGAAGAGGTGTTTCGCCCCTTTTTCCGTCTGGACCAGTCCCGCAATCCGGAAACAGGCGGGACAGGCCTGGGTCTCGCAATCGCGCGGGACATCGCGCGCGCGCATGGCGGCGACATTATCATGGAAACGTCGCCGAACGGTGGGTTACGCGCCTTGGTTCGACTGCCCCTGTGATCTTTTTGAAGCCTGCCAGCTAAACTTTAATCACCTGTCTGTCGAGAACAACAAAAGCATAACCAGGCGTTTCGCCTTCCGGCGGACAATCGATACGGTCGCTTTCACGCCAATCAGCATGATCAAATGCTGGGAACAGAGTATCCCCATCGGCATCGAATTTTACCTCGGTAAGGTAAAGTCGATCCGCCGTCGGTAACGCAATCGAATAGATTTCCGCACCGCCGATGACCATGATCTCCTCGACACCGTCAGTTTGGGCAACTTCTGCAGCTCTAAGCCGCGCATCATCGAAGTCATGGGCGATGATTATCCCTTCCGCCTGAAAATTCATGCGGCGTGTTACCACGATATTGGTTCGGCCCGGCAGAGGGCGCCCAATCGACTCAAACGTCTTCCGGCCCATAATCAAAGGTTTTCCCATCGTAACCGCTTTGAATAGCTTCAAATCGGCGGGGATGCGCCACGGCAAGTCACCTTCTCGTCCGATGACGCGGTTGCGCGCCATCGCAAAAACGAGGCAAAGCCGCATAGTCATACGGCAACCTTGCCAGCGATGTGCGGATGCGTCTGGTAATTCTCCAACGTAAAATCCTCGTACCGAAACGCAAACAGATCTTTCACGTCCGGGTTTATGCGCATTACCGGCAGCGGATAAGGCGTCCGCTGAAGCTGAATGTCGACCTGTTCCAGATGATTTGAATAGATATGCGCGTCCCCAAAACTGTGCACGAAGTCGCCGGGCTCAAGACCCGTCGCTTGCGCCATCATCATTGTAAGCAGCGCATAAGAAGCGATGTTGAACGGGACGCCCAGAAAGATATCCGCACTGCGCTGATACAACTGACAGGAAAGTCGGCCATCGGCGACATAGAACTGGAAGAGACAATGACAGGGCGGCAGCGCCATATCGTCCACCTGCGCCACATTCCAGGCACAGACAATATGTCGCCGAGAATTCGGGCTCGACTTGATCTGCTCGACAAGGCGGCCGACCTGATCGATATGGTCGCCATCGGGTGCCGGCCATGACCGCCATTGCGCGCCGTAGACGGGCCCTAGCTCACCATTCGCATCCGCCCATTCGTCCCAAATCCGAACACCGTTTTCACGCAAATAGGCAACATTGGTGTCGCCCGCGAGAAACCAGAGCAACTCGTGAATGATCGACTTCAGATGCAGTTTCTTGGTCGTGACCATCGGAAAGCCATCAGCCAGATTGAAACGCATCTGGTGACCGAAAACACTGACCGTACCGGTACCGGTACGATCTTCCTTGTGCGTGCCGGCTTCGCGAACACGGCGCATCAGATCGAGGTATTGTTCCATCGCTTCGCCTGTTTTGACTGATCCGCATTATAAGGAAATCGGCTTCTTGGATCGTCGCCTAATTATCACAAATTCACGCAGAACCGTATCGAACCTTTTTTTATTGGTCCGGAGCACATATATTCGACTCGTCGGGAGACCGACTATGGCGTTACAGGGCCTTATGAAATAAGCGTCACGGACCCGGGGGCGGTACCCGGCGCCTCCACCAACTTCCGAAATGTTTATCGGATGCGCGTTTTTTGGGGGCGAAATAGGATCGACGTGCGTGGTAAAGATTTGGTTTGCGCCCGGCATGGTACCGCCGTTATCGGGCCGATTCGCTAATTGCGAACGATAACTTTGCGGGCGAAGCCCGTCTCGCTGCTTAGTCTAACTAAGTAAGCGCGGCCCGGGGGGCGCCGGGCAACAGAAGCCCCCCACTGTTTCCGGCGCGGAGTCGCGTCTAAAAAGAACGCGTATTGCAGGGGGATCATGACAAAAGACATGATGCGATACGACCTTATGGTCGAGGACGCTTTGCGCGCAGTTGTGAAGGAGGCAATGAATCGAGTTGCCGCCGACGGCCTGCCCGGAGAGCACCATCTTTATATTACCTTTCGCACGCAAGAACCTGGGGTGAATATCGCTGACCATCTTGTCGAGAAATATGAGGACGAAATGACCATCGTTCTCCAGCATCAGTATGACAGTTTGACAGTGGATGAAGATGGTTTTGCCGTCTCGCTCAACTTCAACAATAAGCAAGAACGACTCGAAATTCCGTTCCATGCCATTTCCGCCTTTGCCGACCCCTCGGCGAATTTCGGTCTTCAATTCAAGTTCAATGAGGCCGAAGAGGCCACGCCGGGCCAATACGTGACCCCTGAAGTCGAAACAAAGACAGAAGGGCAGAACAATGCCGCCCCCTCGGAAAACGATGAAGCGTCCGAAGGCGACGGCAAACCGGACGGCAATGTGGTAACGCTCAATACATTTCGTAAGAAATAGGCGTATAATACACTGAAGTAGTTTATATTTTCAGGTTAAGCGCGCCATGCTCGAATCTCTCAGGACCAACTTCCGCACACCATGTTTCGCTCTCGTGGCGGCCAACCCGCCCCCTGAAAAACTTTCCGCCAGCCCTGCCAATGTGGCGCGCCGAGAAGGAGCGCGGTAGACTGCCCCTTAGAGCAAATCAGGATGGGCGGGAGTCGCCTTTGGTGGTTCTCCTTTATTCTGTTTCTTTGCTCTGACTATTGGAATGGAACGGAACGGATTCACGGGATTGACGCCCGGTATGAACCATGATCCGGTCTAACGACACAATATTGCAAAGGGGTGACGCAATGTCCGGTACCGACCATCCAACAATGTTTCCGCTCGGCGCAGACGAAACGCCTTATCGCAAGATTTCCGAGGACCACGTCCAAACGGTCTCGGTTGATGGCGAAACCGTGCTGAAGGTTGCGCCGGAAGCTCTGAGCCTCCTTGCCGAAGAAGCTTTCCGCGACATCAATCATTTTCTGCGGCCCGGTCACTTGAGCCAGCTCCGCAAAATTCTCGACGACCCGGAAGCGTCAGACAACGATAAGTTTGTCGCATACGATCTGCTGAAAAATGCCAACATTGCCGCCGGTGGCGTGTTGCCAATGTGCCAGGATACGGGCACCGCGATCATCATGGGGAAAAAGGGCGAACGAGTCTGGACCGGCAGCAACGACGAGTCGGCACTGGCCGAGGGTGTCACCCGGACCTACATAAAGAGCAATTTGCGCTACAGCCAAGTCTCTCCTCTATCAATGTATGAAGAGACCAATACGAAGACAAACCTGCCGGGGCAGATCGAAATTTATGCCGAACCGGGAGATGCCTACAAATTTCTTTTCGTCGCCAAGGGCGGCGGATCCGCCAACAAAACCTACCTGTTCCAAGAAACACCGGCGATGCTGAACCCGGAAAAGCTCCTGCCGTTCCTTGAGGAGAAAATTAAGTCGCTCGGAACATCAGCCTGTCCCCCCTATCATCTGGCGGTCGTGATTGGTGGCACTTCGGCGGAATTCAATCTGAAAACGGTAAAACTCGCGAGTTGCCGTTATCTTGATACGCTGCCGACGCAAGGCGGCGACAAAGGCCAGGCATTCCGTGACCTAGAGATGGAAGAAACCGTGTTCAAGATGTCCCAAGGCATGGGAATCGGCGCGCAGTTCGGCGGTAAATACTTCTGTCATGACGTCCGGGTCATTCGCCTGCCCCGACATGGCGCCAGTCTACCCATCGGTATCGGCGTGTCCTGCTCGGCTGACCGTCAGGCGGTCGGCAAAATCACCGCTGAGGGCATCTTTCTCGAACAACTCGAAACAAATCCTGCGAAGTACATGCCGGAGACAGTTTCCGATGACCTGGGCGGCGAGGTCGTAAAGATCGACCTGAACAAACCGATATCGGAGATTCTCGGCACATTGACGCGGTATCCGGTCAAGACGCGCTTGTCGCTGAGCGGCCCGATCATCGTTGCCAGAGACCTCGCGCACGCACGCCTGAAAGCGTTACTGGATGCCGGTAAGGAGTTGCCGCAATATATGAAGGATCATCCAATCTACTACGCCGGACCGGCGAAAACACCCAAAGGCTATGCGTCGGGCTCGTTCGGCCCCACAACCGCGGGCCGGATGGATTCCTATGTCGATCAGCTCCAAGACGTCGCGGGCAGCATGATCATGCTTGCCAAAGGCAATCGCTCGGACATGGTGCGCCAATCCTGCCAGAAGCACGGGGGCTTTTATCTTGGGTCGATCGGAGGTCCCGCGGCCCGGCTTGCCCTCGACTGCATCAAGAAAGTCGAAGCAATCGAGTATGAAGACCTTGGTATGGAAGCAATTTGGCGGATCGAGGTCGAAGATTTCCCCGCTTTTATCGTCATTGACGACAAGGGAAACGACTTCTACAAGTCGCTCTAGATCAGATCACGGTTTGTTGGAATCGCCATTGGCGACCCAACAAGCCGTGTGAATCAGACATTACGAGCACAAGAGATGGCCAGCACCGCTGATACCCGCCGTCTCTTAGTAAAAACCATTCCTAAAGATTCAAAACGTCGTCATGCGTGCTTGCCACGATAGCCAGCACTTCGCCGATCAAGTCCGATGACACGTTGAGGTCTTCCAAAGTCGCTTTCAAATGTCCCGCGACAGCGGAGAAATGTGCTTCGCCGAGGCCCTTCTTTTCGACCAGAGGTTTGTGCGCCTCGCTCAACAACCGTCCAGTGTAAGCTTCCGGCCCACCAAAGGCACCGGTCAGGAAGAGGCGCTGCATAAAGGATAGCCGGTCCATATCGACGCCGTCGAAGAAGGGGGTCAATGAATCGTCCGACATAATTTTCGAATAGAAGATATCGACAACGGCTTCCACTGTGTCGTCTCCACCAAGCCTTTCGAAAAGGCTACCTCCCGCTGCAGAAGAAGCAGTGTCGTCCTTTTCAGGTTCAACCGAGGCTTCCACTTCCGGAAGCTGAATGACATTGTCGGCTTCCGCCGCCGGTTTACGGGGCTGCTTTGCTACCGTGTCCTCTTCAACATTCGGGTCCTCAGCGTCCGTTTCCTTGGCGGATTTTTTGGCATTTCCCCAAGATTTGAGAAGCCTCACTTTTTCTTTCACAGCGACGTCGGCCTCCGAAACGCGCCGCTTCAAAGTGATTGGCGGCGTTTTCATGAGAATTTCAGTATCGAGCACACGTTCAATATCGAGCACGACAAGAAGGTCTTCCGGCAGGCGATAGATCCCCGTGCTGAGACGGCGCAGTTTCTCGTCGAGCGTTGCCGGCGGTTTCTCAAAATCCCGGCGAGGCAGATCTCGTACATCACCGATCGAATCGACGAGCAATGTGTAAAGGTCACCGCGATACTCAACAGTAATACCCATCCAACGCGGGGCTTCTGGCTTTTCCGTCACCCCA
>Ga0114999_10005012_pt1 | contig 15752 bp, 11 predicted proteins | sample ArcticOcean_MG_C_3_FD_89820 | JGI IMG/M metagenome (GOLD analysis project Ga0114999, IMG submission 89820) | Marine microbial communities from western Arctic Ocean - ArcticOcean_MG_CB8_126 | ecosystem: Environmental > Aquatic > Marine > Oceanic | place: Arctic Ocean: Canada Basin | collected...
AAGCTGTTTACTAATAAAAAAACTGACGTCGCTACGTACGTCTCTTCCTCATTTTCAACAATCAGTAACAAAAAAAGAGACCGGCTAAGAACGAATGTGTTTTTACCTATCTACGCCTGAAGTAAGGGGTGCAGAAAGCGTTATCGCAGTGAGCTACTTTTAGAGCACGGTTGGTACTGTCGTAGTAGCTAATCAGACCAAGACCGTCTGCACCCATCGTGATAGACGTGTAGGGGTTCTGTCAGGACTCAGTGCTCACGCCGCAATTAGCCCGACCTGAATACATGATTGGTCACTGTATTTAGGTCGACTGGATTTTGTGGTGAGCACTGAGATCTGACAGAACCCCTGCTGGGTACTACTAGCGATCGATTCGATAACGTTCCCCGCACCACCGCCTTATCTGGTAAAAGTCGCCAAGACTGGACCTGCTGTATAAACAGGCAGATGATACCCAGATTCCCGCGGTTAAGAATATTCAAGTTGAAAAGGCGATGATCAGATGTTCGATGTACTACTAAAAGGAGGTACCGTTGTCGACGGCACGGGCGCGGTCGGATACCTGGCAGACGTCGCCGTGTCGGGCGACAGGATTGAGGCTTTGGGACGAATCGATGCATCAACTGCTAAAGAAGTTATTGACGCATCAGGGATGATCGTCAGTCCAGGGTTCATCGACCTCCACACCCATAGCGATGCCTCATTCCTCGTCGATTCACTTGCCGACAGCAAGTTGCGGCAAGGCGTGACGCTGGAGCTAGCGGGCAACTGCGGTGCAAGTTTCTGCGCGCCTCTGATTGGACAGGCGAAGGAGATGTTCGAAACCCGGAAACTGCAGTCTGGCAACGATCTCGAACCATCATGGGTAGATTTTGGCGGATACCTCGATGCTGTGGAGCAGAGTGGCCCGGTCATCAATTACGCATGCCACGTCGGCCACGGAACGATACGGTCAGCAGTTATGGGGATGGAATCTGGGATTCCAACACCGGAGGATCTGGACCGTATGGTGTCGCTGATATCCGAGAGTCTGGACGCCGGGGCGATGGGATTCTCAACCGGATTGTTCTACGCACCGGGCTCCTATTCATTGCCCGAAGAGGTAATTATCCTGGCACAACCGGCCGCCGACCGTGGGCTCATATATTCGACTCACACTCGATCAAACGGGAGCGATTCCAGCGGTTTACTGCCGGCACATGCGGAGGCGATCGAAGTCGGGCGTCGAACCGGAGTACGAGTACAGATTTCGCATGTGAAAGCGGTTGGAAGCAAGATGTGGGGTCGAGCGAGCGAGTTGATCGAGAACATGCACCGAGCAGTGGCCGAAGGTCTGGACGTAGCCGGTGATCAGTATCCCTACTCTCAAAGTAGTGGCAGCCTGAGCATGAGCATGTTCCCACGGTGGGCACAGATCGGAGGGCGCAGCGCAACGCTTGACCGGCTTTGCGATGCCGATCAACGCCAGCGTATCGCTATGGAGACCGAGCAGGCGATAAACAACTTTGGCGGGCCTGATCGCCTGCGGTTGACGTCCTTCACCCCTGACAGGTCGCTTGAAGGCACTAGCATCGCCGATATTTCAGACTCGTGGGACACCACGGTAGGCGAAGCATCACTGCGACTATTCGAGCAGTCGGAAGTCGGGATCAGAAACCACTCAATGTCAGATGAAGATGTCGATGTGATTGCGTCGTCTGACCTCATTGCCGTTGCATCCGATGGTAATTCGCTCCGAGACGAGGGGCCACTTTCGAGCGACCAAACCCACCCGCGCAGCTACGGCACGAATGCGCGATTTATCGAAACAATGGTAGGTGCGAAGGGTCTTGTTTCAATCGAGGAAGCGGTACGCAAGATGACCGGTCTGCCAGCCCAACGCATGGGTCTCAGGCACAGGGGCCGGATCGCGCCGGGTTACTTTGCAGATCTGGCAATATTCAATCCAGATAGCGTGCGGGAACGAACAACGTTCGAAGATCCACACCGGTATGCGACGGGCATAGATCATGTCCTGGTAAACGGCTCGTTTGCCGTTCGCGACAGCAAACCGACAGGCGCTGCTCCGGGCCGTGTGATTAGGGACAAGTTTTCCTAGCCGATTTACTGTTGCAAAGCGGGGTTTGCGCGCCAAATTTATCGCGTGAATTGGCTAACGCGACAGATCAACTGAAATGGCTTAGGCGGGCATTTGCCGGATTGGGTTCAGATCATATAGTCGGCTCAAATGACCAGGTTGGCGGTTTGAATTTAGAACATGACCCTGATTCATAATACTCGCCTTCGAAGAACTCAAGGGTTTCAAATTACCTACTCGGTTGACTGAACCTATAAGCCGAGATGATTTCAGTGAACATATTTCGTAAGGGTTGTGAAGATATTAACCCAAAACAAATGACAATCTTCACATGTATTTAGATATGTGATCGAGTTAACTCGTGTCGTCCGATTGGAATGAACGTGCTGCTATCGTCGCCACAGCTAGGGCTGGGGCTTCTAAATTTAGAAAATGCGGCCGTCGAACTGTTATTTACTCTTACTTGGAGGTTGGATGCATGACTGAATCGAGACCAGCAATTTACGCGAAACGGCGAATGCTGTTACTGATCGCGTCCTTGATGGCTATTGTGGCGATCATCGCGGTCGGCTGTGGTGGCGGTGACACTGTAGTCACTGAAGTTACAGTCGTCGTTAAAGAGACGGTTATCGTCTCCAAAGATGTCGAGAAAATAGTTATCGCTACGGCGACAGCACGACCAGCCGACACTGGATCGGCCCCGGCCTCCTCCGGGGGCGATCTGGTCGTGGGTCTTAACCTGATCCCACCGCCAATCTTCATGCCGTCGTTCATGAACTTCCAGGTCGAAACAATTCAGGCGATGGGGATATTCGAAGGGTTGCTCGTGGCGTCCCACATCGACCCACCGGCTGTGAACCGCGACTACGGAACTTTCTTGGATGGTATTGCTGAATCTTGGGATATCTCGTCTGACATCAGCACGCTAACGTTCAAAATACGTAAAGGTGTCCAGTTCCACCATGGGTGGGGTGAGGTAACAGCTCACGACGTGGTCTGGAGTTTCGACAACGTGATGAGCGAGGCAACTCGGTCAACACGTGGACCGCAGATACGAGAATGGTCGACATGGGAGTCAGACGAGAACACTGGCTGGACCGCGGTCGATGACTACACTGTAGAGATTGCGTTGACCGATCTGCTGCCAACATGGGCGAGCGCACTGAGCAACGTTGGTGGGGGTACCCCTGTCATCGTCTCCAAGAAACTGTTTGATGAGCGTGGTGAAAACTCAGCTTTGACAACAGCGGTAGGCACGGGTCCATTCGAGGCCACTGAGTGGGTGGCAGACGACCACATACTTGCAAGGCCATTTGCAGATCACTATCGTCAGGTGCCGACAATCAACTCGGTCAGGTGGGTACTGATGCCGGAACCGGCAACTCAAATGGCAGCGTTCCGTGTGGGTGAGATCCAGATGGCGCCAATGGCACCGAGATTCGCCGTACCGGCGCTCGACAGTGTCGCTGATTCCTGGGCCAGAGAGGTCGGATCCGGAAACCCGCAGACTGTCATTTTCGGTGGTAACTACTGGGCAGAAACAGATGAGAACGGGGAAGCGATCAACTATTCGCGACCTGGCTTCTTAGCTGACGACGATCACCCATGGATCGGTGACCCTCGCGACGAAGCATCGATGGAAGAAGCTAGGAAGTACCGTTGGGCGCTCTCCATGGCTGTCGACCGTGAGCAACTGCTGAAAGATGCTCAGGGTGGCTTTGGATGGGCAGCGTATTCACGCATAGACATTCACCCGGGCAATCCGCTGTTCAAAGATGAATGGACCGTTCCGTACGATCTTGAACTTGCCAAGCAGTACATTGCGGAGTCACGTACAGGTGAATGTGGCAAATTTACAATGCACATCGCCAATGACCGAGCTATGGACTTTGACGTTGGGCAGGCAATTGGCCAGTTCTGGCGTGCACTCGGCTGTGAAGTCGAGTTCGACCAGACCGGCTACCGCACAGCACGTCCGAAACTCGTGAATCGCGATAAGCAGATTCCGTGGATGCAGACGATAGGCCGTGGAGTGCTCCCCGATGCTCGACAGTGCTGTGGATGGCCGTCCGCAGGCTACAACGAGGGCATCGAGTGGACTGACGAAATCATTGCGCTGGTGCAGAAAAACAGTGACATCAAGGGCACCACTTATGAAGAAAGAGTGGCAAACAACATTGAGTTCCAGGACTGGATAAGCAAGTGGCAACTGGCTGCAGCTTACACAGTGCTGCCTACCATCGTAGTGGTTAGCCCGGATGTGACCACCTGGGAACCCTATGGCACAACCGGACCGTTGATCAACAACCTTGCTTCGGTCGTAATGAAGTAGGCTTGGCCGCACCACTGGGTGGTGAAAACGATAGGTGGGGCGACAGCATTTTGCTGTCGCCCCACCATTTCTACTCCGTAACTGATCAAGCCGCGAACGATGTTCGCTTCATGTTGGTCGACATGAATACGATGACAGGAAGAAAACCTATTTATGAAGCGTTTTATCGCTAAGCGCCTGATCGCTTCGATCATTATTCTTTGGCTGGCTACAGTTCTCGTTTTCGGCCTCTCACGCGCTGCTGGCGATCCGACATTCTTGTTCATCAGCGAGTACACCACAGACGAAGTTATCGCTGAATGGCGCATTGAGTTCGGACTCGACAAACCCCTTCCTGTTCAGTACTTCAACTGGCTCTCAAAAGCTGTTCTAGGCGATTTCGGAGCCTCACTGAACGAGGTCAGGCCAGCAGCCGACGTTGTCAAGCAAAGGCTCCCCGCCACACTGGAACTCGCGGCTGTCTCGTTCTTATTTGCGCTTGCGATAGGTATACCTGTTGGCGTGTTGTCGGCCGTTAAACGTGGCACTATGTGGGATCTGTCTGGACGCATGTTCGCGTTGGTCGGCCAGGCCACACCCAACTTCTGGATGGGAATCATCCTCGTATTGATTTTTTCAGTCCAATTCAAATTGCTACCTACTTCCGGACGAGGCGGGTTAGATCATCTAATACTGCCTGCAATCACGTTAGGTTCAGGTTCGGCAGCTGGATTGGCTCGACTGACTCGTTCGGCAATGCTCGAAATGCTAGATTCCGAGTTCATTAAATTCGCCCGGGCCAAGGGCGTATCCGGACAATCAGTGGTCTGGAAGCACGCATTCCGGAACGCACTTATCGTACCGATCACCTACGCCGGACTCATGTTGGCGGCATTCACCACAGGAACGGTTATCGTCGAGACGGTGTTCGGTTGGCCCGGGTTGGGTCGGCTCGCAGTGACGGCGATCAACGACAACGATTTTCCGGTAATGAGCGCTACAGTTCTGCTATTTACCGTCATGTACATCGGCGTCAATCTCGTGGTGGACATCTCTTATGCGTTAGTTGACCCGAGAATCAGGCAGGTATAAATGGACTCCACGGTCACCACCGAACTGGAATCTACCAACCAGGACACCCGGAGCGAATCGCTGGTTCGTCGCCTGTGGCAAATCGTCCGGCGATACCCGGTATTTCCCGTAACAATCCTGGTGGCAGTTATTTTCGGAGCTGCGTTTGCTCCAATGCTGACTACTTATGATCCTCAATTCGGAGATCTGTCGAAACAGATGACACCCCCATTCTGGAATGAGGGAGGGTCCACCGCTCACTTGCTCGGTACGGACTCGTTAGGACGAGATATCGTCGGTAGGCTGCTCTATGGGGCTCGACTATCACTCTGGATTGCTTCTGTCGTACTGGTAGCCGGCGGCGTGACTGGGACCGTTCTGGGCATGATTTCGGGCTACTTCTCTGGTTGGGTAGACGAAGCGATTATGCGGTTCGTCGACCTCACCCTCGGTGTGCCATTCATCCTCGTGGCCTTGGTGTCCGTAATCGTCTTCGGACCAAGTCTCGGCCTGATAATTCTCTTGTTGATCATCTTCAGTTGGAGCGGGTTTGCCCGGCAGATCCGGGCCGAGATCATCCGCCTTAAGCAGATGGATTACGTCGCATACTCCAAATTGTCTGGCGCGTCGAACGTCAGGCTCTTCGGTCGTCACCTGTTGCCGGGGGTGTTCAACACGGTGCTCGTGATCGCCACTCTGCAAGTCGGAAACCTGGTTATCGCCGAATCTTCTCTCAGTTTTCTTGGTGTCGGGATCCCCGCTCCAAAACCGGCTTGGGGCGTGATGGTGGCCGATGGGAAAAATTTCATCAGCTTCGCGTACTGGATTTCTCTGTTTCCGGGACTGGCAATTTTCCTGCTTGTTTATTCATTGAACTTTATCGGAGACTGGACACGGGACCGACTGGATCCAAGATTGAGACAGATTTAGTTGCAGCCTTTTTGAATGGCCCGCCTGAATGCCTGAAAGAATGTTGCGAGTCACGAGGTTGATGACAATGTGCCTGGGGCTCATCGGCTTTAAAGAAGGAGTGTGACCGATGACGACAATCGAAAAAAACGACGTTGCCCTGATCGGCCATTTGATGCGCCGGGCGGGATTTGGACTTCCGGCGAGCGGACTCGAACGCCTTGCCGAAAAGGGCTATGACGCGGTAGTTGACGAGCTTGTCGACTATGAGAAATTCGAGCCGGTGGAGCTGGATCTCCTGGAGCGGTACCACACCGAGCACGCGGACGGCGAGGGTTGGATGCCAATGCTGATCACCTACCTCATGATCAACACGCAACGGCCATTGCAGGAAAAAATGGCACTGATGTGGCATGGCGTGTTCGCCACAGGCACCGCAAAAGTCACCAACGGCCCGGTAATGCGGCAGTACTACGAAATGCTGCGCGAAATCCCGCTCGATAACTTCGCTGACATTCTGAAGCGTCTTTCACGAGATCCCGCAATGCTGTTCTGGTTAGATCAGCAAATGAATCACAAAACGGCCGTCAATGAAAATTGGGGTCGAGAACTTCTCGAATTGTTCTCTCTGGGCGTTGGCAACTATAGCGAGGAAGACGTACGAGACTGTGCCCGGGCCTACACAGGGTGGACGCTCGACCAGGTAATACCGCGCTACCCGTTTGGCGCTCAAGGCGGCACATTTGTATATCAAGAAGAAGACCACGACGATGGTCAGAAATCGTTCATGGGGCACACAGGTGCGTTGCAGGGCGACGATATCGTCGACATCATCGTGGGCCAACCAGCAGCAGCACAGTTCATCGGACGAGAATTCCACAAATTCTTCGTCGCAGACCAACCGGTGCAAGATGAAATCGACCTGATTGCGAAGGCGTATACGAACCACGATCACGAAATCCGAGAGGTATTGAGGACTCTGTTCAAGTCAGACTTCTTTAAAAACGCTCGGTTCAAGAAAATCCAGAATCCGGTCGAATACGTCGTCGGTACTATCAAGCAGACAGGCCAGCACGAGGACCCGTACGAATACGGCCTCTACCGGCTTCATCGCCACGCGACTCTGATGGGACAACAGCTGCTCAATCCACCGACTGTGGAAGGGTGGCACACCGGCCGCGAGTGGATAGATTCGGCATTGTTGATGGAGCGGGTCAACTTCGCCGTAGCACGTCTTGGCAACGCTAACGCACCGGGTGTGCGTCAAATGATGGACCGCATTTCCAAAGGAATCGAACGGATATCTCAAGAGCAACTCTTGGACTCGGCGCTATACGAATTAGGGGCTCTTGAACTCGTATCCAAGAGTCGCGATGTAATTCTCGAAGAATTGAAAACTGGAGACGAGATTCCGTGCGATGACGCGAACGTCCAACAATTTGAAGATGCAGTTCTTGATGTATTTCAGTTGATAGCGGCTACTCGCGAGTACCAGATGAACTAACTACTCGGCGGAATAGAACTCGTCGATCTCAGGGTGCCCATTGTTTCTATCGGGACGAGATTAGGAAGTGACAGAATGACAACCAACGGTTCCAGCAAGAATGGCGGAAACGGTTCAGGAAAAGCACCGGTTTTCGTGGTGCTCCAGCTGTCCGGTGGCAACGATGTCCTCAACACCGTGGTGCCGCATAGCGAAGGCCTCTACTACGACTTCAGATCGACTACTGGTATCGCACAGGACGCGGTGATCCGCCTTGATGACAAGTTGGGGCTCCATCCGACGATGGGGCCGATCAAGAACATGTGGGATCAGGGCAACGTCGCAATTATCAATGGTATCGGGTACCCGCAGCCCGACCGTTCGCACTTCCGGTCGATGGACATATGGCACACGGCGGAGCCGGAGAAATTCGTGTCCGACGGCTGGCTCGGCAAGGTAATTCGCGAAATCGACCAGCAAAAACTTAATGTCTGCACTGGTGTTAGCTTCGGCACGGGGCTGCCCAGGGCTATGTACCTCTCCGGAACACCGGCGATGTCGGTTTCGCAACTCGAAGGGTATGGCCTTCTCACGACACTTGCTGGCGAGAAGCAACGCCGGGCACTCAATGCATTCACCCGGATGTACACGCCTGAAGAGTTCGATGAGCAAAACATGCTGCTCGAACACCTCGGCCAGACTGGAATCGACACGCTGACCAGCGTCGACATGTTGAAATCGGCTCCCGAGAACTACACCTCAACTGTCGAATACGCGCCCGACCCTCTTTCGCAGAACCTCAAGGGAATCGCACAGGTTCATTTGTCCGGTATCGGCACTCGCATCTTCTATGCACAGATCGGGGGATTCGATGTCCACGGCAACGAATCAAACTTGCAATCAATGCTCTGGGACAACGTATCCCGTTCAGTAAACGACTTCTTTACCGACTTACGAGAACACGATGCTGCTGAAGAGGTGGTTATGCTGCTGTTCTCTGAATTTGGCCGCCGGGTCAAAGACAATGGTAACGGGACAGATCACGGTTCGGGCGGTAGCGCATTCATGATCGGCGACAGAGTCAATGGAGGGTTCTACGGGGATTATCCGTCCCTTGAGCCGAGTAAACAGCTCAACGGCGACCTTCAATTCAACAACGACTTCAGGTCGCTGTATTCATCGATTCTCGATCAGTGGATGGGAATTGACCCGACAGTCATCATCAACGGTCAATTTGACCAGTTCGAAAATATCGTGACGCCGATGGCGCGTCAGTCAGTGAACGTGACATGACAACAACTCAACGGGCAGACCACGGATGGCTTGTACCCACCGATCACGAGTATCCGACACTGCTACGTATCGGGCACAAGTATGAGATTACGTTGGGCCAGCGTCTTGCCGTTGGGGGTTTGAGAGGGCCGCAGGATATAGCTATTGATCCGGATAAGTCGTTTTACATTCTCAATCGTGGGAGCACAAACCTCGATCAAGTTCCGCCGACGCGATACGTCCGTTCGAACTTTGAAGACGACGGTTACGAGAACGATATCCTGCCGGAAAATTATGGCAGCCGTACAAATTCAGACACTGAACATTTTCCATCGCCGGTGATGTGCGTTCTCGATAGTGAAGGCACGCTGTTCAACACCGATGAACGCGCGAACGTTGTCCTGGCGCTCAAAACCAGTGGCGAAACCGTTGGCTCCTGGGGTAAGAGTGGGAATGGATCTGGACATCTTAATGGGCCATCTGGAATCGCCCTCGATGCCGACGAAAACCTGTGGGTAGTTAACTCTCGTGATCATCGAATTCAACAGTTCACGCGCGATGGCAAGTACCTGAGTGGCTTCGGAGAGTTTGGGTCGGAGCCGGGACAACTCGACCATCCATGGGGGATTTCGGTCGACCCGATCAGCGGTACTTTGCTCGTCGCCGATTGGCGCAACAGTCGCATCCAGCGGTTCAGCACCGATGGTGAGCTTTTGCAGATTATCGGAACTCCAGGTTCAGACTTAGGAGAGCTTGATCATCCCAGTGGAGTGACCGTTGATAAGTACGGCGACATCTACGTGGCCGACCGTAATAACCACCGCGTGTTGATGTTTAACTGGCGCGGAAAGTTTATCGAGTCATTCAGAGGGGATGCGACCATCAATCCTCGCGGCATTCGAAGGCTCATGGGGAACCCGGACATCCTGCGGCAACGGGACAATATTATCGATCTAGACCGCGAGAAGAGGCTGAAGTACCCCACTTCCGTAAAGGTTGATGACGATTATCTGTTTATCGTGGACACCGGCAGATACCGAGTGCAGATTTACAAGAAGCTTTGTCGAATTTTGGCTCCGGATGAAGTCGAAGATGCTTCGCTGCATATAGACCCGGGCATGAACTAGCCTGACACTCGCAAACCGCTAAGCAAAAATCGCTGCACTCAACCTGACAAGTCGGAGTACGCGATGCTGGGCGAGGGCGAAAATACACAGTTTCGGCAACCGAAGGATCTGGCTGGTGCGAGCTACAGGATGAACGCAGTGCCCGGAGTTCCAGAGTGCGTGAACCCGATCGTCAACGTGTGAGCCACATCAACTTGGGAATCAACAACCTACGTTATTAGTCCCAGTCTCATCGACTCGTAAACCGCTGCACTACGGTCTGGAACATCGAGCAGGATATAGAGTTCGCCCAGCCGGTTACTGACTGTGCCGGTGGCGAGACTCAAATCACGGGCAATTTCGGAATTCGATTGCCCAGACGCCAGGCCTTTTAGTATTTTCCGATCCCTGTCGGTAATTTTCAGCATGTTTTTATGTTGATCACTATTCACCAATGAAACCTGTTGATGTTCACCGCCCGCAAATAGTTCTAGAACGTAAGGAGTGGATTCGGAGTGACCTTTAGCAGCCTGATCGATTGCAGAAATTATCTGGTAAGCCGATGCACGCGTTGATATAACCGCCGAAACTCCTGCCTCAAGATATCGTCGTGACTCATCGCTATGGATATCTTCAATAATTACCAGGAGTGGAGGCATTGAATCATCGTCTATCAGGTGTCGGACCTCCTGTAACCCTGATTCGTCATTGCGGGCATATACGAGTACCACATCAGGCATTATCGCCGTTATTTCAGCGAGCGCCTCCGACGAGCTGGTGACTCCGACAACATTAATATTCGAACTACCCAAAATCGTGGAAAGCCCAGCTAGGTACAAGGGATCACCATCGATAAGCAGTAGCTTGATCGGCGCATACGAGTCAATTGCGGAAGTCGAGGCAGGCAGATCCCGTCCCACATCGCTAACAGGCCCGGATTCGTCCTCGCTGGATCGCAAGTCTGGTTCCGAAAGCTTCAGCGTCTCGAAAACCCGTGCCAGTAGATAAGCGATTTTGTCCAGTTTAGCGATGTGACGCTGTAAGTAGCCCGCTCGAGGTCGCCCCTGAACCGCTATGTACCCCTGCAACTGGTTGGTTGTAAGCGGCGAGTGCATCCACGAATGCAGACCAGCATCCGTCAATCGCAACCCGTGCCCTGCGACTAGATTTGGCACATCTGCGGTTTGGCCGTAATGGGGCTGTAGGTTCCCATCTCGTACCCAGCCATCTGCGTTTTGAGCCGTAAAAGCAAGCCTCCCGGCAACGTCGCCCCCTGGAACTATCATCCCGCGTGTGTGCAATTGCAGTCTCGGAGTTGCACCGGGTGCAATTAAGCCGAGCACTATACGGTCAACCTGAAGGATCTCGGTAACCACTTCAAATGTGCGGTCCATGATCGCATCAGTGCTATTTGCAACGACTACGTCGGTGAAGAAATCATCCAGAATCTGCGATTCGCCGACATGCTCGTCAATAACCGACTGGTACTGGAACGAAAGCATGGATGTAGCGATGCGATCGGCAGCAAGTTCCGCAAGTAGCCTGTGCCTATTATTGAATGCGTGTGGATTGTTTGCTCTCAAGCCCAGCGTGCCTACTATTCTGCCCTGCACAGTCAGAGCCACAGCGAGTATTGACAGCAATCCGACCTTGTGGCCAGCGTCTTCCCAGGCGCTGGCGCTTTCTTCCCGATATATCTCACCCGCTGTCCTAATCGCACCCTGTCCAGAGCGCATCGACAATTCGAATATGGCCCCCAGTGGGTTGTTATGCCCGGTATGTAGGCCAGGAATATCAAGCCCATATACGAATTTTCTCTGTACGATCCCAGTCTTGGGGTTTGATTCCCCTATCGACAACCGATCAAACGGAATCCAGCGTTCGAGTTGCTCGGTAAACAATGAATATACTTCCGAAATTCCAGAAGCCGAGGCGATCGCGCGGTCGATCGCTGTGATCATAGACTCCACTTCGATTTCGAGTCTTTGTTTTTCGTCCATTTTCGAGTACGCAAATGCGCCCGAAATGCATTTCCCTACTTGATCAAGAATTTTTAGATGCTCATCGGTGAATGCATCCGTGCGTTTCGACAGCACGCTCAGCAGCCCAACTTCACTGTCCTTCCAGATCAGTGGCACTGTCAGCCACGAACGGAATCCGGCAGTGATCATATTTTCGGCATCCTGATGCCGAGCCGAGATTGACCCGATGTTTTTACTGCCGACCCGAAGCCCCTTCTTAGATCGCAGCACCATATCGTCGTAACTGTCCTCGAGCGACTCAGAAGCTGGCGAAAAAGCGGTGGGAGAGGGCTCGCCGGTAGCGAATTCGAGCCGATGGGTCCCCTCTTCAGAATCGACCAACGAGATCGTTAATACATCGAAATCCAGAAGTGACTCGACGGTAGCTGCCAACCGGCGATGAGTATCTTTGTCTTCTACCGAGAGATCGACCAGTTGGCTGATCTCGGCAAGAGAATTCCAGATCGTAGACTCTGATGAAAGTTGCTCGACCCGCCTCGTCGCTTGCATCGCCCCAGCCAACATATCGGACAAAGACTCAACGACACTCGTATCTACATCGTGAGAACGATCATGATCGAAATAGACACCGATAGCCCCAAGAACACCCGATTCATTTGCAACCGGAACGGCGAATCCCGACGACCAACTGTCCGAAGACTCGATCTCAGCTTCATCAGGTTCTACTAAATCTATCGGTGCGAGCTCTGTAACGCACGTACCTGAATCTATGGAGGTGCGTTCGAGGCGAGAAGACTGTGCGAAATCAAAGTCCTCAGAAAATGCGCGGGCTCCGGAATCAGCCCATGATCCCAGAACGCGTGACGAAGGAGGACTAGCACGTATTATTTCGATGAACCGGACGTACTCCGCTCCAACTGCCAGCCCTACCAACCTGCAAATGTCGTTAGCAGTATTTGAACCGGCTTGGCTCGTTGGCCTAAAGTAGTCGATATTGCTCAACATGATTGAATCCGCGCCTAAATTGTCGCTGTCACTCAGCAGGTAGGCCTTCGAAAATGCCCAGATCGAATGGATGATCTCCACGACGTATCGAACATGACCGATAGTACATGGAACACTGAATCATGACTAGCCATATATGGAAAGTGGGTTCGTAGCACCTGAAATGAGTTGATTTTATGGCAAATGCAGGCTTCCTCAGCTACAGAGCCCACCTGAAGTACAATCGGCCGTTCAGTTGAGGAATGAATTTATTGCAGCGATCTAAAACGGGTATTTTTCGGATCCGAATATTCTACGAAGTCCGATAAAAAATGAACACACACGCTGATCAGTCATGGCTTTAATCGATTCGACGTTGCGCTGACGCGGCTTACACGGCTCAACAGAGAACCCGGCAACGAAAAACGGTTGATACGCTAGACTCGCAATTGACATCTTCATCCGCCGACACGCGAATTTAGGAATCAAGACGCTATACGCAGTCCCCGTGAAGCGCTGCTACGCGCTGATAACCGGCAGTTCTAACACGTCGCCCGTTCGTTCCTGCCACGCCTGAATTCTTCCTGTCATGTCTCGGACACGGTCAGCGTGAACGGGAGAATCGTAAAGATTTGTCAGTTCAAGTGGGTCGTTATTCAAGTCGTATAGTTCGCAAGTATCACCGGGCGAAAGATTCAGCTTCCAACGATCTCCCGAAACTACACACCGCCAGGGGATCTCTGAAAGCCGCGCTACCTCTGCATTACCCAGTGAAACAGTTGCAGGACCCCCGTGCCACTGCATGAACACATCGTCTGTTAGTTCTGCGGTGCCTTCTAGTACATCCTTACGACTCGATCCCTGTAGGTGCTCAGGAACTTCCTCGCCGAGCAAATCAAGCAACGTCGGCACCAGGTCAGTGTGGCCGATACTCCCGTTTACACGCTGCTCTTTCGAACTTAGCCACGGAACGTGCACGATCAGCGGCACCCGTGCGACTTCTTCGTAGAACGAGCGTTTGTTGATCATCCCTCGGTCGCCCAGCGAGTCACCATGATCGCTCGTGAAGACCACGATCGTGTTATCCGCCTGACCCGAATCCTCGAGAGCCTTCAGAATCGGCTCGATCCCACGATCGAGCACCGTTACGTTGCCATAATATCTCGCACGTATCTCCCGCCAGAAACCTTCCGGATTCTCGGGATGCGACTTTTCAACCTCGTCGATATGGAACGCAGCACGAACACGGTTGAACGCCGGCGTATTATCGGCAGGTTTTTTGAGAAATAGCGGTCCCATAGGCAGATCGGCCGGATCGTACATATCGTTCAACGGCCCGTTGTATGGCGGGTGTGGCTCGAACATATTCACGTACATCAGCCAGGGCTTGCCATCGTCGGCGCGCTCGTTGATGAATTCGACAGTATTTCGGCTGAGAAATGCTGCCATCGTATCTTCTTCAGGAAAGTACCCCCGCTGGATCTGGGTATGTGACTTGTGCCCCTCGTGATCTCCCTCGGGTTCATGCCCCTGCCCAACCAGGTAATCAAAGTAATCAGATTTACGATCCCGGTGTATCGGATCGACCCAGTTCGGGAAGTTGTTGTCGTGGGCATCCTCCGTACTCACCCACTCCGTAAACCCGTGCTGGGGCGATAGGTCGTCACCCAAATGCCACTTGCCGTACTTTGCGCAGACATAATCGTCTGAAACCATCTCGGCGATAGTCTTTACGTCTGGGAACAAGTTGCTGAACGGCCGACCCGGCTTGCTATTTCGGACGACACCCGCCGAATGGGGATACAACCCCGTCATCATCGTCGAACGAGCCGGTGAACATACAGGCTGGGTCACATACGCGTTTTCGAACACGAAGCTGCGGCTCGCCAAATCGTTTAACGCCGGGGCTTCAACCCAATCGTTCCCATATGCACCAATCGTGTCGGTCCGTTGCTGGTCTGAACAGATAAATAGGAGATTCGGCTTTGGAGACATTGGTTAATTCCCGATGACACAACGATAGTTTCCAGTGAATTTCAGACGAGGATAACCCCAGTGTTCCCACATCCGTCAAGTAGGTAGATCGAGAGTGTCAACAAATCTCTCTCTCGGGGGCATCGCAAAGATCTTCGGTAATCATCTACCCGAATCGACTCTGGCATTTAACTTGATCAAGTTACGTAATGCACGTGTAAATCGTCATACGTTTCAGGTTGTGATTATCACCCACTGCGTTAGCGCTGAGTCACATTAACGAGCCTCAACGAGACGAACAATAGCATCAACAACTCGATTGAATCTGAGCTTCACTGACCTGAAATCTTATGAGATTCGAACCCTCTAGCTTGCCGATTCCGCACCGGAACGCTCTCCCGACTGAGCTAAAACCCAAAAACAAGCCCCCGCATTTCTGCGAGGGCTTTTCACTTATTTACAGTTTGGTGGAGCTTGCGAGACTCGAACTGGTTCTGTCAGAACTCAGCGCTCGCCATGAAACCCAGCCGACCTAAATACAGGATTCTTCCCTGTATTTAAAGCTGACAGCTCGGTCATTAGG
>Ga0114999_10005013_pt1 | contig 15752 bp, 21 predicted proteins | sample ArcticOcean_MG_C_3_FD_89820 | JGI IMG/M metagenome (GOLD analysis project Ga0114999, IMG submission 89820) | Marine microbial communities from western Arctic Ocean - ArcticOcean_MG_CB8_126 | ecosystem: Environmental > Aquatic > Marine > Oceanic | place: Arctic Ocean: Canada Basin | collected...
GCTCAATAACCAGGCCCAAAATTCACGCCAACCGTTCAGGCAACGAGAAGGCGCGATGCCGAATTTCCGGGACATCAAAACACTGCAAAAATTCTCCGCCGTTCACGCCTCGATCCACAATCATTTCAATCTCAAACGTCATCTCAACCGCCGTGAAACCTTCAAAGAAAATCGCACTGCCGCGTTGGTCGAATGGCGTCAGCTTGCTGCCTGATAACCCTCGGTTGTAGGTTGTACAGGGTCGCTCGAGTTAGTCTGACAATGCCGTCATTCAGGCTGCGACTTAAGCCGGTTAAAATGTAGACGCAGCGTCGAAAGATTGCCTAGTTACATATTGGCTAAACAGGCAGAAGAGAGCCCCTCGGCCTTTATGACTTTGCTTGGAAAGGCATTGCGCATGCTGGTTGATTGTGACTGTGATGACGAAGCCATCAAAATTCAAATATCGTTTGTATGATTTATAAAGCCGGGGCCTGAGACACAGTCGGCCAAGTTTGCCAAGAGTAGGTGGGGTCTGGTGACGCTTCCCCACCAATTTTGTTAGGGAACCATCTGCATCAGGTTTCGGATTTCTTCCGTGTATTTCATTCCTATCCAAACCCCAATTCCGATGCCTATGAGTATTTTTATCAAGTATTCAAACCCTACAAAACATCAAAATACAAAATACCCGCTCTTTTGAAATTCCGCTAATTTGTTCTATTGGTGCTGACGTCAAACAATCTATCAACTTAAATTTTCAATTTGTCCATAAAGTATTAAAGATAATACCCTCTGATTATGCCTACAGGCATGTTGTGCGCCTCAATCACAAAGTTGCCGGTGACAACGGGCGCCTGCTGCCTTGAAGAATACGTGATGTTGGTGTATGACGTTTGACGTAAGTTAGTCCCTTTGAATTTTATTTTGCTAAGAATAAAATTATATGGATAGACAAAATCATGGTAGCAATATTAGAGTACCCAATTTCAAGCCCGATGACGTGGTCGGGTGAAACGCTTTTAGAAAATGATGGGATTGTTCCTCTAGGCGATGATTGCATTGCCGAGTTGAACAGCGTGGCGGAAGAACTTCAGGCGAACCCTCTTCCTACGGTCGCACTTGATCCCTCTCATTTTGATATGCCCGCCTGCAAGGCGCTGATGACACATGTTTAAGCGCAAATCGATACCGGCATCGGTTTGACTATCGTTGACCGTCTGCCAGTCGACCAGCTAGAAGAAGATACGGCGAAGAAGCTTTATTGGTTGCTGATGTCGATGGTCGGCCAACCTGTCGCCCAAAAATGGGATGGAACGTTGATCTATGACGTGACCGATACAGGTGGAATAGCCGCCGCAGGCACGGGTATTCGCTCCTCCAAAACAACAGACGGGCAAGGATTTCACGTCGACAACGCCTTTAATTTACCGCCCGATTTCGTCGGATTATTTTGCCTGCAAAAATCGCGGGAGGGCGGTGTCAGCGGTGTCATTAGTTTCGAGACGGTCTACAATCTTCTCTTGGAGGAACAACCCGATGTACTTCCCCGTTTGTTCGAGCCGTTTTATTTTGACCGGCAAAAGGAACATGCTCCCGGCGATGAAGAGGTAACCTCGAAACCAATCTTCGAATCCGATGGAAAAACGGTTTTCTGTAATTACTCGCCCAGCCTCATACTTCAAGGATATGAAATGGTTGATGGCGAAATGGATGAGCCTGCTCGCACCGCGATGGATGTCTTAAAAGAAGTTTGTGAGCGCCCAGGTATTGGCAAGACCTTTGTCTTCGAGCGCGGTCAAATTCAGATCGCAAACAATAAGCGAATTGGACATCGTCGGACGACATTCCGTGATTGGCCCGAACCGGCGCGGCGGCGGCATTTGGTGCGCATCTGGCTGCGCAAAAGCGGCCGACCCTTTTACCACGGTTAGACGCCTATTCCCATCGTCTGAGGCTAGTCTTTCCGTTCTATTTGGGCTAAAAATTTACGCGTATGGCGAGATGTGACGTAAATAATTGTCAAGATACCGCTAATCATGCAGGCCCCTGATACGCCAAGATCAAAAAATCCAAAGAAGTTATAATCAACCATCACCATGGCCTGAACGAAGACGTTTTCGCCAATTTTTCCTAGGATTACCCCCATGACCACTGCAGGAATGGAATAATCACTTCGTCGCATAAAAAATCCAATGACCCCAGCGGCAAACATGACGTAAATATCGACGATGCTGGCACGCAACGCATAGGTCCCAATGGTTGCAAAGACCAAGATACAGGGCGCCAGAATGGGAAATGGGATGCGCAACAGATGCACAATTCCCTTGGCTTCGACAACACCTAACAACAGAATTGCAAGGCTGGCCCAAAACATCGACGCAAATAGCACCCATACCAAATCATGGGCTTCGACCATAATCAGAGGGCCAATTTCCATATCGTGCATATTGAAAACACCGATCATAATTGCGGTGAGAGCACCACCCGGCAGACCAAGAGCTAAAAGCGGGATCATTGCGGCCCCCGTGGCAGCGTTGTTGGCGGTCTCGGGGGCGACCACGCCTTCCGGTTCACCGGTGCCAAATTTTTCGGGGTGCGGCGACCAGCGCACGGCTTCATTATAAGAAATAAAAGCGGCAAGTGTTGCGCCTACTCCGGGTAATAAACCACAGAACCAGCCAATAGTGGCAGAGCGGATCACCGCTAGTCTTAGTGCCCAAAACTCCCGAAATGATGGATACGCCACGGCGACCTTAGACGCGACGTGTGTTCCTGCTGCGACACGCTGTCCTTGCACAAAGACCTCGGTTACTGCAAAAAAACCTAAGATCAATGGAACAAAATTAATTCCACCGGTTAAATAAAGTGTCCCAAAAGTAAACCTTGGGAGGGCCCCCACCGGATCACCGCCGACAGAGCCTAGAAGCAAACCCAAGAAGAGCGATAGCCAGCCCTTAGTTAGGGACTGAGTACCGACCCCGGCAACCACTGTTAAGCCAAAAAATATTACTGCAAACACTTCGACGGGGCCAAAAGTCCTGATTGCGAAGTTGGCAATCGGCTCGGTTGCAACCATCATAAGAATCGCGGAAATCGTACCGCCGATCGCCGAACAGGTCACTGCGAACCCAATTGCCTTGCCGGCCTCGCCTTTGCGGGTCATTGGATACCCGTCAAAGGCGGTAGGTGCATTTTCTACCGATCCAGGAATATTGAATAAAATTGCTGTAATCGCGCCACCATAAACGCCCGAAACATAAATCACGCCATAGAGCATGATTGCGTGCTCCGGCTTAAGCCATCCACTGAAGGGTAACAAAATAGCGGCCAAAGTTAATAGGCTCAAACCCGGAACCGCGCCAAAGATTAGCCCGCCGACGAGTCCGCCCAGAAACACGGCGATCCCAATTGGGTCCGTAAAGAGTACGGTTGTTCCAGTAATAAAATCATTCATGTTGATTAAAGTCTTTGTTACTGAAACAGGCCAATGAATTGACCGTTCAAAGAATGAAAATAACCCGCCCCTTGAGGTAGTGGTGTAAATACCAGAGCAACGAAAAGAAAAATTATCGCGGCGTAAAGTCCTGCGGTAACCAAAACTAGCGTGCGGATTTTACGCACCCCCATCAGGTACATATAGAGCGGTAAGAATATTGGCGTAACAAGAAAAAAACCAAGCTTATGCATAGCAAAAACGTAGACTAAGGGTATGACGAAAATAGCAAGCGACTTAGCTGTGACAGTGGGTGGTTTGTCATTTAGCAATTCCTGTCTCTGGAGTTCCGTCTCTCCTATATCGTCAAGCGGTCCATAGAAATACGTTATGGCACCATGTATAATCGCGATAACCATGATTCCAACCAGTATAACCTGAGGCCAAAACGCCGCCCCCAGTTTGAAGTTAGATAGCGGACCCATGAAGTCGAACGTCATGCCTACGAAGATTGCAGCAAAGATCAACCAAAGCGCGGCCTCCAAAAGGGGTCTCAATTTATGCTTTTGCAAAATTTGCGTAGTCTCCAAAACCCAAACATGCTAATCGGCGCGAACGATCTGTTCAGGCTATATCCCAGTTTAAGTATGATCTCAGTCTAAGCAAAGGCTGCTCGGATGTCGTTGTTGGTACCCGAGCAGCCTGTGTTTGAGAGCGACTTCGCTATTTGTTTATAGTCCCGGACGGACCTTCTTACCCATCTGCTTGAAAATTTTTGCGTAGTCCGAAATGGCAGATGACATGACCTTCTTAGAGTCTTCTGCATTACGGAATGAGTCCACGATGTCGAGGCTCTTACGTTTAATGAATGCCTGATGCTCTTTTGTTTTATAAGCTTCAGCCATAACTTCCTGAAGGTACTTGATAATAGCCTTCGGCGTTTCTTTTTTTACGAACATGCCGCGGAAGCGCAATAGAGGCTGCCACTTCATACCATAGTCCGCTCCTGTTGCTTTGGCATCTGGTGCCGTCTTAAAGCGTTTCGGCCAAATGGAAAGTAATGGCATGAGTGTACCTGCGGCGACGTGCTTGGAAACGTCTCCCGGCTGTTCCATCAATATGTCCAGCTTGCCACCGATAACCGCGCCATAGCGTTGCGCCGGCTTTCCGAATAGAACCTGCTTGGTTTTATAGCCAAAGTGCTTTTCAACAACGATCCGGGTAATCAATTCCATGTCTGAATTGAGGTTCGACAGGGTTAGCTTTCCTTCTCCTTGTTTAGCATATTTTACGACCTTATCGAAGTCGGCTTTTCCATTGGTCATAAAACGCTTGTCGCCGCCTCGAATGTATAAGCCCGTTGGTGCGACATTCATGATAACGAGAGGGGTCAGGTCCTTACCCGGTTGCAGATCATGTGCGCCTTTGACGTACGTGGTCACGATTGTGTCTGTATGCATAAGGATCGTGTAACCATCTGCAGGTGTTTGCTGATAATCTGGCAGACAGTTGACGCCGCCGCCGCCAGGCTTACTGATCATGTTAACCCGCGTCCCCATGATCTTTGCTGCTGGGCCCTTCATAGCCTGAACTGCCTGTGCAGACCCACCGCTTTTTCCGAAACAAATTATGACCGTGATCGGCCGCGACGGATAGCCACCTGGCTTCATCGGCGCAGCATGCGATTGGCCGATCGATCCACCCACAAACGCAAGCGCAGCAGTGCCCAATAAAAAACTAGCCATTTTAGTTATCAACATTGTATTTCCTCCTTGTCTAAATTCTTTGTTATTATAGTCTCTGGCTGAAACTACTTATAAAAACACTGTAGCTGAATGGCTTACTTTTTATTTTATCCGTCCAGCCCTTCCTCAAATTTAAAACTACTAACTTTCCGAGCCTTCAAGAAGGACAGAATATTTAGTTATTAACGATCTTTAAAAGCCCGCCCTAAGGCAGTCTATAAACCTTAGGCCCTTGTATTCAGGTCCTTTTCAAGTACACATGGCAAAGTCGATATTTATAATAGAGGTTCTTTATTGTTGGTCAACATCGGATGTAAATCAATGGTTCACGTAAATTAAACTTGAGGAACAGGTAATGGATTTTCAGTTAAAGGACAAAGTAGCATTCGTTACTGGTGGCAGCCGGGGAATCGGCCGCGCCGTTTCGCTGTTGTTAGCTGACCATGGCGCGCATGTAGTAATTTGCGGGCGTACACGAGAAAGCTTAGATCAAACAGTGGCTGACATCCGGAACAAAAATGTGAACGCTTGGGGGTTTCAAACGGATGTCAGCCAACTTGAAGAGATCGAACGTTTTGTCGGAGATGCCGTGGATGCTGCGGGGCGCGTCGATATACTAGTCAACAACGCAGTGACGTCCAGCACTGCCCCCTTCGACGAATTGACAGATGATGAATTCCGTTACCATATCGACGTTAAGCTCATGGCATATATTCGCGTTGCGAGGCTCGTCTTAAATCATATGGAGGTACAAAAAAATGGCTGCATCGTCAACATTGCAGGGATGACAGCGCGGATCGTGGCCCCGTTGCGCATGACGAATGGTGTGGTGAATGCGGGTGTTTCAAATTTCACTAAGCAATTCGCCGGATACGCGTCACAACATAATGTGACGGTCAATTGTGTGCATCCGGGCTATACCGCGACCGAGCGGGTGATGCAGATGTTTGAACGCGAAGCCAAGGAAGTTGGTACAAATATCACTGCCGTTGTCGATCAGCGAACGGGCGACATTCCCCTCGGCAAACTGATCCAACCCGAAGATATAGCCTCAGCCGTATTGTTTTTCTGCTCGCCGTTGGCAACTATGATTACAGGCCAATGTAGAGCCGTAGATGGAGGCTCAGGCCAATCCGTCGGATATTAACCTTTAAAAAATTTTAAAACAATTCGAATTGTCTAACGTCACCGCCTATGGAACAAATTAGCGGGATTGCATAAGAGAGGATTTCTAGCTCATCATAGTGACCGAAAGGAACGAAAATGAGACAGAAATCACAGACACGTCAGACTGGTGCAGCTAAGTCGATCAAGCATATTCGCCGGGCAACACGCAAGCAGTATTCGGCAGGGCACTGTCAGACTAACTAGAGCGGACCTTTAAAACCTACAACCGAGGGTTATCAGGCAGCAAGCTGATGCCATTCGGCCAACGCGGCAGTGCGATTTTCTTTGAAGGTTTCGCGGCGGGTGAGATAGCGTTCGAGATTGAAGTGATTGTGGATCGAGGCGTGAACGGCGGAGAATTTTTGCAGTGTTTTGATGTCCCGGAATTTCGGCATCGCATCTTCTCGTCGCCTGAACGGTTAGTGTGAATTTTCGGCCTGGTTATTGAGCCAGCGCCCGCATTCCTGATTGGCGCCATTCCCGATCACATTCATCGCTGCGCGATACGACTGGAGCCGATCCGTCACGATCACCTTAGGTTGCCCATGCCGCTTCATTACACGCTTCAGAAACTGAGGCGCAGCCCTGCAACCCCGTCGTTTGGTCACAAAAACTTCAAGTACTTCGCCCTCGTGATCGACGGCACGCCAGAGGTGGTGCGTCTCGCCATTAATTCGGACAAATACTTCGTCCAGGTGCCAGCGCTAGTTCGAGCACGGATGATGATGAACTCGATGCCTGCGGATCTCGGCGGCAAACAGAGGACCGACCCGGTTCCACCAGAACCGCACCGTCTCGTGGCAGATATCGATACCGCGCTCAAACAGCAGGTCCTCGACCTGGCGCAGCAATAACGGTTACCGAACATACATCATCACCGTGAGTTCGATAATTTCAGGCGAGCTGTTGAAATATCGGAAGGAATTTTTCATCCTTTAAGGCTAGGGAATGGCCCGCCCCGGCTCAAGCCGGTTTAGTCTGACAAAGCCTTCAAATTCAATCAGAGAATCAATTGCTTGTATTCGCTAAAGACTTTAATCTTCTAATTTGTTAGGCTTTTCCCAATTTAATTGGTCCGCCTTGGTCCTATCTAGGCGGTCAACATCGGGTATTTATTTGTCAGAGCCTTTATAGGAGAAACATTTTGTTGTTTTTTAAATCAGTTGCACGAATGGCAGTTCAAAAACTTGCAAATGACCCTGAGGTTCAAGCAAAAGTTGCTCGTATTGTAAAAGAAGAAATAGTACCCCGAGCAAAGCAGGGTTGGGAACAAGCAAAACCCGAACTTAAAAATGTAAAAGTGCAATTGAAGCAGGACTGGGAACAAGCAAAACCAGAATGCGAAAAAGTAAAAGAGAAAGTCCGCTACCTTGCTAAGAAATTAACAAACTAACGGCCAACTTCACAGTGGCCGCATCTGGTGGGGCGTTCCTATCAATTGCGTATTCACGAACAAACGCTTCTTGTTTAGAGGTGAGGTTAGCCATCAAGAATCAATCCGTTATGTACCGTGTAGATTATGTTATATTATAACATTATGGCGGTAGAAAAGATACAGATTTCCGCTTGTTTTGATAGGATTGCCACAGGCTAAATGGGGGATGTCTGCTTTATGGCGCGGGATTGCTGTTAAAGAGATGTTAGACGCAATCAGCGGCCATCAGGCGCTTCTTCGCTTGCTGCAATAAGGTTCTGCAGTATAAGTTCCTGCACTTCACCAATTTTTGTATCTGCCGCAATAGATACAATATCTCCGTTTGGATTGTGTTTACGCTCAGCGTCAACGATGTTGAAAATTCTGACTGCGATGTCGCTGGCTATTTGTTCAAAGTCCATAACACCATCCCCCTTTCCGAAGGTTGATTATACAGAATTATCCCAGAATATGGATGCGTATCGCAGTCAACAACGCGAGGCTTGCCAGTGAGGTCGGCATGGGCGAGGAACGTCATAATGAAAATTATACAAACCAAATTGAGGAAAATTTGCTCTAATCCTTTCATAGCCATATTGTTGCCATTCTCACCTTTGGCAACACCTCCCTGTTAAACTTGCCGCTCCCTTCGTGGGGGCGGTTTCTTTTCGACCAAGGGGCTTCGCCCCCTGGACCCATATTAAAGAGGTAAGGACGATAAGAGGTTGGATTTAAAAAGTGTCCTGGCGATACGGAACCCACTACGCCTGAGCTTGCCGCTACCCTAAAGAGTGAGCTTAAAATGAGAGACGGCCAGGAAGGTTGGATATTCCCATCGCCCCGGCCAGGAGCCAGCGGCACAGGACACCGGCACGGAATGGACAAGCTGTTTCGTCGCGCTGTCATTGCTGCCGAACTGGATGCTGTCAGCATTACGCCCCATGTGATGCGCCATACGGCAATTACTAATCTGGTCAAAGCTGGCGTGGACCTTCCCACCATTCAGAAGATTAGCGGCCATAAAACATTGGCAATGGTTCTCCGATATACCCACGTCCACGGCACTCATATTGATGAGGCAATCAAGTCAATCGGTCGATCTGTACCGGAACATCCTGTGAACAAGAGAACAAAAATAGCGCCGAAACTGCGAACCGTTTAGGAACAAACGGCTGACACAGTTACACAGGAATTACACACGCGGCCATTTCAGCCTGTGTAATTATTCCGCTAAGTCTTTGAAAGTAATGGTGCCCGGGGGCGGATTTGAACCACCGACACGCGGATTTTCAGTCCGCTGCTCTACCAACTGAGCTACCCGGGCATCTTGTGCAGCAGCGGCTTTTGGAGGGGCCGTGCCTGTAGGTAAGTGGCAGCTTATAAAAGATAAAATAGGGCCTGTCCAGCATTGGACCTGCGTTGAGCAGCGTCTAATTTTAGATATCTTCAGGGTAATCTTCATCCAGATCGGGTTCATCGTCGGATGCCAATTTATATTCGCCTGTTAGCCAATTTCCGAGATCCTGATAGGCACACCGTTTGGAACAAAAAGGACGATGTCTGGCCAACACAGATCGCGCACAAATTGGGCATTTCCGCCCTTTGAGTGGCATATCTTCTGTACCGTCTGCCGCAGGTTTCATCATTACGTCTCTCTCATCTCAGTTCAGAGGCCTAACATGAAATTCTGAGAGGGCCAAGGTAGGGTTGGCTTCCAGCACCAGAGATTGGCCGAGCTTTTCATCAGTTGCCGCCCGTGCCCGGCTGGCATCGCCTCGTAAGGCATCAATCACCGAGGGCGCCGCTGCCAGGGCCAAGGCCCGGCCTGGGTGGGCGTGAGATTCCCGACGAACTCGGCGCAGCGCATCGAATGCCAGGCTCAAAGCCGACTTGGCTCGTTCATTTAAGAGGGGGCCGCAAACAAGAGTTGAAAGTGACGGACGTCGACGTTCGCGGGTCATCTCTACCAATCCAGCTTGGTGAAACCCACGACATGAACCGGCACCGGATCGCGGGCCGTCGCCTCCCGCAGACGAGCCAGAAATTTGGTCTTATTTTTATCGGCGCGTAAAGGCACAACATCAATAATTAAAAGGCCACTTAGATTGCGCAATCGAATTTCTTGAGCTATTGCGTCGGCAGCTTCTAAATTGGTGCGGAATGCGGTTTCTTCCGGTGAGCTGAAACGTGCGGTACCGGTATTCACATCAATCGCGGTAAGGGCCCGGGCTTCGTCGATGAGGATCGTTCCGCCAGAAGGCAAGGCCACGGTTCCCGACAGAGCTGCATCCAGTTGTTCTTCAACGCCATGGGCTTCGAATAGGTCCTCCGGCCCGGTATGGAGCATCAGGCGGTTTTCCAATTCTAAGGCAGCACCTGCTTCACGCTTGATGTCAGACAAAACCTCGACATCGTCCACAACAATGCGGCTGGCGCTTAACCTGCCCATATCCACCAGAACCCGATATATTGATCCAGCCTGATCCAGCACGAGGAGAGGCGGTCGTGCCGTCGCGCGTTTGTCGGTGATCCCTTTCCATAACGACTGAAGATGGCTGAGGTCTTCGGCCAAAGCTTGATCGGAAGCGCCTTCCGCTGCGGTCCGCACAATGACCCCATCAGTTTCGTCTGCAAGATCTGACAAGACAGCTTGCAAACGTTTACGCTCCCGGTCACCGCCTAACCGGCGCGAAATTTTTACCGTCGCTTGTCCTGGGGCAAAGACCATATAGTGTCCAGGTAGCGAAATTTTGAGCGACAGTTTCGGGCCCTTGTCTTCGAAGGCCTCGCGGATGACTTGAACCAGAACCGCATCGCCCTCTTTCACGTAATTGGCAATTGAATCATCCGCGTCGTTATTTTGCTTAGGGACCAAACGTGCATCGGAGAGACCTAAAAACCCGGACCGCTCGACCCCGAGTTCCACAAACGCCGCCTGCAGGCCGATTAAAACCTTTTCCACCCGGCCCAGATAAACATTGCCGACAATGCCAGTGGAGTCAGAACGCCAGATATTAATGTCGCTAAGCCGACCATCCTCCAATACAGCGATGCGGCTTTCACCGGGCTGAGAATTGATCAGGATGACGTCCTCGGTCATTTGGACCCCGTCGGATATCCTGACCCTTGTAACAGCCCTGCCGTTTCCAATAGAGATAAGCCGACGACGTTGGAATAAGAACCAATGATCTTGCGAACGAAGGCCCCGGCCAATCCTTGGATGGCATAGGCACCCGCCTTGCCCTGCCATTCGCCACTTTCTATATAGCCGTTGATTTCCTGTTCGCTGAGAACTTTTAGGACCACGGCAGTCGTGGCCAAACGGGTTCGCGGGATGCCCTCACGATCCACCAGGGTAATGCCACCATGCACACGATGACGACGGCCTGAGAGAAGGTTTAGAAATTTCCGCGCCTCTGCTTCATCACTTGCCTTGCCCAAAACCCGGCGGCCACAAGCAACCACTGTGTCGGCTCCCAGAATCAGCGCACCGGGAAACTTTTCGGCAATATTCGTCGCCTTCATCTCCGCCAGTCGTTTTGCAAGCTGAGGCGGCAACTCTCTTGGCTTCGGCGTTTCGTCAACGTCGGCGGCAACGACATCATCAGGCGTCACAGCGATCTGGCGCAACAAGTCCAACCGACGCGGGGACGCCGATGCTAAGATGAGTTTAGGTTGGCTGCTAACTGCCATCTTGTGCCTTTTCAGAAGTGTCAGTGGGGAAGCGGTTTATGATCTGCTGCATCAACTGGTTGCGAATTCGGCGGTAGACGGCCAACCGATTTTCCCGCGACCCTTCAACAATTGAAGGATCAAACGTATGCCAGAATTCGACATCGCAATGCATTGTCCGGGTCAATTCCATGGCTTTGTGCTGCGCTTCCGGTGACAGAGTAATGATGAGATCGTAAGACGTATCATGCAAATCATCGAAGGATTTTGGTTGATGATTGCTGATATCGACTTCAATTTCCTTCATTACCGAAATGGCAAAGCCATCCACATCCATCGTCTTCGCGCCAACGGAATCCACATACACGTTATGGCCGAGCACTTTCTTCAACAAACCTTCTGCCATCGGGGAACGGACAGAATTCCATGTGCAGGAGAATAGAACAGCGGAGGGATTTTTATTCATGCCCTACGCCCGAATGTGAAGAACACAGATAAAAGTGAACAAACGACGGGCGGTTTGCGTATCGACTTTGACCTTGTCCGCAAGACGGTTGGCTAGCAATTCGCTGCCTTCGTTGTGTAGGCCCCGCCGCCCCATATCGATGGCTTCAATCTTCGACGGGCTGCCCATTTTGATGGCTTCATTATAACTTTCACAGATCATAAAATAATCACGGATAACAGATCGGAACGTGGTGAGGGGAAGTGTGAATTTTACCAGCGGCTCTTCTGAAGCATCCTGAACATCAAAAATCAGCCGGTTGTCTTCAACGCTTAAACGTAAATTAAACGGCCCGTCAAATTCGCCAACGACGTCAAAACAGTTTTCATCCAAGATGTCATAAATCGCGATTTTGCGATCATTCTCAACCTGCGCACTGCGCCGCACGACATTGCGCTCATCAAGAACCAAGCCAACGATGCGCGGGTCTTTTGCCACAGCGCCCTCCTACCCACCGGTCCGCCGATTGAGTCTGATGGAAACGGAAAGGCCGTGCGCATCAAGACCTTCGGCTTTTGCCAAAGTTTCCACAGAGGGCCCAAGCGTTGCCAAGCTTTCAGGGGATGCGCCAATCAATGTGCTGCGCTTCAGAAAATCAAGTACACCCAACCCAGATGAGAACCGTGCACTCCCTGCTGTCGGCAACACATGATTAGGCCCTGCCATGTAGTCGCCGAGAGCCTCCGGCGTGTGACGCCCCAGAAACACGGCACCGGCGTTCCGAATTTGGCTGAGCAATGCGTCTGGATCATCAACAGCCAATTCCAAATGCTCCGGTGCGATCTGGTCTACCAAGGGGCACGCGTCGACCAACTTGTTCACCACAACGACGGCTCCATAAGTATCCCAGCTTTCACGGGCAATCTTGGCACGGGGTAAGGTTGTTAGATGAGCCTCCACCGCCTGCTCCACCGCATCGGCAAACGATGCATCATCGGTGATAAGAATAGACTGCGCCGCAGTATCATGTTCCGCCTGCGATAAAAGATCAGCGGCAATCCAAGCCGGGTCGTTCGCGCCATCGGCCATCACAAGAATTTCTGAAGGCCCGGCAATCATGTCAATTCCGACTGTGCCAAAAACCTGACGCTTTGCCGCCGCCACATAGGCATTGCCAGGCCCGACGATTTTGTCGACGGGCGTAATTGTCTCTGTCCCATAGGCGAGAGCACCGACAGCTTGTGCGCCGCCAATTTTATAGACCTCGTCAATTCCCGCGATGTGAGCGGCCGCCAATACCAAAGTATTGATCACATCGCCCGGAGTCGGCACCACCATCACCACGCGGGGAACGCCAGCAACTTTTGCCGGTACCGCGTTCATTAAAACAGACGATGGATACGAAGCCGTACCCCCAGGCACATAGAGACCCACGGCACTCAAGGCCGTCCAACGATAGCCCAGTTCCACACCCACTTCATCTGTATAGCGAAGGTCTTCAGGAACTTGTTTTTCATGAAATGCCGTGATTCGCGCGGCTGCCAACTTTAAGGCAGCGACCTCGTCGGCCTTGCAATTTTCAACCGCGGACTCAATTTCCTGCGATGTAAATCGCATAGTCTCAGCGGTCAGTTCGAACTTATCCAAGCGGCGGGTGTGGTCGATTACAGCCGCGTCGCCACGCGCCTTTACGTCGGCAAGAATTTCGCTGACGGTCGATTGAACATCAGGTTCATTTTCGCGCTTAACGGACAACAGCCCCTGAAACCGGGCGTCAAAATCCGTATCACGTGCATCAAGACGCTGCGCCATTGACGGCCTCGCGGAATTGATTGATCCAGTACCCAACCTCATCAGGTCGAGTTTTCCAGGCCGCGCGGTTAACCGCCAAACGCGAAGTAATATCGGCAATTCGTTCAACTTCAACCAAGCCGTTTGCCTTCAGCGTCGAACCGGTGGAAACCAGATCAACAATACGCCGACAAAGCCCCAGGCCGGGTGCCAATTCCAGTGCTCCTGCAAGCTTGATACATTCTGCCTGCACGCCCCGTGCGGCGAAGTATTTGCGGGTGATCTCTGGGTACTTGGTCGCGACCCTGACATGGCTCCAGGTAGAAGGGTCGTCGGCACCGACCAATTCCTTTGGCTCCGCCACGGCGACATAGCAGTGGCCAATGTCCAAATCCAAGGGTGCGTAGATTTCAGGATAATCGAATTCCATCAACACGTCTGTTCCGACGACGCCCAAGTGTGCTGCCCCAAAAGCCACGAAAGTTGCAACATCAAAACTGCGGACACGAATAATCTCCACATTTTTACAGTTTGTAGCAAAACGAAGCTGGCGCGCGCTATCGTCGTCGAACGCAGCCTCAGGTTCAATTCCAGCTTGACGCACCAACGGCATAACCTCTTTAAGGATACGACCCTTGGGCAGGGCTAATACTAATTTTTCGTTCGCAGGCATGGGCATTTTCGCAGTCAATCTAAGGAGAAGGCGGCATTAATAGAGAAGTAAATGTGTACAGTCAAAAGCTCAATTAACTATGAACGTACGGATTTGAACTATCCGTAATAAATCACGCGTTTATTAGAATACTGGTATTAATAATAATTTTTAACAATTTTGCCCCGAATTATGGTATAAATTCACCATTGAGGCTGAAAAAGAGACGAAGAAAATGACTGTCGGTACTGTGAAGTGGTTCAACATGGCCAAGGGTTATGGCTTTATTGAACCCGAGTCAGGTGAAAAGGACGCTTTCGTGCATATCTCGGCCGTTCAACGGGCGGGGCTCGAAACCTTACGCGAAGGTCAAAAGGTTGAGTTTGAGCTCGTTCCGGGGGACAAAGAGAGAAGTTCAGCTGAAAACCTAGTGCTTAAAGATTAGCCTAGGGCACTTTTCTAACTGTTCGAAGAAGACCGCAGGTTCTTCTTAGTCCTGCAGGTGCACGTTTTCGTGCGTTCGGGGTTCCGCTCCGAATTGAGGCGTTATGTGCGTTCTCCTTTCCGGATCAACCAACTCCGATATTTCCGATTTTCCCTGCCACAGGATCGTAACGCCGACTGATAGCGGTAGACCTTTCCTGCGCGTTTATTAAAGAGCGAAATCACACGCCTCTGTAAAATTGAAATGGCCAAGAGACTTAACTCTATACAATAGGCCACGACAGAGCTGGCAATCAGAAACACCACAAAGCCAATTAAAAGGCCAAAGAATGCGCCGCTGAGAAACGATCCGGTTTTTTCATAGATCCCCATACGGACAGCGCGCCAATAATGGCGGCAGTCCAGACACCAATACGAGAGACGGCAACACGGTCAATGCGCGCTGCCAACAGTTGCGGAACCTGACCAAGGTCCCGCTCGGTCAGGTCGAATTCGGCCAATGTAGGTTTTTTTAGGTTGGTCAATCGTTTTATACCAAATTGCGGTAATAACGGATCGTAGATATCCATGCATCTTGAGAGTTTCGGAGCCCCTGTGACATCGGTCACTGACGCAATCAACTGATTTGCGGACAATCATTAGATAATAGAATTATTTAAACATATTTTTTGGAGACTTTAATTCGAAATTTACAGTCATCATCCAATCAAAATGCGGAAACACCTCAGCCTAGCGTTACCAACCGCCGGAGTGCCGGTATAGAAACCCGGGAATTCAAAGATAATCACCATGTATTTAGTGAACAGGAATCTGGAGAACAAGCCTTCATCGTTGAGGTAGGAACCGTGGAAATTGTCAAAAACACCGACAATGGTGAAGTTATCATCGCTACGATCGGCAAGGGTGAAATGTTCGGTGAGATGGCACTAATTGACGAAGTGCCGCGGATGGCCTCCGCAAGGGCGGTTGGCAAGGTTGTGGTGAAGGTTATTCCGCGAGAACTAATA
>Ga0114999_10005016_pt1 | contig 15745 bp, 17 predicted proteins | sample ArcticOcean_MG_C_3_FD_89820 | JGI IMG/M metagenome (GOLD analysis project Ga0114999, IMG submission 89820) | Marine microbial communities from western Arctic Ocean - ArcticOcean_MG_CB8_126 | ecosystem: Environmental > Aquatic > Marine > Oceanic | place: Arctic Ocean: Canada Basin | collected...
AAAAATCAAGGTGTTGCCCATGTCTTATCCAGAGCCAGCAAGATTGAAAAAGGCCGCCTAAGCGCTAGGTTTCAGCGAACAGTGTCGATCGTTTTACTGCACACCAACATCTCGACGTGGGCCATTTTCTGATTTACAAAAGCGAATTGCTGGCCGGCGACGGCGGACATTACGATAGCTTTGCGTCGGACCATGTGGTCAATTATTACCTGCGCAGTATCGCCCACAACACCATCCTGGTCCACGACCCGGACGCGACTTGGCCGGCCATTCGCGGACAGCAGGTCAGCGGTAACGACGGTGGCCAGCACCACGACTGGCCCCACCACAACGGCCATGTGGAGGACGCCGCGGCCTGGCAGCGCGGCAAAGACCTCTACGATATCGCCGACATCACCGCCTACGAAGACCACGGCGATTACCTCTATGTCGCCGGCGACGGGTCTAGGGCCTACGATCCGAATGTGGTTGAGACCTTCACCCGCCAGATCGTCTTTATCCGCCCGGGCACCTTCGTCGTCTTCGACCGCGTGCAGGCGACGAGTCCCGATTTTCGCAAGACCTGGGTATTGCAAGCGATGAAGCCGCCCACTGGGGCTGCGCCCTTGCTACAGATCGACCACGGCGAGGGACGACTCTTTGTGCAGACCGTCCTGCCCGCTAATCCCGAGGTCCGCCTGGCCCAAGGCGATGCCCTCTACAGTTATGGCGGGCAAGACTACCCGCCGTCCCGCGACACTGGCCCAGCGCCCGAGTGCCGCTTGGAAATATCGCCGTCGCAGCCCTCGCGCGAAGATTTTTTCCTGCATGTGCTGACGGCGACTGAAGTGGCTACCGATTCCGTGCCGCAGGCAACGGCGCAGGTTGCAGACGACTATATCGAGGTGTCGATCGACGGCCGCAGGCTGCGCTTTGCCAAAAGCGAGTTAGGCCTAAGCATGGAAGTGCCGACTGCAATCACCCAGGAGAAAACCGGGGCTCTACCGCAGGCGCTGACGTTGGAGCAAAACCAGCCCAATCCCTTCAATAGCAGCACAGTGATTCAGTTTGCCCTGCCGGCGCAAACGCAGTTGGAATTGGCCGTCTACAATCAAGTAGGTCAAAAGGTCGCGACGCTGCTCGAGGGCATTCGGGGGCCGGGCGCCTATGCCGTGCGCTGGGACGGTCGGGACGATGCCGGAGGCCAGATGGCTAGCGGTGTCTACCAGTACCGGCTGCGCACCGGCGATGAGGTGCAAACGCGGAGCGCCCTCTTGCTCCGGTAGCAGGGCTTTTGAGGTGATAATCAATAGATCGCGAAAGTCGACGGGGCTCGGCGCTCTCATCTTGACCCTGCATCCCCAGAGGCCTTTTATAATGGCTTAGAGTTAACTAGAAACTTCTATTCAATAGGATATAAATCATGGCAGATACTATTCAGGAACTTTTCGATTTGACGGGCAAGGTGGCGTTGGTCACCGGCGCCACAGGGCATTTGGGGTCGGCATTTGCCGAGGCGCTGGCAGAGGCCGGCGCCAGTGTTGTGATCAGTAGCCGCGACGGCGGACGGGCGCGCGAGGCAGCGGAAAAATTGCCCTCCCCCGGCGGCGCCACGCATTATGGGGTCAGCTTAGATAAGATGGACGCTGCCGCCCTGCAGGGTGGATTTGAGGCGGCGGTGGAAGCGGCGGGACAGGTGGACGTGCTGGTCAATAACGGCCTGGAGCTTCAGGGTAAAGATCTTACGGAGATTTCATACGAAGAGTTTGCCCGCCACCAGGTCAATAATGCGGGTTATTTCGAACTAGCTCGTTTACTGCACGACCATGCAGTGCAGCGCGGCGCAGCCGGCAGTATCATCAATATAGGATCCATGTACGGTCAGGTCGGCTCCTATCCCGATGCTTATGAAGGAATAGGCTCGGCCAGCTCTGTGGCCTACCACTGCCTAAAGGGCGGCACGATTCATATGACGCGCCACCTCGCCGTCTATTGGGCAAAGGACCAGGTGCGGGTGAATTGTCTGAGCCCGGGTGCATTTCCAAACATTAGTGCGGCACCCGCTGCGTTGGTTGAGCGCCTCGATAGCAAATGTCCGATGGGACGCATGGGAACATCTTCGGAGCTCAAGGGTGCTATCGTATTTTTAGCCAGCCATGCGTCCAGTTATATGACGGGACAGAACCTGACGATCGACGGGGGCTGGACGGCCTGGTAACTTGGGAGAGCAGGCCAGCCAATTAGCCTATTGTCAATCAGAATTGAAAGCTGCGGCAAATGTCATCAATTTGCCGCAGCTTTTTTTATTTTGGTGACTCAGATATTCGCCACCCTCCAACAGCATCCAGTCGATCAAGTGGAGGTGCACTGGCCGCCGGGGCAGGTGGATGTGATCGACAATATCCCCACCGAATTGGCGTTGACTGCCTTCGCCCCAACTGTCGAAGTGGGTTTTGATTCCGGTGTGTTGCTGGATGTAGTCCTTCATTAATCTAAGGTGAAGTACAATGATCTGTGCCAAGATCCTCTTTCTGTTGAAGTTTCTGGACTCGATAACACGTTCTGATGTCTGCAAATCTCTGCTGATCGGGATGTTGCTCGCAGGCCCCTCTCTGGGTGCCGAACCGGGGGTGACCGACCAGGAGATCCGCATTGGCATGTCTGCCGCCTTCAGCGGGCCGACGCAGGATCTAGGGTTGCAGTTCAAGCTGGGTGCGCAGGCCTGCTTTAGCCAGGTCAACAAAAGTGGTGGTATCGCTGGCCGCAAGATCCGATTGATCACCTACGACGACCAGTACGAACCCGATCAGACCGTGGCCAACACCCGCCGTCTTATCGACGGATCAGGTCTTTTCTTTGTTCGGTTATGTTGGAACGCCGACGATGAAGGCGGTCGTAACACAGATCGCGGCGGCTGATATCCCGCTGATCGGTCCGTTCACCGGTGCAGAGTTGCTGCGCACCCCCTTGCAGCGCAATATCTTCAACATCAGGGCCAGCTACTACCAGGAAATCGAAGAGCTGGTCGATCACTTGGTGAACGACCTCGACGTCCGCGATATCGCCGTCTTCGTACAGGACGACGCCTTTGGTAAGGCGGGAGAGGACGGGGTCATTCTTGCCCTCAATCGCCGCCATATGCAGATCAAGGCGCGCGGTACCTACCCCCGCAATACGGTCGATGTCGACGAAGGCCTGGAGGTTATCCTCAAAGCTAGTCCGGAGGCTGTGATCATCGTCGGTGCCTACAAGGCAAGTGCAGCTTTTGCCCGCAAAGCGGTCGCTAGGGGTCTGAGAGCCAAGTTTTTGAGTGTCTCCTTTATTGGAACCTCGAGTTTTATCAAGGAAGCAGTGGAACAGGGTGAGGGGGTCGTTATCTCCCAGGTCGTGCCCTCGCCCTGGGACATGAGCATTCCGGTCGTGGCCGACTACCACCGGGATATGGCGGCGGCCGGTGAGCTCCGTTTCGGCTACGTCAGTTTTGAGGGCTACATTGCCGCTTGTGTGCTGGTGCAAGCGTTGCGCCGTGCGGGCCCGGACCTGAGCCGTGACGCTCTGCGTCAGGCGCTGGAGTCGATGAGTGCGAATCTAGGTGGTTTTAAGGTCTCTTTCAATCCGCAGAATCACTCTGGGATTGGTCAGGTCTGGCTGACTGTGGTACGCGGCGGCAAGGCGCTACCGACCACCCGTTTAATGAGCTGGCAATTCGGGTCCGACGCGGCCGATAAATCGCTTAGGGGTGGATGGTTTTTGAGGGATCCGTTTATGTTTACCAAGACCGAGCGGCAGCATACGATCCTCACCGGCCTCGACATAGAGCTGTTCCGCACTTTTACCGAGCGTGCCGGTTATCGAGTCAGCATGGATCATGTCGACTGGAAACATCATCTCTACGATCTACAGACAGGAATGCGAGACGTGGCTGTAGGCGTCCGCTACACCGAGGAAACGGCAGAGTACGCCTATTACTCTGTCCCCTATAGAGAGGAAAAAGACGTGCTCTACCTGCCCGCTGATCAGGCGCGACACTACGCGTTCGACGACGCGGAAGCGATGGTTTCGATGTTCGCGGCGCAGCAGTTTCGCCTGGGTGTGGTCGATGGGCATCAGTACGCCGTCGAGGTGATCAACCGCTACATCGCAGATTCTGCCAACAGCCACCTGATCCACAAGGTGCGCGACGACTATCAAAACTTTCGCAACCTCGAAGACGGCCTAATTGACGGTTTTCTAATCGATCGCATCTCCGGGGCGACGATCGCCAGCAAGGGAGGTTGGCGCGATAGGGTGGAAGAGTACCCGCTGGTCTTCTCCACGGACCTACACCTCGTTTTTATCAAAACCACGGTCTCCCCAGAAACTGTGGCAGAATTCAACCGGGCCATTCTGGCGGTGAAGAACACCGGTCAGTACCGCCAGACGGTTCACACCTACCTATTTCCCGTCATCGCGGCCTGCTCGGGATATTTCTGATGGGGTTGTTGACTAGTACCGGGGGCGGGATGGTCCGCGACCTATTGGCCAATCGCGATCCCATCGGCATCGCCCAGTCTCCCGGTTATGTGGTCACTGTGCTCGCCGCCTGGTGTTGTTATATTTTTGCCCTGGTGGTGGTACGCCTAGCGTCTAGGCGGCGCTGGGTGCAGAAATGCCTGGACTATAAAAATCGGCACGGAGCCAAACTGTCCGAGTTTGCCCTGAATCTCTCGATGTCCAGTCTGGGCATGTCTTCGGTCATCGTGGCGCTGGGCACCCAAATGACTCCTCTGTGGATTTGGGGTCCTGTTTTTGGGTTGACTGCTTCCTTTGGCGGCGGTATCGTCTGCAATCTGATCTGTCGTGCGGAGGTATCTGTTTTTAAAGGCGACCTATTTCCGGAGATCGTCACCCTGTGGACTTTGCTGCTCTCGGTGTTTTTCATCTGGGAAGCCCATCGCGTCGACCGCCAAGAGATCCACTTGGCCATCCTCGTCTCCCTGATTGGGAGTTTAGCGACGCGGTGGTTTGTGGTGCGGATGGAGTGGCGAGACTCTAGTCTCAAGCGGCAATAGACTTGAGGGCGCCGGTCCGCTTTGGGACTAGAGGTTTTAGCGGTCTAAGAATTGCTGCTTGATTGCTCCCCAATTTTCGGCTTTGACGGCGCTTCGACATCGACATCTTCGAGACCAAGTGTTTCGACAACTAGCTCGACGTACAGCGCTGGGTCGAATACTTCGACAAGCAATTCCACGGTATCTAGCTCGCGTCCCAGGGCTTCCTCCAGGGTAGCGGTAACCGCCTCGATTATCAGCATGTTTATCAGCACGCCTACGCCAATATTGGGTGTCAGGCCTCGTTCCTCGAGATTAATGCCGGCGATGTTAGCAAATTGCACGGTCTCTATCGCAGTGGAGACCTCTCCGAGGGTGGCCTCTTCGGTCAGGCCCAGGTCGGCCAGATCGAGTCCGAACTCCCTCTCTGCGTAAGTTAGGCGGAAAATTTTACCAGGCGGACCATCAGTTCGTTGTCCGCTTCAAAGGCCTCGTCCTCTGGGTCCAGATCAGCTCCCAGGAACTCCGCTCGATCCAGCCCTAGTTTCTCCATTTCGCCAATTAGGATGTGTGCCGCCTGATTGATGTCCAATGAAGTAAAGAAGTAGGTCTCGAACACATCGTGGATGGCCCTGCTCGCCACAGCGCCGTCCGAGAACCCCTCGAATGACTCGAGTTCGCCGGTTTCGGGGTTGAGTGCCCAACTCGATCCACGGTCAATCTCTAGCCAGGCATCATCGACGGCGTAGGTAATAACGAAAACGAATTTTAGATCTCCTTCGCGGTACTCATTCTTGATGAGAATACCATCCTCGCGGAACTGCCAGACGAAGACTTCCTCGGTTCCGTTGACGTCCGTCTGAGTCAGTTCCCATGTACCTATCAGAGTGGGCTGGCCCCAGGTCATGGTGGAACTGGCGATCAGGGCCAACATACTAAGCAAGAGACGTTTCACGATTTTTATTTTCCTTATTTGCGCTGGCTACCTTCTCCCCAACTGTCGAAGTGGGTTTTGATTCCGGGGTGTTGCTGAATATAATCCTTCATTTCCATCACAATATTTTCTTGCAGTTGAATAGATAGGCCGCCGTCGACGGGAAGACAGACCCCGGTGATGAAGCTCGCCTCGTCGGTGCATAGGAAAGCCACGGCGCTGGCGATGTCGGCGGCCGTGCCCAGGCGCCGCACTGGATACTGGAGCTCGAAGAGTCGGTAGCCTTCTTCATTGCCTTCTTCTTCCCACATCTTTTGGAGCTTCTCCGTTATCATGTGCCCCGGCGCAATGGCGTTTACCGTGATGCCCTTGGGTCCGTAGTCGATGGCCATTTGTCTGGTCATGCCAATGGCCGCCGCCTTGCCCGCTTCGTAGCTCAGGACGCCGGCGGCCTGCAGTATGCCGTGCACCGACGATATATTGACGATGCGTCCCACCCCCGCCGGAGGCGGCTCTCCGGCGTGCAGCCCGTGCTGTGCTAGGATGTCGGTATCGAAGTCTTGTAACGATCCCGAGGTCTCCATGGCTGGCACTGCGTATTTGGCGCCAAAGAACAGCGCCCCGGCTAACACGTCCATGGTCTCGCGCCAGACTTGCGGCGGTGTGTCCACCGCACCGCCGCCGAAGGCGCCCGAGCTGATGCCAAAGGCGTTTTGCACCAGGATGTCGAGGCGTCCAAAGCGCGACATTGCTTCGGACGCCATCTGCTCGGCTGTTTCCTCTTTCGACACGTCTCCGGTTATATGCGCTGCAGTGCCGCCAGCGTCGGTGATGCGCGCCACATTGGCCGCGGCTAGTTCGGTGTCGGTATCGACGATCAGTACTTGGGCTCCTTCGGCGGCCAAACGTCGCGCGGTGCCGCCGCCGATGCCCTGGGCGCCACCGGTGACGATGGCCGCTTTGTCTTGCAGTCGTTGGGTCAATTCTTTCTCCTTATGTTAGGCGTCGTGCTTTGGGTGTTTATGCGAGGAGCTCGGCCAAGGTACAATTTTGCTGCGGCGCTTATCACATTAGCGGTCCACCTGCTCCCAGGCCGGTCCCGCTTCTATTTCCTCTCGCAGAGATGTATGGCCAAATAGGCGTCTTAGAATTGACGCCTATTCAAGTGCACCGCAGAAATGCGATGCCTCCGGCGCCTGGTAGGAGACGTTGAGCTCAGGCGTTTCCAGGCGGCGATGGTCGTTGAGGCGCGATTCGAGGCAGCGCTCCAAGGTGCCGCTGACCAGCAGCGTGCGCTCGACCGGGTAGGGTGCCTGGCCGGAGACGATCATCTCTTCCACCTTGTTCATGAGACAGGCCGAATAGACCACATTGGGCTGCCCAGGACAGAGGAACTGCATCGACTGCACCTCTGGTACGCCCTTGAGCTTGGCGGCAAAGGTGGAATCCTTAACGGCGCCGTTGAGCATCAGTAGGGTGGCTCGAAAGCCGTCGTTGTACTCGATAAAATAAGCCGCCGGATTTTCCACCAGTTCTTCGAGTTCGTCGCTGTGGGCCAGGTCCTGTGGTCTGCCGTCGGTCAATGCAATGCCGCTGCGCGAATCGGAACGCGCCAGGGCGCCTTCGAGCAAACGCCTGGACCAACGGCCGTCTTGACCAGCGCGCCACACTTCGTCGCCATCGATGAGTTGCACCGCTCGCACTCCGGTTTCACCGCCGCGGCGGCGCTCGACCATGCACTGCATCGATTCTAGTGCGTGGTAGTCCATGGCGTCCGAGCCGCCGACGCCGATCATCAGCGCATCCTCGATGTCGCAGCCCAGGGGCAGCTCTAGCGGCGGGATCCGAAAGGTGACCGGCAGCGACGAGCCGGCTAAAAACGGAAATTGCAATTCTTTTGAAGCGGCCACCATGCGCTGCGCTTTCTCAAAGCTGTAAGAGAGGTGTTTGTCGTTAAACACCGGTACGGCGCGGCCGTCTTGTTTGAAGACATCGACGATTTGTTCAAAAAATTCGTAGCGCGGATAGAGTTTCTGTCCCTTCTCGTTATTGGGATACTCGCCGTGCTCGGCGATGAGCAAGACCGCATCGACGCCTATCTTGTCGGTGCCCAAGCGCAGGGCTTCGGCAATGGTGGGGTAGATCTCAAAGCCGTGCTTGTCGGCCCGTTTTTGAGTCAGGTCGCCTTCGGGGCGCTGGGCGACATAGACGCCGGCTATGTCCATCTCCGGGCGATGCCATTTGCCGTTGAGCGGGTAGCCGTTGAGGAAGCGCTCGCCCATGTGATTGGCGTGGTTGCGCCAGCCCCAGATCGTGGTGATAAGGGCCAGTTTCTTGCGTTTCTGAGCGGACATCACGTTCTCCGAAAGGTCGATTCTACGCCCACCTGGTAGTTGATGGCCAGGTGCGGCGTGTCGAGTAGTTTTTGGTCCTGCCAAAGCGATTCGACTCCGGCCGCAGTCAGCCCGGTCGTTAGCAGTGTGCGCTCGATCGGGTAAGGCGGTTGGCCGTTGGCGATGAGGTGTTCTAGGTGGTGGCAGAGCGGGTTAAAGAAATTGGGTTGCATGTCGTGGCCGCCGCCCAGATAACACAGCAGCGACAGGGGGTCGGGCTGGTCCTTGAGGCGGGCGGCCACGGTGATGTCTTGCACCAGTCCTTCCACCAGGATCATGGTGGCGCGCAGACCGTCGGCGTATTCAAAGCGATAGGCCACCGGCGGCGACCCGACCAGCTGTGGCAATTCTTCTGGCTCGGGGTAGGTGTGGCGATTGCTCTCGTCTGCCGGCTTGAGGCTGAGGCTGCGGCACAGACAGGCTTCAAAGAGCGTCGGGTCAAAACCTCCGTCTTCCCACGAGCCGGCACTGAGCGCCTCCCAGATGCGGTCGCCACGCCAGGCTTGTAGCGATACCACGCCGGTCTCACCGCCGCGGCGCCGCTCCGCCAGACATTGCATCGCTTCAAGGGAGTGGATGTCGTAGCCGTCGATGCCGCCGACACCAACGCTGACGATTTCTTCTACCTCAGCTTTCCAGGGCAGATCGATAGATGGAATGCGGCGGCACACCGGCAGTGATGAACCAGCCATGAATGGAAAGCCAAGTTCGCGGCTGGTCTCGACCATTTCGAGCGCTTTATCCCAGTCGTAAGAAAGATGTTTGTCGCAGAAAACCGGCACGCTCTTGCCGCTGGAGCGGAAGACCTCGACCATCTCTTGAAAAAATTCGTAGCGCGGGTAGAGGGTCTGGCCTTTTTCATTTTTGGGATAATCCCCGTGTTCCGCAATCAGCAGGACGCCGTCGACGGCCAGCTGGCTGCCGCCTTGGGTCAGAGCCTCGGCGATGGTGGGGTACATTGTTAAATCGGGGTAGCGCTCGACGCGCTCACGGCTGAGGTCGGATTCGGGAAACTGATCGACGTAGAGTGAGACGACGTCCATCTCTGGATGATGCCAGCGGCTTTCCCAGCCGTACCCACCTAGAAAGCGGTCGACGATGTTTTGGCCGTGTGAGTATCTGCGGTACTCGCTTATGAGTGCGGCGATTTTGGGTCGCTTAGGATTTGTCATTAAGGCTGCCCGGTAGAATTAATTGGTTTACGCGATCATAATACACGATGGGTTGCCAAGCGCTACTGGGTCGCCGACAGACGTTAGTTTACCACTGTCTGCAGCGATGCGGAAGACGGCGACGTTGGCTCCTTCGTCTCCTCCGTCTGGGTTTTGCATATTGGCGCATAGGAGCAGGCTGCCGTCCGGGGTAATGGCCAAGTTTTGGGCGAAGCTGCCCAAACTCGATTGGATGTCGATCAGAGTTAGGCAGCCGTCGTCGCCAATGCGGTAGGAGGCGAGGCTGTCGTGTATGCGGTTGGTGCAGTAGAGGAAGTTGCCGTTGGGAGTGATTTTGACATCGGCGGTGTAGCTGTCGCCTGTATAGTCGTCTGGCAGAGATGAGATGACCTGGTGCTCGATTAAGGTGCCTGTACTTTCGTCGTGGCTATAGACATTTACCGAGTTGGCCAATTCGTTATTGGCATATACGTAACCGCCTTGGGGATGGTAGGTGAAGTGGCGGGGCCCGCCGCCGCCGATGGTGCGGACGTAGGGCTGGGCGAGTGCTGTCAGGGTGGCGGATTCGGCATCGAGGGCATAGCCAAATATTTGATCGGTGCCCAGGTCGCAGGCGTACATGTGTTTGCCGGAGGGGCTGATTACCGAGCAGTGGGCGTGTGCCGATTCCTGGCGGGCTTCATTGACCATGCTGGCGCCCTGGTGTTCTACAAAAGAGGTCATCTCGCCGAGCGAGCCGTCCGCCTCTATTGGATACGAGCCGATGCTACCGGAGGTATAGTTGGCGAATACGGCTGCTTTGCCGCTGGGGTCGACGTCGACGTAGCAGGTGGTTTTGCCTTTGGCGGAGCGTTCGTTGAGTTTGCGCAATTCACCCGAATCCCCAACGATTTCAAAGGCGGCGATGCTGCCGGTGTCGCTCTCAAAGTTACCTGTTACGTGGGCCGAATAAAGGTGCTTGCGGTCTGGTGATAGGGCGATAAAGAATGGGTTTTCAACGTCGCTGTAGCGATGGCTTTGTTCTAGTGTGCCGGTGGCGGTGTCGAGTTTAAATGCGGTGATGGCACCGGCGTCTCCGGGGCTACACGAGGTGACGAAAACTAGGTGTTGTTTGGTTTCGGACATGATTAACTCCATTGGTGTTGGTGAGGTGGATGTTTAGGTTGATTCATGGCGTTGGCAAAATTACTGGGAGTATAAAGGGGATTTTCGGCGCTGTGGTCAAGTAGTATATTAGGTTGCAAGCGCAGTTAATGATCCATATGTTCACAGACGGGTGCGGGTGCGCCTTCTGACCCCCAAGTGCAAAGTCGGTTATTCCGATTAAATGTAGCCAGCAGAGGTAAGTATGTCGGCTTGGTCGCTGAGGCGTTCGAGCACGTGATCGGGGTAAATGGACTGGCGCTGGTCGGGTATATTGTCGCGCTCGATAGCGGGCATGTAGTTGAAAAACACAGAGCGGCGAATCGACGTATTGGTGACCGGATAGGCGTTGTGGGTCATGCCTTCGGAGAAGATGACGACATCGCCCGGCGCTGCCAGTACCGGCACCGCCATGGGGTTTTTGGTGGCGTCACTCATATCGAAGGGGCAGGCGAAGTTGGCCTTGTGGCTGCCGGGGATGGCGGCGAACGGTCCGTTTTTAATCTGGGTCATGTCGGAGAGAATCACTACGCTCTTGGTGCTGCTGCAGGTAAAATTCTGGGTGGTGTGATCGTAGTCGTAGTAGATGCTGCGGATGCGCGGAAAGCCGCCGTTGTGCAGGCCGCCGCCGGGGGCAGGCCCCACCTTTTCGATGAAGTAGCTGGCCGAGATGAATACAGGGCCGCCGGCAAAGGTAGTGTGGATGGCCTGGAGAATGGGGTCGCGCACGATCGGATCGAATTTGTCGGTGCCGCATAGAGCGTGGTCGACCCGGCCGACGCCGCCGGTTTGGGGGTTGGGCCCCCGGTCGGGGCGGTGTTCGCCCTTCCAGAAGGGGTGGTCGGGGTCTTGCATGGCCGTGGCCAGAAAATAGCTGGCGACGCCGAGTTTCTTGTAGGTCTCGTAGTCGATGGGGATGGCCTGGAGTTCGTCGATGCCGGCGTGAAATTCTTTAACGGCCGCGGCGTCGTAGTGTTGCTTAAGCACGATGTAACCCCGAATGTCAAATTCGTATTTCTGTTCGGGGGTCAGTTCAAAAGCGGGGGCAGATTCAGGGGCCGACATGGTTTTTCAAGTCTCCTCTATTTATGGGACACAGGGTTCGAGCTAAAAATGACCTTCTTGGGTGTACTGTCAAGTAGGCAAGGCGATGAGGTGAATTGAGGCGGCTTGCTGCGATTGGCTATATTTGTCCCGTCTCCTCGGAGCTAGAGATCAATGGTGTTTGAAGCGCAGATCGAACAGTATGCTAATCGAGGATTTTTTAGAAAGGTGTGATTGTTTTGGATACGAGTTGTTTGCAGTATTGCATGACGGATGAACAGCGCGATCATTTCGAGCAGCAGGGTTATTTGATCGTTGAGGACGCCCTAGATGAGCAAATGCTTGCCAGGTTGCTGGAAGCCGGCGATCGAGTGGACGCAGGCGAAAGGGCGGCGCGCGAAATGGAACCCGGTGCCCTGATGGCGAAGTTCAGGACCATTGTCGAGGACGATGTTTTTCTCGAATTGTTAGATTGGCCCAAAACGTTTCCGCTGATCTGGGATCTGCTCGGGTGGAATGTGCAGCACTATATTTCGCATTTGATCTACTATCCGCCGGAGCCGAAAGGTAATATCGATCTAAAGCCGGGCGGCTGGCATCAGGACGGGGGACGGCCAGTGCCCGAGATGGAGCGGCCGCAACCCAGGTTGTCTTTGAAAGTTGGGTTCTGGCTGACCGATATCAGCGAATCGGACAGAGGCGGGATTAGGATCATCCCCGGAAGTCACAAGCGCGACCGGCCGCCCGAGCGCACGCCCAATAGCGATTTTGAAGATGCGATCCAGGTGCAGGTGAAGGCGGGCACGGCGGTGCTGTTTGATCGACGCATGTGGCATTCGCGCGGCATCAATACTTCGGAGGTGACGCGAAAAGTGTTTTTCCTGGGTTATAGTTATCGCTGGTTGCGCGGTCTCGACTACAATGTGATTGCCGCTGAAGTTCTTGAGAAATGTGATCCGATACGGCGGCAGATGCTGGGCGATGGGGTGGATGTCAAAGGATGGTGGCAGCCGACCGAGGAAGACGTGCCGCTCAAGGGTTGGCTGAGCGAACACAAGGGGGCGGACTACGTCGAGCGCATTGGGGAGAAACAGTGGGAGAGGGAGAAGTGGGGAGAGATGATCGGGTGATCGGTCGCCAGCTGCGGTATTGATGCAAAAGGAGTATGAGGTTATCGTTTATTGTTCATTGTTTGTTGTATACATCCTGCAGTTAAAGGAGGACAACCATGCGCAAACGCACTATCGGTAGTGCCCAGGTTGCGGGCCTGTGCATCGGTGGCAATCCATTCAGTGGCTTTTCACATCAGGGCGACGAGCGCAGCCGCCAGATGCTAGATTATTATACCCCCGACCGCGTTAAAGCTACGCTGGCCGAGGCCGAGACCAATGGCATCAACACTTTTTTTGGCCGCACCGACGATCACATCTTCGGTTTGTTGCGCGACTATTGGGACGAGGGCGGCCAGATTCAGTGGTTCGCCCAGATCTGCACCGACCGCGGTGAGCCCGACAGCTGGAAGAAATGGCTCGATGGCGCCGCAGAGTTGGGGTGTACCGCCGCCTACCTGCACGGCGGCATCGGCGATATGTGGTACGCCAATGAGCAGTGGGACTCATTCGATGAGGCGCTCAAACGCATGCGCGACGCCGGCGTGGTGGCCGGTTTTGCGGCGCATAATTTCCAGGTGCACGAATGGCTGCGCGATCACCTGGAAGTGGATTTTCACATGTGCAGTTATTACAATCCCAGCGATCGCTCGCGCAGTGCCCACCACGTGTCTAGCGGCGAGAAATGGGACGACGAAGACCGCGAACATATGCTGGAGGTGATTGCCACGCTCAGGGCCCCGGCGGTCCACTACAAGGTTTTTGGCGGCGGTAACAAACCGATCTTGCCTGCCTTTGAGATTATGGGCCGGCATATGCGCGATAACGATGTGGCGTTGATGGGGTTTTTTACTCAGGACGATCCGGATATGATTGCTAAGGATGTGGCGCTTTTTGAGGAACACGTCGATGCGGTGTTAGCCTAGGGGTATTGTGTTTTGTAAGGTTCTAAAATGGGCGTTGGCGTGGGACGCGGTATGGAGGGCTTGCCTCTGGTGCTTTGTGAAGCCCTCGGTCGACCTGCCCGGCTCCCCGCCCCCACACAGCCTGCGGCTGTGAGTCCCGGCCGCCCTTGCCCCCGGCTCCGCCCCCACAAAGCACCGCCGGCAAGCCCTCCATACCGCTCAGCGTACGTTGGCGTAGAATTACAAATCGTCGTCGGCGCTCCACTTGGTGGCTGCGGCATGGGTGATGCCATCGGTGCCGGTAAAGTAATACACCGTCAGGATTGTGCCGTCTGCTAATTGAGTGGAAAAGGGATAACCCAGGTCGGCGCCGGCGACCCCACGCACGGCGAAGCGCGCTAATTGCTCCGGTCCCCACCCTTGTGCCGGGGTGCCGCCGTCATCCCGCAAGATGCGTTCGTTTTCGATATTCCAGGACCAGCCCCCATCGTCGCTCAAGACCGCGCGGATACCGGCTGGCTTAAAGCGGTAGCCATAAGTGCAGAGCAGGCGGCCGTCCTGCAATTTGAGCAGGTGGCACGGATAACCCCACACCGGCGTCTCGACCGGTTGGCTCCAGGTGCGGCCGCCGTCTTCGGACCAATGTTGCCACAGATAACCGGTGGGGCCTGGACGGTGGCAGCGCACCATGGCCAGGACGCGGTTGGGGGCGACCTCCAATAAGGTGACCTCTTCGGTGTAGATCCCGTGCGGGTCTTCGATCATTTGCGACCACTCCCACGTTTCACCGTCGTCGGTAGAGCGCGTCATGTACTGGCGCCACACAGCACCCTCCATGGTGGACAAATCCAGGTCCGGATAATCTGCCACGCCGCCGACGGGAAAGAGCAGGGTGCCGTCTTGCAAGCGGAGCCCGCGAAAACCGTTGAGATTGATCATGGGGTCGGGGGTGGCAATGGTTTGCTCTTGCCAGGTGGCGCCGTTGTCGCGCGACTTGCCGATGTGCAGCTCTTTGCCGGCGAGGTAAAAGCGGCTGGGAGCGATTGCAAAATCGCTGGTGCTGTAGCGCGTTGCTTGCCACTCGGCGCGCTCGCTGGCGGGGCGCACCTCGGGCGCGTCAAAGTGGCCGCCGTGCCCACCCGCGCCCATGTCGAGCCAGGTGCCGTCGGCGAGCAAGCAGCGAAACTTGCCGGTGGCGCCCGGCCACAGCGACGGCAATGAACGGTCGTCTGTTTCTTGCCAGCTCTCGCCGCTATCGTCCGAGATCATAACTCGCATGCGGCCTTTTGAGTAGTGCGAGGGCCATTGGCGTTGGGTAAAGGGGACGACCAGGCGGCCGTCGGCAAGTTGTTCTAGAGTGGGAAAGCAGGAATAGGAACCTTCCTCCTTAAAAATGACGATGTTGCGTTTCTGGCTCATGCGTTGTCCTTTATTATGTTAGCAGAGAATGAAGGACTATATAAAAACGAGTGTTTGCTTGAAACGCAATTAGGGTATAGCGCTCGCCACTCTTGTAAGGCCATTCGCTCTCCATGTTAAATCGCATCGCCCAGGCGCTAGATCAGCGTTTGACGGTACAGATGACTTCTGGAAATGCAGAGGCGGCAACTGCGCGTTGCGCATTTCGCGAAGTTGTTCGCGCCTTGCGCAAGGAGAGGGGACTTACGGTAGGCGAATTCTCCACGGAGTCAGGGATAGAGCGCAATGAAGTGCTGGCGATGGAACGCGATTCTTATTATCGTCCGCCGGTCTCGACCCTGCACAAGCTCAGTACGTTTTACGACATCTCCCAGGAAAAACTGGCGACTTTGACGGCTCACCCAGCCAATATATCAGAGCAGGTGCGCGAGCCAGCTGTGCGTTATATGGCTCAGTCTGAATCCATTGCCAGATTGACCCGGGAAGAACAAAAGATATCAGTAGTTTGTTGAAACGGGCATGAGTCGATATTTTACGGCTATTCTCCTGGGTTCTTTCCGTTCCTCTTTGCGCTGGATACAAGTGCCATGAGCCGTCGTTTGCCGGTTGCGCCGGCG
>Ga0114999_10005020_pt1 | contig 15736 bp, 12 predicted proteins | sample ArcticOcean_MG_C_3_FD_89820 | JGI IMG/M metagenome (GOLD analysis project Ga0114999, IMG submission 89820) | Marine microbial communities from western Arctic Ocean - ArcticOcean_MG_CB8_126 | ecosystem: Environmental > Aquatic > Marine > Oceanic | place: Arctic Ocean: Canada Basin | collected...
CGGAGGCCCAGCAGTGGACCCCGGACAAGCCCGGCAGCGACAACATCACCGTCGTGTCGCACCTGCCCCTCGGCGCCCCGCTGAGCGTGGCCGATATCGAGATCGAGCAGGAGCTGCATCGCCCGTACGCCTATGTGGCGCGCGAGGTCTTCGGTGAGTATGGCGAGAAAGGCATGGACGTGATCGACCTGAGCGATCCGACCAAGCCTGAGGTGATTCACCGCTGGCGCATCGAGAACCAGGACCTCCATACCGGCGCCGGTAGCAAGGACATCAAGTACTTCAAGTGGGAAGAACGCTACTACGTCGTGCTCTCGGTGCAGTTCGGCCAGGGCGGACCCAATCCCGATCTCGGCGCGATCATCTTCGACGTCACGGATCTACCCGAGAAGATCGAAGAGGTGGCGCGCATTCGCGAGACCGACCTGCCAGGCGGATTCCACAACATCTTCCTGTACCAGCACAGCAACGGCCGGCCGCTGCTGTTCACGACAGTTCTTGGCCCGGGTGCCCACGTCTACGATCTGGCGCATGTAATCGCCGGTCACATGGATGAAGCTCTGGTGGCCGACGTACCGGTCGGTGATGGTCCCGATGGCGCGCGCGGGTTCCGCGGTTACCACGACCTCTACGTTGGCTGGCATCCCGACACCCAGAGTGATCGTTTCTACGGCGGCGGCACCGACGGCTACTACGTCTACGACGTCACAGACCTCGAGAACCCGCAGTTGGTGGTGTCGCTCAATGGCATCAGCGGCGTGCAGTACGGCCATACCTTCACGCCGTCGCCGGACGGCCGTTACGTGATCGCCGAGACCGAGTACCAGTACGCGCCGCTGCGCATCTTCGACCTGCAGCCGGCGCTCGACGGCGAGACCAAGAACATCAACCGTCCGATCGCGGCGTGGACGGCCGACTGGCGCAACCTGGTGCACAACCACGAGGTCCGCTGGCCCTTCGTATTCGTCTCCGGTTACGTGGACGGCCTGCAGGTGTTCACGATGATGGATCCCAAGAACCCGCAGACAGTGGCGTACTACGACACCTATCTCGGCCCCAACCCCGGTGACGAAGGCGGCAAGCTGTTCGACGGCGCCTGGGGCGTGGACGTACGTAACTCCGACGGCCTGATCGTCATCAGCGACATGACGACAGGCTTCTGGGCCTTTCGCATGGAAGGGTTCAGCGGCTGGAGCGGCGCGGAGTGGGGACACCCCGACGTGTCGAGTGCGCAGTCGACGACGGGTAGCGAACCCCAGCAGTAGCCTTCCCTAGCCTGGATTGCGTGGCAGCCGCTGCGGTACCGTTGCCGCAGGCTGCCCGCGCAACGCAGAGAGACCATGCGCTCAATCTCCGGTGCTTACCTGCTCGCCGTGTGCGGCCTCGCCTCCGCCTACCAGCCGAGCGCTGCGGCCCAGATCGGGACGGGCTTCTTGAGCCTTGTCGTGTCGCCGATGGTGCACTCTGCGGCACCTACGAGGTCTGGGAAGATCGCGAGGCCAAGTCCGGTCGGCGAATCCTCAATATCGTCGTCCTGCCGGCACGCGATCCACAGCCCGAGCTCGGCGCCTGGGTGCTCCTGCGCGGCGGACCAGGTGCCGCGGCGACGGAAGTAGCGCGCGGCTACGCCAACTCGTGGCAGCGGCGACATCACGACATCCTCCTGGTGGACCAACGCGGCACCGGCGAATCCAACCCGCTGGGTTGCGACCTGTCACGGCCCGGTGACCGCCCAGGCCTATCTCGATCCGCCCTTTGGGCGACTGGCGGAGTTCGAGGCCTGCGCCGAGACGCCGTCGGCGCGAGCAGACCTCCGGCTGTACACGACACCGATCGCCATGGACGACCTGAACGAGGTCCGTGAGGCGCTGGGCTACGCAACGCTCAATCTCTCTGGCGGCTCTTATGGGTCGCGTGCCGCACTCGTCTACATGCGGCGTCATCCGCAGACCGTTCGCACAGCCGTGATCAACGGCATCGCGCCCATCGCGTTCACCAACCCGCTCTATCACTTCAGCGAGGCGCAGAAGGCGCTTGATCGCACGCTGGCCGAATGCGCGGAGGACGCCGCGTGCTCGTCTGCGTTCCCGGATCTCCGCAACAAGTTCAACGAGCTCATCGTCCGGCTGGAGCGCGAGCCGGCGACCGTCGAGATCACCGACCCCGACTGGGGCGAGGCGGCGGCGAGCAACCTACCCGACAGCCTGCATCTGGTAATTCCGGGCGCTCACGGTGTCGGTGGCCCCTGCACGCAGTCGATCATCCAGGCGTTCGTGGCGTCAGGTTCGCTCAGCGACCTGGATACGGCGTGCATCGCCGTCGTCGAGCTCCCGCCGTTTCCGATCGAGTAGCTCGCCCGGGCCGCAGGTCTACAGCTACACCTGCGTGGCGTGATTCAATGACCCGCGGCACCGATCGACCGATACTTCCAGGGAGCGAACCTTGATCGAGCACGAACTGATGACGGAGCGCGAGACCGCGCGCCGATGGTTGCTGGCCAATGATTGATCGCGCGCTCCGGATCGGCCTGACCGTAGGCGTTGCGCTGGCGGCGTTTCCCACGCCCGCAACCGCGCAGGAGCCCGGCGCCGATGAGATTCGCGCGGTCCGACAGGCCTCCAACACTGCGCTCGCCGTTCACGACGTGCACGCTCTCGCGGCGACGTGGCTCGACGACGTCAACGTTACGGGAAGCAGCGGAGCTGTTTACGTCGGTGGCGCCGCCATGGCCGAAGCCTTCGAGTCGAGTTTTGCCGATCCGGAATTTGTGACCTACCAGCGGACCCCGGACGAAGTCGCGATCAGCACCGGGGGCATGTTCGGCGCCGAGTCCGGCCACTGGATCGGAATCTGGAACAAGCCTGACGGAGAGATGCGCCTTCGCGGCGTATATCTCGCCCAGTGGCAGCAGCACGACGGCAACTGGCGCGTCCGCTCCGAGGTGTTCATCGCCCTGGGTTGCGTCGGCAGCAACGACTGCGCGGTGCGCTAGCGGCGCCATGAAGAAACTACCGATCTATCTCGCCCTGCTCGCCACGGTGGCCGCTGCCCCGCAGTCGCCCAACCCTGCACGTGTGCAGCAATCGCACTTCTTCGAGAGCCCGATGCTCGTCGGTGTCGTCGAGGAAATCGACCTGCGCCAGGAGCCCTTCGCCGAGTGGTTCGATGCCGGCTACGCGGAATATTCGCCTGCGCCGGAGGCGATCAACGAACTGAGGTCCGCGCTCGCCGCAGAGGGACTCACGATCGAGGTGTTCTTCGGTACGTGGTGCGACGACTCCACCCGTGAACTACCGCGACTGGTGCGAACGCTCGACGCCGCCGCGTTCGGGCGCGACCAGCTCAAGATGGTGGCGCTGTCGGACAACCCGGGTATCTTCAAGACGAGCCCGGACAGCCGCGAGCGCGACCTCGGCATCCACCGCACCCCGACCATCGTGGTTCTCCGCGGCGACCAAGAGGTTGGCCGGATTGTGGAACGGCCTGCCGACAGCCTGGAAGCCGACCTGGTCGCGATCCTCGACGCGGCCCAGCCACCACTGCCGTATGGCGCAGAGTCCGCGTTGCACGCGCGCTACCTGAGCGAGAACACCGATCTGATCCGGGTGCCGACGACGGAGTTTCTCGACGAACTCGAGACGTTGGGCGACACCGATTCGTTGTGGCACTACGCCTACTACGACCTGCTGTTCAACAATCGCCCCGCTGATGCTGCCGACGTCCTGCGCATCTTCCTGACGCTGCACGACGACGACGCCCGCGGCTACCGGCTGCTGGCCCAGGCAGAGTCTGACCTCGGCAATTCCGGCGCCGCACTCTTCGCCGTCCGCCGCGCGTTAGCAATCAACCCGGACAGCCGCGCCGCGCGCGAGCTCGAAAAGACGATTCTCGAGTCGGTTCCCGAGTAGCCCTGGTCGCTACGCAGGGTTAGCAGGGGATCCACGCCGCTTCGGCAGCGGGGCCCGCACCAGCTGTGGCGCGGGCCTGCTGCGAAGGCACGACTATTCCTCGGTCGCCACGTCCTGGGACTTCTTGAGCAAGACGCTCATGCCGTTCTGACCAACGAGATCGTTGAACGCCACCAGCTCGGTGGCGTAGATCTCGTGGATCTGATCCAGGAAAGGCTCGAGCATGGGCTGGAGATCCGCCCAGCGCTCCTTGACGCCGCCCGTGACCGGCGCACCACCGCCGGCGACCGCACCGTAGAGACCGTTGAACTGCTGGTCCAGACGACCCGGGAAGTTGAGTGAGTCCTGACCGCCCTCGCCCTGGAGCTGGGTCAGCTCGCCCTCGACCGCGGTGAGCTTCTGGTTCAGAGCGCTGGCGGCAGTCGAGGCATCATCCCCGTAGCCTGCATCCGCGAGTTGCTTGCCAATCCCTGTGGCCTGAGCCTTCACGGATCGCAGCTGCGCGATCTCGTCGTAGAGCAGCTTGGCGGCCGCCCCGACCTCCTTGGTGAGGCGAATCTGCTCTTCATAGTCGGCGGTCGTAGCTGTTGAGGCCGGATGGGCGGCGTACTCGAAAGTATTGGTCGCACTCCAGTCGCCCATCGACAGGCGCACCTCGTAGGTGCCTGGCATAGCAGCCGGTCCGATGCCGCCGCCAAAGCCCCACTGCACGGTGCCGGCGGGGATGTCGTAGATCGACGGCCAGCGTCCCGTGAACAAAACGCTATTCAGCCCCGGCTTCACCGAGAGCGAATCGGCGGCGCCGCGGAAAACCGACAGATCGAAGCCGCCGAAGTTGTCGCCGCGCTTCACCGCTTCGATGAACTGCTCCCTGAACTCCTCGGGAACGAACGACGGCACACGGATCTCCTCGTCATCACCTTCCCCTTCGGTCACGAAGCCTTCCTTGTCCATGAAGACCTCGCCGTCGGGCCCGATGATCTCCATGCGCACCGGCGTCTGCGAAACCTGGTTCACCATAAAGGGAATCTGGGGGCTGGCGCCCATGCCCTGAATGCCATCGGTCGGCTGCATCAGCGTGATCGGCGCCTCGAGCACTTCCGGCGTCAACTGCGAGAGCGCCGAGAAGTTGTCGAGCACATAGAACGCACGGCCCTGCGTGGACAGCACCAGGTCGTTGTTCTTGATGATCATGTCGGTCACCGGAACGACCGGCAGGTTCAACTGGAACGACTGCCAGTGCGCGCCGTCATCGAACGACGCGTACATGCCGAACTCGGTGCCCGCGAAGAGCAGCCCGGGGCGATTCGGGTCTTCGCGAACAACGCGTACGAAGTGGTTATCGGGAATGCCGTTGCTGCCATCGGTGAGCAGCGTCCAGTTCGCACCGTAGTCGTTCGTCTGGAAAATATACGGACGGTAGTTCTGCTCCCGATACTGAAACGCGGCGAGGTGCGCGCGTCCCGGATCGTGGGTGGACACGTCGATCATGTTCACCGTCGCACCCGCGGGAAGATCCGCCGGGGTGATATCGGCCCAGTTGGCGCCGTCATCCTGCGAGATGTGCACGACGCCGTCATCGCTGCCGGCCCAGAGCAGGCCCTGCGTCACCGGCGACTCCTCGAAGGCGAAGATCGTCGTGTACACCTCGACGCCGGTGTTGTCCTGCGTCACGCCGGTGCTACCCGAGTAGCCCTGCATCTCGACGTTGTTGGTGGTCAGATCCGGGCTAATCACCTCCCAGTCCAGGCCACCGTTGCGCGTCCGATGCACGTACTGCGAAGCGTGGTACACGGTATCCGGATCGTGCGGCGAGATGCGGATCGGTGCGTTCCACTGGAAACGGTACTTCATGTCCGAGGCCTGCTGCCCGGTGGGCGCATCCTCGTAGGCACGGATGCTCCGGGTCACGCCGGTCTCGCGATCCATGCGGGTAATCGAACCGCCATAGCTGCCCGCATAGATGACGTCGTTGTCGCGTGGGTCGACGGCAATATGGCCGCTCTCGCCACCGCCCACCTGGAAGAAGTCGGCCCCGCCGCCGCCAAAGAAGCCACCGCCGCCGCCAAGGGCAGACATGGCCGCGGTGCTGTTGTCCTGCTGCGCGCCGTACACGTTGTACGGCATGTCGTTGTCGACCGTCACGCGGTAAAACTCGGCCGTCGGCTGGTTCATCTGCTCGGAGAACGACTGGCCGCCGTTGAGCGAGATGTTCACGCCACCGTCGTTACCGTTGATCAGGTACTGCGGGTTCTCAGGATCGAGCCACAGATCGTGGTTGTCGCCGTGTCGCGGCTGGAGGGCGATCGGGAACGTCGCGCCGCCGTCGATCGACTTGTAGAAGCCGGTGTTGAGCGAATAGACGGTGTCCGGATCAACCGGATCGGCGTAGATATGGATGTAGTACCAGGCGCGCTGCTGCAGCTTGCGGTCCTTGGACATCGGTCGCCAGGAGTCACCGCCGTTGTCGGAGCGGTAGACGCCGCCCTGACCGTCGGGTGCCTCGACAAGCGCCCAGAGTCGATCGGGCATCGGGGGCGAAACCGTCACGTCGATCTTGCCAACTACGCCGCCCGGCAGGCCGCCGCCGAGCTTCTCCCAGGTGTCGCCAGCATCCTTGCTGCGCCAGACCCCGCCTTCCTCGCTGCCCGAGTGAATCGTCCACGGGTTGCGGTAAACGGTCCACGCGGTGGCGTACAGGATGCGCGGGTTGGAAGGGTCCATCTCGATGTCGTTGAACCCGGTCTTGTCCGACACGAAGAGGCTCTTTCCCCAGGTCAGGCCACCGTCGGTGGTCTTGTACAGACCGCGCTCTTCGCTCGGTCCGAAGATGTCGCCGAGAACCGCCGCGTAAACAACGTCGGGGTTGTCCGGATGCACCACCAGCTGCGGAATCTGGGCAAAGCCGGGGGTGAATACGTGCGACCAGGTCTTGCCAGCATCGGTCGATTTGTAGATTCCGTCGCCAACGGAGATGTTGCCGCGCGGGCAACCCGAACCGGTGCCGATATAGATGACGTTGGAGTCCGAGGGCGCGACCTTGATGTCGCCGATCGACGCCACGTTGAAGTAGCCGTCCGAGATGTTGTTCCAGCTAATGCCGGCGTCCTCTGTCTGCCAGACGCCGCCGCCGCTGTAGCCAGCGAAGTAGGTCAGGGGGTCGCCCGGGATACCGGACACTGCCGTCGAACGGCCGCCGCGGGCGAATCCCGTGTGACGAAACTCGAGCCCGTCGAACAGGGCCGGGTCGAAGGTCTCATTGGGATCCTGAACCTCGGCCTCCTGGCCGTCCTCGGCTTCCTGTGCCGGCGCGGCCGCCGCAACCATGAACACGACCAGGAACGTGAGAACGAGGGTCAAACCGAACGGCTTGTTCTTGAACAAGACAACCTCCCAGGGCTGTGGCGTACCGGAGCTATCGGGGTGAGCACGGGACACACGCCATTGCGTGTTGGCGCTCCGGTTTCAGGCGTCGGAATCTACACCAGCGAACCGCGCTGCGCCCATGCTTGGGCTGAGCCTGTGGCTAACCGCTAGGGGCCGGCGCCATGAGCGCCGCCGGGCCGAGCACGCTACGCGACCTTCTCGGGTCAACAGCGCTTCCTCAAGGCCTCAGATCCGCAGGCTAGAACGCAATGCTGGCGAAAAGGTTCCAGGTGGCCCACTTCAACGTGTTGCCGGTCTCGTCCTTGTTGAACGACTTGAGCGACGCCGTGTAGCGCGCCTCCAGCCCGAACTTCCCGAAGTTGATCCCGGCACCCATTACGACGCCAAAGTCGGTGCCGTTAGTTATCTCCTTGAGATCCGTCTCGTCGATCGTGTCGCCGAGTTTGTCCACGCTCTTCGCGTTCATGCGGAACGCCATCGAAGGGCCGGCGAAAACCGCCGGACCGGTGCCGCCAGTCTGCCACTTCAGCAGAAGGGGAACCTCGATGTAGGTCGCCTCGATCCAGCTCCCGGCCTCCGGGTCGACAATGCCTACGACCTCGACATCGGCGCGGCGCTGTTGGTAGAGCACCTCGGGCTGCAGCGAAAGGCCTGCCGCGAGCCCCACGCCAAAGAAGATGCCACCCGCGAATCGGCGCGCGCCCTTGAAGCCAACGATGTTGGTGGTCAGTTCGAAGTTGTCGCGCAACGTCGCCGTGGCCACACCACCCTTGACTCCAAATCCCTGGGCCTCTGCGGTCCCAGGCATCACGGCCAGCAGGGCCGCCGCAATCAATACCCAGCCTGTCACGCACTTCATCCGCATCATGCACCACCGTCACAAAGTGAGAAAAGATGCGGCCCACGCGCCCCCCCCAGGGCACCACCGCCAGGACTCACGCTAACCGGCCCCGGAGCACAGTGAAAGCGCCAAGTGCGTCATCCTGCGCAATGGCCGGCGCGCAAAGTCACCCCGCGACGGTGGGCGATGTGGCGCCCGCTACTGCGTGGCGCTCAGAACGGTCAGATTGACGCCGGCATCGGTGCTCTCGAACGTGGCCAGATCGGTAGCTTGCACGACGAGTTCCCAGGTCCCGCTGGGGAGATCGTCGGGAAGCCAGAGCTGCATGCCGAGCCGCATCGCGCCGTCTTCGGGGCTGCGCTCCCAGACCACACCGCCAAAGCGTTCGATAAACACGAGGTCGCCCTCAGGACCTCGCGGTGCCCGCTATCCTCTGTAGCTTCACTTTGCCAGCCCGCCGCCACCGGTGCCACACCCTGCCGCCCTCGGTTGGCTGTTCGGCAGACGTCCAGCACTCCTGTAGGTCCCATGGGCATCCAGCGTGAGGAAGTGCTAGCTTGCGCCGGTACGATCTCTCCCGAATGACCACGCGGTGGCTGGATCTAGCCCATGGACAAGACCTTTTTTGCAATCGGGGCGCTCTCCGCGCTCGTGGCGGTCGCGGCAGGTGCGTTCGGCGCTCACGGTCTGGCCGATCGGCTGCCCGCCGAGCGCCTCGTGACCTTCGAGACCGCGGCCCGCTACCAGATGTACCACGCGCTGGCGCTGCTGGCGGTGGCCGGGGCGGCGACGCGTTGGCCCGGTTCGCCGGTGACGGCAGCGGGCTGGCTGTTCCTCGCCGGAACGGTGCTCTTCTCGGGCAGCCTCTACGTGCTCAGTCTTACTGGGATCCGCTGGCTTGGCGCGATCACGCCCCTGGGGGGCGTGGCATTCATCGCCGGATGGGCATGCCTGGCGTGGGCGGCGGCGAAAGGGTAGCAACGCGCTGCCGGTGGGTCGGCTACCTAGACCTCCGTCTTTCTGGTTGAGGTCGACACCGTTCGGCCCGCGTGCGCGTCTAACAAGAGACGGGCGTGCGCTCGTTGGAAATGACGGGACGCGTCGAGCACTCTAGCCGCAGCGCGCTCCCATAGAAACAGGACATGCATGCTCGGCAAAATCGGCCGGTTGTTCGGAATGGGCGGCGCGACCTCGGACTTCACGACACGGCCATCGGCTGACGCCCCGGCCGAGGGGCCGCTGATCCGTCTCTCCGGCATCGGACGCGTACTCGGGAAGGGCGGAAGACCCCGGCGCTCGACGCCGTCGATCTGGAGATCGGTCGCGGCGAGTTCCTGGGGGTCAACGGGCCGTCGGGCTGCGGCAAGACGACGCTTCTGTCGATCCTCGGCCTACTCGATACTCCGAGCACCGGCAGCTACGTACTCAACGGCCACGAGACCACAAAGCTCACCGCCTCCGATCGCGCCCACGTACGCAACCGCGAGATCGGCTTCATCTTCCAGAGCTTCAACCTCATCGGCGACATGACTGTGGCCGAGAACGTCGACCTGCCTCTGAGCTACCTCGGGCTACCCGGCGCGGAACGCCGCGATCGCGTGGCGGAGGCGCTCGACCGCTTCGGCCTGAGCGACGTGGCGAAGAAACATCCGAGCCAGCTTTCCGGCGGCCACCAGCAACGCGTGGTGGTAGCGCGCGCTGTGGTGGGACGCCCAGACGTACTGCTGGCCGACGAGCCCACGGGCAACCTCAACTCGGAGCAGGCTGTGAAGGTCGTCAACATGCTGAGCGAACTGAATGCCGCCGGCTCGACGATCTGCCTGGTATCGCACGATCCGCGCTGGAGCGAGGTTTGCCAGCGCAACGTGAAGCTCTTCGACGGGACGATTGTCGAGGCCGATTTCGCCTAGCGGCGCCCTCCGGCGCTAGAACAGGCGCAACGCGTACGTCAGCAAGACCCGCCGCCCCATCTCGGGCGCCACATCCTTGATAAAGGACGAGTGGTTGCGGTACAGCTCATCGGTCAGGTTCGTGCCCTTCAGGGTGAAGGTGTGCATCACCTTGGCCCGCGCCAGGGTGTACGACGCCGATATGTTGAGCACCGTGGCGCCGTCCGTCGAGGTCTCGGTCGAGAACGTCTTGTCCTGCTTCGCCGTGAGAATGAGCTCGGGCCGCAGTTGCCAGCCATTGGTGGGCAACCAGTCGACCGCCAGGCGCGTTCTGAACGGCGGGATCCGCGGCAACGGTCCGTCCGATTCCGTCAGCTTGGCGTCGACTACACCTGCGCCCGCATGCAATCGCCACCGCGCGCTGGCGTGGAAGCTCAGGCTGAGGTCACTACCGACGTAGCGGCTGTCGCCCTGGACAGAGCGGATCTCGGTGAGCCCATCGATCGTGCGACCCGTTGGCGCCCCGAAGATGTAGTCGTTGATGCCGTAGTAAAAGACGCTTACCTGCCCGAGCAACTTGCCGGTATTGAGACGCAGGCTGATCTCGCCGCCCGTCGAACGCTCGTGCTCGAGGTCGGGGTTGCCGATCTCGAACGAGAGATTGCCGACATGCGGGCCGAAGTTGTAGAGCTCTTCCAGGGAAGGCGCACGGTACGAACTCGACAGGTTACCCACCAGCGCGACCCGATCGTTCGACAGCGGCACCCTGATACCGACCGAACCCGACATTCCGGTGAAGTTGCGGTCACGTACGTCGGGCGCGCCCTCCTCGAAGGCGGCGCCATTGCGGGCCTCGGGCTTGTACTTGTTGTGTTCAACGCGCCCACCGAACTGCAGACTGAAGCTGTCGAACAAGAGCTCCTCGTAGGCGAAGCCCGCCAAAGAGTCCTGCTTCACCGGCGGTGAAAGTGCCTCTTCCCCAACTGCCTTGTAGTCGCGGTGCTGACCCCAAAGCCCGAACTGGCCGGAAAGCCGACCCGATGGGTCTTGCTGCACCTCGAGCCGCCCGATCGTCGTCCTGTTGAAGAACTCGGTACCGATCTCACTGCCGCCAGTGGCGAAGTTCTCGACTTCCTTGTGGTTCCAGTCGATGTAGCTGAACACTGCCTTCACGCTGTCGATGAAACCCGCGTCGAGCTCGTGCAGGCCACCCTCGACGCGCACCACCTGGCGACGCTGATCGAGATCGATCAGCACCTCGTCTTCGCCGTGCCCGGGGCCCTCCGCGTCGCCGTGTCGCGGCTGGAGGGCGATCGGGAACGTCGCGCCGCCGTCGATCGACTTGTAGAAGCCGGTGTTGAGCGAATAGACGGTGTCCGGATCGACCGGATCGGCGTAGATATGGATGTCGCCGGCGAGCGGCACTCCATAGATTCCGTCCTCAATCTGGTAGCTAGCGGAGATGTGGCTCGTGGTGCCGAACCAGCCGAGCCCGAAGCGACCATTAGCCTGCTCGGTTTGCGAGTTCTCGACCTCACCCTCCGGAGTGCCATAGGAGCCCGTGCGGCGGGCGCCACCCCCGAACCACGTCATGAACTTGCCGTTGCCGTACTGGAAGTTGCCGCTGCCACCGAACTGATCGTTGGTCGAGCCGAGGTCCGCGTTCACCTGACCCCGCAGTTCGTCGGGAGGGTTGTCGTAGAACTGCTGCTGCGGCGAGATGGTGTTCACCACGCCACCGATCGCGTTGGAGCCGTAGAGCAGCGTGGCCGGACCCTTGAGGATCTCGACCTTCTGTAGCCCGCCGGGATCAATCGACGTGCCGTGATCGCCCGACTGCGCCGAAAGATCGCCGGTACGCACGCCGTCTTGCATGATCAGCACGCGATCATTGTCGAAGCCACGGATGATCGGACGACTCGAACCCGGACCGAAGGACCGTTTCGCCATGCCCGGCTCGTTGGCAAGCAGCTCGCCGAGCGTCGCCGCCATGTTCTTGGCGATGTCGACCGAGTCGAGCACCTGCACGTTACTGAAGGCATCGAATGCGGTGGTCTCACGACCGGTGGCCGTCACCGTGACCTCTTCGTGCACGGCCGAGAGCGTGAGCTCGAAGCTGACGGTCGCAGTGGAGTCGGCAACTACCTCGACGGTCTTGCGTTCCGCCTGCAGGTGTTCGCGCACCGCCAGCAGCTGGTAGGTGCCCGCCGGCAGCCCCTCGAATACGAAGGCCCCGTCGAGGTCGGACAGTACGGACCGGCCGAGCTCGATGAGCAGAACGCGCGCGCCGTGCAAGGCGTCGCCGGCCTCCTTCAGGCTGACGGTACCCTCGATCCGTCCGGCTTCCTGGGCGGCCGCTGTCGAGGCGACAAAAAGGAGACTCGCAACGATTAGCGCGAGTCGAGCGACTGATTTCATGGTGTTTCTCGGAGCGTGGCCCGACCCTCAAGGATCTGGCCGGAGTCGTGGATGCGGCGGCGCCGCTGCCGGACCTATCGACCCGGCGGAGCAGACTCAGGCAACAGAAACGGGCGGGCCGCGACGCAGCACCGGCGCCGCGGCAGGCGGCGCCAAAGGCGATAGCTGGACAGAGGCGCTATTCCAACTGGCAGGGCGCGGCTGATCAAAGGCCAGCGTCACGGCGCCGGGCGCCGGGCAGGTGCTGCACGCGCACAGATAGCAGTCCTCGGCGGCGGTCTGGTCGTGCGTGTGCGCGGCAAACGCGCCCATCACAAGAATCACCATGCACGCTAGAAGAGCGCCGGTCGCGAGTCGTCGCAGACCCATACCCAAGAACCTCGACTGTTTTCCACCGGGGAGGTAGATGCTCCGGTCATGGTACCCCAATTACGACCCAATTCGCCGGCCGACCTGCTTGATCCGGACCTATGCGGGCCGGCAGATTGCCGCTACGCGGCTCCCCCGTGCGCGCCTCATCAGCGCGGAGTTCCTTGTCTTGCGAACTAGAGGTGAACGGATCTTCGACGGGTGTTGAGCTGTGCTGTGGTCATTGCAATTCTGGCGGCCGGCGCGCCGACACTGGTCGAGGCACAAGGGGGCACCCGGCTCCTGCGACAGCCCGGCCTGAGCGCCAATCACGTGGTGTTCACCTACGGGGCCGACGTCTGGATCGCCGATCGCGATGGCGGCGACGCCCGCCGGCTAACCAGCACGCCCGCGGTAGAGAGCACCCCGCACTTCTCGCCGGACGGCCGCGGGGTCGCTTTCTCCTCGAATCGCTCGGGCTCGAGCGCCGTCTACGTGGTCCCTGCGGCCGGCGGCATGCCCACGCGGCTCACCTGGCACCCGTCTGCGGCGCTGCACGGTCGCAACTGGCAGGTGGTGCGCGAGCGCTACGCGCCGCTGGTGCCGCATATCCGCCATCGCGCCGATCTCACGTACATCCTCGATCAGATGAACGGCGAGATGTCGGTAGGCCATAGTTTCGTATTCGGGGGCGACCTACCCGACGTGGACCGCTCGTCCGTGGGCCTCCTCGGCGCCGATCTGATGGCCGACTCCGGCGGCTGGCAGATCGGCCGTATCTACACCTCCGAGAGCTGGAACCCCAACCTATCGGCACCGCTCGAGCGCCCCGGACTGGGCGTCACCGAAGGCGAGTACCTGGTGGGTGTTGACGGCATGGAGCTGTCTGCCGGCCAGGACCCCTACGAACTGCTCGACGGCACCGCCGGCCGACAGACCACGCTGCACCTCAACTCGACACCCTCGATGGGCGACGCGCGTGACGTCACAGTGGTGCCGATCCGCAGCGAGAACGGCCTGCGCCAGCGTGCCTGGGTCGAGGACAACCGGCGTCGCGTCGACGAGATGTCAGGCGGCAAGCTTGCCTACATCTGGGTGCCCAACACCGGCGGCGGCGTCTTCGCCTTCGATCGCTACTTCTTCGCCCAGCAGGACAAACTCGGCGCGGTGGTCGACGAGCGCTTCAACGGCGGCGGCCTGCTCGACGACTACATCGTCGATCTGATGACGCGCAAAGTGCGTGCTGCCATCACCAACGAGGTCCCGAATGGCGTGCCGATTCGACTCCCGGCCGGCATCCTTGGACCCAAGGTGCTGCTGATCAACGAGTACGCCGGTTCGGGTGGTGACTTCTTCCCCTGGATCTTCCGTCAGCAGCGCGCTGGCCTGCTGATCGGGAAGCGCACCTGGGGCGGCCTGGTGAAGTCTTCCGTGCACTACGCACTGACCGACGGGGGAGCGCTCACGGCACCCGACAACGCGATCTTCGATCCCGAAGAGGACGTCTGGGTGGCCGAGAACATGGGTGTCCCACCCGACATCGAGGTCGGGTTCGACGCCAAGTCCGCCGCTGCCGGCGGTGACCCACAGCTCGAGCGCGCGGTGCACGAACTGCTGCAACAGCTGGAAGAAACCCCGGCCATCACGCCACCGCAGTTCCCGCGGCCAGCCCGCAAGCCGGGACAGCGCTAGGCGGACACGGATGCAAAGGCTGCAGAGCGCGTCGGCGGCTACTGGCCCGCCGGCGCGCGCTCGGCCAGCTGCGCGACCCAGTTGGCGGCCACCGTGATCGGGGTGCCGGACCCGCCGGTCAAGGGCACCGCGATTAGAGACCGCTGATCGCCCACATCCCTGAGAACCAGCCCGTTCTTGATGGCGGCGGAAACCCCGAGAAGAACCTCTGGTTCGCTCCAGACGAAGGGGTTCAGACTCTCGATGCCGACGTACGCAGGGCCTTGGGGCAGGCGTAGTGCTCGGACGAAGAGAACTGCGTCGCGGTGCCGTCGCGCTCGACACGCTGTCGCTGTTTGCCCTCTATTGGTGCCTGGATCGCAACGCGTGGCGCGCGTCCGAGCGACTGATCGCCGGCTAGCGCAGACGCCGGCGAATCGCAACGCTACCCTGCTCGACCAGCACGACGATCACGAGGATGACGAGCGTCAGGGTGGCCACGCGCTGGTACTGGAACGAGCGAATGTAGAGCTGAATGTAGAAGCCGATCCCGCCGGCGCCGACCAGACCCAGCACCAGCGACTCCCGCAGGTTCAGCTCGAAGCGGAACAGCGTGTCGCGGGCAAGATCGGGAGCCACCTGGGTGAGTATGCCGAAGCGCACCCGTTGCAGCCAGTTGGCCCCGGCCGAGTCGAGGGCCTCGACCGGGCCCTGCCGCGCGCTCTCGAACGCGTCGGCGTAGAACTTGGCCAGCATCCCGATGGAGTGAACGGCGATGGCCAATACCCCGGGCACGGGACCGAGACCGAGCGCGGCAACAAACATGAGAGCGAGCAGCAGAAGCGGAATCCCTCGCAGCAGCGCCAGTGCCCAGCGCACCGGCTGATGGATCCACGTCGGCGTCAGGTTCGCCGCCGCCAACAACGCGGGTGGAATCGACAGAACGACGGCAAGGAAGGTCCCGAGCACGGCCATCTGCAGGGTCTCGGCAGTTGCCTTCATGGCCACGTCGAGGGTCGACATGTCGGGCGGACTCATGCGACCGAGGAACTCGGCTAGCGGCGCAAGACTGCCCGCGAGCCGGCTGAGTTCGAAACCGGTCCCATGCCAAGCCCACGCGACGATCACCGCAAAGGTCACTACGCCCGAAGTGCGCCGGAGCGTAATGCCTAGGCTTTGCTCAGGCGGAGTATGCGCAGAACCACGGGGGGTCGCAGGAGGGGGCGTGCTCATGGCGTCGCCTCCGGGACCGGTGGCGGCGGCGGCGGCGCCTC
>Ga0114999_10005021_pt1 | contig 15736 bp, 17 predicted proteins | sample ArcticOcean_MG_C_3_FD_89820 | JGI IMG/M metagenome (GOLD analysis project Ga0114999, IMG submission 89820) | Marine microbial communities from western Arctic Ocean - ArcticOcean_MG_CB8_126 | ecosystem: Environmental > Aquatic > Marine > Oceanic | place: Arctic Ocean: Canada Basin | collected...
CCAGTTTGCTGAAGATAGCTAATCAATTTAGGATCCATATATTTCACTACATAAAGATATGTATCAATAAAATTATCTAATTTTATTAATGCTGAAGTTCTATTAGAAATAGCATCAATTATTCTTACTGGCTTTCCTTCTAGGGATTTTAAAAGCGCTTGCTCTGATGGGGAAATAAAATTTACAGAAGGATCAACTATATTTGACATAAGTGGTTCACCTGAACTATCGAGCAAATGAACTTCATCTAATCTTCTAAATAATCTTTGCGATCCCAATATATTTAAAAAAACTCTAGGGTTATCATAATATAAACCTGACTTATTATTTATATCAATTTCCATTAACAAAATATCTGCTTCTATAGTATTTCTCGTTTCTTCAACATAATTTTTTGCAACTACAGCTGAATTATTAATGGCAGTTTTAATTTTTTTATCAAAAAATGTTTGAAGTCCAGCATTAAATAAAATTAAAGAAAATGCTGCAACAAAAATCGCAGGCAATAAAGTTGTTGTGGAAAAAAAGGTTATATATTTAAAGCTGGCTTCTGATCCAATTTCCTTTTTTTTTCTAGATTTGTAAACTTTGTATATTGTTTTTACAATTAATGAAAAAAGTATTGTTAGTAATAAAGCGTCGACAAAAAGTATAACTTGCAAATTAAAATCATTTAATTCAACAAAACTTTGATTAATTAAAGTTAAGAATGTAAATATACCTAATAATATACACGCTATTGATGTAGTTATTGCCCATCTATTATTTTTAATGGTATGAATCATTTACTTTTTATTAATTAATATTTTAATCAATTATAATACAAATTTAAATTAAATGAGCCTATTTCTTATAATATTAGCAGCCGGTGATAGTAAAAGACTTAAATCTAACATCCCAAAACCCTTTCAAGTGATAAATAACAAAACATTGCTTGAACATTCAATTTTAGCTTTTAAAAATTTTAAAAAAATTAAAAAAACAGTAATTGTTTATAATAAAAAACATAAAAAATATTTAGATCAATTAAAACTTAAAAATTTGATAAAAGTTACTGGTGGAAAATCTAGACAAGAATCAACTTTTAAAGCTTTAACTAAAATTAAAAAAATGAGTTGTAATAAAGTTCTAATCCATGACGCTGCTAGACCTTCACCTTCTAAGTCTCTTATAAATCAATTAATAATTAAAATTAAAAACAACCATGCGGTAATACCTGTAATAAAAACAAACGATGCTGCCAAAAGAATTAAAAAAAATGTAATTTTTAAAAATATTGAACGCGAAAGCTTAAGATTTGCTCAAACCCCTCAAGCTTTTACATTTAAAAAAATTTTTGAAAAACATAAAAAAAATGTAAAAAATATGGTTGATGATGACAGCGCTTTATTTACTGGAAATGAAGTTAAAGTAATAAGTATATATGGAAGTAAAAAAAACTTAAAAGTAACTGACAATGAAGATTTAAATATATTTAAATCTATAAAAAAAGGGAAAACTTCATATGGAATCGGTTTTGACGTACACAAGCTTGTTCCTAAAAGAAAACTTTATTTAGGTGGAATAAAAATAAATTCACATATTGGAACTTTAGGTCATTCTGATGGTGATCCTGTGCTTCATGCTCTAATTGATGCAATTCTTGGTGCTTGTAAAATGGGTGATATTGGAGAAAAGTTTTCAATCAAAAACAAAAAGTTTAAGAATGTTAGATCAACTTTTTTATTGAAAACAATTTTAAAACAAATGAAAAATAAAAATTATTCTATAAATAACATTGATATAAACATTATTACTCAATATCCTAAGATCAAAAAGTATAAGAAAAAAATGATATATAGTATTTGCAAACTGTGTGAAATTTTACCTTCTCAAATTAATATAAAAGGCAAAACTACTGAAAAATTAGGTATTATAGGAAATGAGAAAGCTATAGCGTCAGAAGTTATAACCTCTGTAACAAAGTATGATTAAAAATTTTAATTTATTGTTTCTTACATTTTTAAAAATAGGGAGAATAAAATACGCCCCCGGAACTATTGCTTCATTTTCAACATGCATTTTTTTTTTAATTTTAGATAATTATTTTCAAATTTCTACTATACTTTTTATAACTATTATAATTTTTGCATATTCTTTATTTGCAATTAATAACACTTTTGAAAATTTTGATTCGAAAGATCCTCAAGAAATTGTAATTGATGAATTTGTTGGTCAAATGCTGCCTTTGCTTGCTATACCTATTTATGAAACCTTGTATCCATCTTCAAAGTTTTTTTATTGTTTTTTAGCTTTTGCATTATTTAGATTCTTTGATATTTTAAAGCCATTTCCAATTAGTTATATTGATAATAACACAAAGGGAGCCTTAGGTATTATGCTTGATGATGTAGTTGCGGGATTTTTTACTATTATTGTCTTGGTAATATCTTTTTTCTTTATTGGAGGTTAATTTTATGAAATCTCTTAGCTCAAAAATAGTTAATAATTTAAAAAGAAAGAAACTAAAAATTTCAGTAGCGGAGTCATGCACAGGAGGTCTTCTTTCGAGCTCAATTACTTCAATTGGTGGATCATCTAAAGTATTTACTCTTGGTTTAATTACTTATTCAAACATATCAAAAGCACTTATTCTTAAAATACCAAAAAAATTAATAAATAAGTATGGTGCGGTAAGTGAACAGATTTGCCTATCTATGGTTAAAAATCTAAATAATATCAGCAAAACTAATATTTCTTTATCAATTACTGGAATAGCTGGACCTAGTGGAGGTACAAAAAAAAAGCCAATTGGTTTAGTTTATATTGGCATTAAAAAAGGCAGTAAAATAAAGGTTAAAAAATATTTGTTTAAAAATAAAGGGCGCTCTTATATTCAAAAAGCTGCTGTAACAAAATCTTTAAATCTAATTTTAAGTTATCTTAAATAGTTTTAAAGCACGACTCTCAAAAGCATCAGCTATTTTTTTTAACCCAATATCAAAAGATTTAGTCATTAAAAGATTTAATATTTTATTCTTTAACTCAAAATCAACATGGAAGTTTATCTGGCTTTTGTTACCCATCTGTTTGAATGTCCATTTATTTACTAAGCGCTTTAGAGGTCCATCAATATTAGTGACAAGTATAAAATCTGAATTTTTGTCATATATAACTAAACTTTTATATGTTTCGTTAAAAAAGCTTTTTCCAATAGTTAGATCTGCGATGATTTCAATTTTATCTCCTTTTTCTTCTTTTTTATGTATTTTTCCATTTAGACACCATGGAACAAACTCAGGGTATTTCTCAATATCAAGAACCATTTTGATTAAATTATCTTTAGAACAGGATATTTCTTTTTTTATTGAAGATGATGGCATTGAGATTGTTTTTGTCTCAACTTTTTCATTTTAAAAAAATCTTCATCGGCATGATAGGAAGATCTTGTAAGAGGAGAAGACGCGACAATTAAAAAACCTTTTGATAGTGCTAATTCTTTTAGTTCTGCAAATTCATTTGGATGAACATAACGATTTAAAGGATAGTGCTTTGTTGAAGGTTGAAGATATTGACCAATAGTTAAAAAATCTACATTGGCAGATAATAAGTCATCCATAACTTGCAGTACCTCGTCTTTGCTCTCACCTAGACCTAGCATAATGCCAGATTTAGTGAATATCTGATTATTAATTTTCTTAGCAGATTTTAACAAGTTTACAGAATCAAAGTATATGGAGCCTGGCCTTACTTTTCTATACAGACTTGGAACTGTTTCTATATTGTGATTAAAGACATCTGGATTAGCATTAATAACTTTTTTATAAGCTTCTCCTTTTCTTAGAAAATCTGGTGTTAAAACTTCTATAGTTGTATTTTTATTAAGTTTTCTTGTTTCTAATATTACTTTAGAAAAATGGTCTGCTCCTCCATCATTTAGATCGTCTCTATCCACCGATGTTATTATAACATGTTTTAATTTTAATTCTCTAGTAGCTTCAGCTATTTTTATTGGCTCTAAGGGATCAAGTGAGGTTGGTTTTCCAGTTTTAACATTGCAAAACGCGCAGGCTCGTGTGCATGTATCTCCCATAATCATAAAGGTTGCATGTTTTTTACTCCAACATTCAGAAATATTTGGACAGCTAGCTTCCTGGCAAACTGTATGTAGTTTTTTTTTATTTATAGTCTCTTTTGTTTTAAAATAATTTTGACTATCTAGAATTTTAGTTCTTATCCAGTTTGGTTTTTTTTTAATAGGATTGACGGGGTTGTTTATTTTCTCAGGATGTCTTAATTTCATTTAATTACCAATATAAATTTGTTCTTTAGGTTTTCCAACCATAAATTTTTCTCTATAAAGAATTTCAAGAAAATCTAAATCAATCTTATCACCTAATAAAGTATTTTTTTTTTCTACTAAAATTAATTTTTTAGTTATAATATTTTTTTCTTTTATAAGATTTTCTACTGTTTTTTGTTTTTCAAAAAAAGAAATTAGCCCTCTTTCTCCATCTAATAAATTAAATAAAACATAAAGAAAAAGGATCATGCTTATTAACGTTAACTTTTTTTGATTTAAAGTTTCTACAAATCTCATATTAGTAAACTTTAGCCATTTTTGAAGAGTTTCCAAGCTCCTCTTCTATCCTTAATAAACGGTTATATTTAGCTACTCTTTCAGAGCGGGCCAAAGATCCAGTTTTGATTTGCGATGAATTTGAAGCAACCGCCAAATCAGCTATAAAAGTATCTTCAGAATCTCCAGATCGATGAGAAATTATTGTTTTATATCCATTTTTTTGCGCTAAATTAATTACATCCAAGGTCTCTGTCAAAGTACCTATTTGATTAAGTTTTATTAATATTGCATTTGCAGCTTTTTCTTCAATACCCTTAGTTAATCTATCTTTGTTAGTTGCAAAAAGATCATCTCCAACAATCTGTTTTTTTTTATTATCATCTTTTAAAAATTTCGTAAAATTGATCCATGAAGACCAATCATCTTCTGAAAAAGGATCCTCAATTGATTTAATTGGGTACTTATTAATTAAATCTAAATAATAATTAATTGTGTCTTCCGGTTCCTCAAATTTTGAAGATTTAACAGAATATTTTCCATCTTTAAATAACTCATTCGCAGCCACATCTAAACATATGGAAACATCTACACCTGGTTTAAAACCAGATTTTTCAATTGATTCTAGAATAAATTCAATTGCATCCTCATTCCTGTCTAATGTTGGAGCAAAACCACCTTCGTCTCCCACTGTAGTTGAAAGTTTTTTTTTATTTAAAAGATTTTTTAAATTTTGTATAACTAAAAAACAAATTCTTACAGCTTCTGAAAAATTTTTTGGGTTTTCTGGTCGAATCATAAATTCTTGTATTCTTAAAGAATTATTTGCATGAACTCCTCCATTAATTATATTCATAAGGGGTAAAGGAAGTTGATTAGCAGAGGTTCCTCCTAAATATTTAAAGAGTGAAGTGTTTTTACAAACTGACCCTAATTTACTAACTGCTATAGATACAGCCAAAATTGAATTTGCTCCCAACTTACTTTTTTGTTTTGTACCATCTAAGTCAATTAAAGTTTTATCTATCTTTCTTTGATCAAAAACATCAAAATTATTTAAACTTTTAGCTATAGCTCCATTTATATTTTTGGTTGCTTCTAGAACGCTTTTTCCTAAGTAATTTTTATTTTCTTTGTCTCTTAATTCAAAAGCTTCATGAGCTCCTGTAGATGCTCCAGATGAAACTATTGCTGAAGCTTGATGGCCATCATCAGAAAATACTTCAGCTTCAACTGTTGGGTTTCCTCTGCTATCAAAAACTTGACGGCCTTTAATATTAATTATTTTTGCCATTTTTTATTAGTTTATCAATTTCAACTAGCTTGTTTAATAAGTCAGGCATTTTTGATAGTGGAACCATATTAGGGCCATCTGATGGAGCATTGTCAGGATCAGGATGAGTTTCCATAAAAACAGCAGCAACACCAACGGCTATAGCTGCGCGCGCAAGATATTCAACAAATTCTCTTTGCCCTCCACTTTTATCTCCCATACCACCAGGTTGCTGAACTGAATGAGTTGCATCAAAAACTACTGGATAGCCATTTTTTGCCATTATAGGTAACGACCTCATATCTGACACCAAAGTATTATAACCAAAGCTAGCACCTCTTTCGGTAACTAAAATATTTTTATTACCTGATTCTTCTAACTTTTTTATTACATTAACCATATCCCATGGTGCTAAAAATTGACCTTTCTTAACGTTTATAATTTTTCCAGTTTTTGCAGCAGCAATCAATAAGTCTGTTTGTCTGCATAGAAATGCTGGTATTTGCAAAACATCAACATGTTTAGCTACTATCTCACATTGGTCTATAGCATGAATATCTGTGAGTACTGGTATCTTTAAGTCTTTTCTAATTTTATCAAAAATAGGCAAAGATTTTTCCAAACCTGTTCCTCTTTTACCTTTAAGACTGGTTCTGTTAGCTTTATCAAAAGACGTTTTATAAATTAGACCTATATTAAGTTGTTTGGTCATATCTTTAAGCTTTTCAGCAACATCCATTGCATGTTTTTCGCTTTCTAATTGGCAAGGTCCAGCAATTAGGGTAAATCGATTAGAATTTGATATACTCAAATTTCCACATTTTATTATTTTTTGTTCCATTAATTTTTTCCTTTATTTTTAGATACTGCCTTTACAAATGATGAAAATAAAGGATGTGGCGTAAAAGGTCTTGATTTAAACTCAGGATGAAATTGAACTCCAATAAACCAAGGGTGGTTTTTTAATTCTATAATTTCAGGCAATGTTCCATCAGGTGATAAAGCAGAAAAAATTAATCCTTTTTTTTCAAAATCCTTTCTATATTTAATATTTACTTCATATCTATGTCTGTGTCTTTCTTTAATTTTTTTCGCTGGGTATATTTTTGATATTAAGGAATTGCTTTTTAATACAGCGTCATATGAACCTAATCTCATTGTTCCACCTAAATTTTTTTCACTACCTTTAAATATTTTTTTTCCTTTTTGCCACTCTTCCAATAGACCAACTACTGGAGTGCAATTATTACCAAATTCACTTGTAGATGCATTTTTAATATTCAATAAATTTCTGGCAGCTTCAATTATTGCCATTTGCATTCCAAAACAAATTCCAAAAAAAGGTATATTATTCAATCTTGCGTATTTTATGGCAGCAATTTTACCTTCGCTACCTCTTTTGCCAAAGCCTCCAGGTATTAAAATGCCTGAAACATTACTTAATATTGATTTTAAATCTCCAATTTTTAAATTTTCAGAATCTACTCTGGTAAGATTAACTTTAAGATTATTTGATATACCTCCATGTGCCAGCGCTTCGTCTAATGATTTGTAAGCATCTTTAAGATGAACATACTTTCCAATAATCCCTACATTTACATTTTTTCTAGAACCTAAAACATTTGAAGTTATTTTTTTCCATTTTGCAAGATTTGGATATTTTTTACTTTTAATTTTAAAATAAGACAAAACTCTCTCATCAAGTTTCTCTTTATAAAAAGTAATTGGCGCCTCATATATAGTTCTAACATCAACGGTTTCAATAACATTTTTATAATCTACATTACAAAATAAAGATATTTTTTTTCTTTCATTTTTAGGAATATTTTTCTCTGATCTACAAATAATTATATCTGGTTGAATACCCAAACTTCTTAGTTCTTTAACAGAATGTTGGGTTGGCTTTGTCTTTAATTCACCAGATGCTTTTAAATAAGGAACTAAAGTTAAATGTATAAATAAACTATTTCTTCTTCCTACATCATTTGAAAACTGTCTTATTGCCTCAAGAAAAGGTAAACTCTCTATATCTCCAACTGTTCCACCAATTTCACATATAATAAAATCTTCATCCTTAACTTTAGCAGATATAAATTTTTTTATTCGATCAGTAACATGAGGAACAACCTGAACGGTCCCCCCTAAATAATCTCCTTTTCTTTCTTTTTTAATAATATCACTATAAATAGCACCTGTTGTAATGTTGTCCGATTTTGTAGCTGAAAGTCCTGTAAATCTTTCGTAGTGACCTATATCTAAATCAGTTTCTGCACCATCATCTGTAACAAAAACCTCTCCATGTTGAAATGGACTCATGGTACCTGGGTCTACATTTAAATAAGGATCAAGTTTTCTGATTCTTACTTTAAAACCCCTTAACTGAAGTAAAGATGCTAACGATGCAGATGATAGTCCTTTTCCAAGTGAAGAAACCACGCCGCCAGTGACAAATACATATCGCGCCATGGAATAAGATTATAATAGATTTAAAAAAAAAGTTAAAGTTAAATTATTCAGATTTTGGAATTTCGGGTTCAGAAGAATCTTGTTTTTCTTCCACTTTTTCCAAGACTGACGTAGTTGGTATAGATTGGCGAGATACAATTGTTAATGCGATGCTATTTATTATAAATAATGTTGCAATTATAGCCGTCGCTTTAGTCAAAAAATTTCCAGCAGCACGAGATGATACAAAACTTTCCTGCGAGGCTCCCAGCCCTAATGCTCCACCTTCAGACTTTTGTAAAAGCACAGACAAAACTAATAAAACTGCTAAAATAATATTTAATACTAATAATAAATTTTCCATGCGAGTTATTTATAGTAATTTTTTATTATATCAATAAATTTTTTTGACGATTGTGAAGCTGCACCTATTAAAAAACCATCTATATTTGATATTAAAGAGAAGTTAGCTATATTAGAAGCATTAACAGAACCTCCATAAAGCATAATTGGGGATTTTCTAGTTTTATATTTTTTTACAAATTCATATTTTATAAATTTAAATATTTTTTTTAAATATGAAATATTGGGAATTTTTCCGGTTCCAATAGACCAAATTGGTTCATAGGCAATTATTATTTTATTTAGTTCATGACTTTTATTTAATGAATCGCTTAATTGTTTTTTTATAACAGAAAAAGTTTTACCTTTTCTTTTTTCTAATAAAGTTTCACCAATACAAAAAATTATCTTTAATTTTTGATTTAAAGCAGATTCAATTTTTTTTTTTAATATTTTATTATTATCACCATCAGATCTATTTTCTGAATGCCCTAAAATTATATATTCAGCACCAACTTTTTTAAGCATTAATGCGTTTACTGAACCAGTATATGAACCGTAATTTTGTTCATGGTGACAATTTTGTGCTCCAATTGAAATGTGTTTAAAATTTTTTTTACTAAAAAATTCAATTAAAGTGTTTGGAACACATAAAATAACTTTTTTTTTATTAAAAGTTTTTTTATGTGTTTGGCAAAACTTATTAATACTATTGATGATTTTTAATGAGCTAAAATCACCAAACATTTTCCAATTTCCTACAAAATACTTTAATTTATTTGTCATGATTTAAAAATTAATTTATAGAGTATCTTGATAAATAACAATATAATTAAAAAAAATTAAAAAAATGATAACTAAATTAAGAAAATTTTCAAATTCAATATTTGCAAAAGTTTTTTTGTTTATTGTAGTTTTGCCATTTGTTTTTTGGGGTATGGGAGATTTATTCAGTGGTGGAAATCAAAATACAATAGCTAACATTGGAAAAGATAAAATATCTGCACAAGAATTTATTGAATTTGCTAAAAACAATGCGCCTAAAGATAATGAAATTAATAAAAATTCTATCGAACGTTTACTTTATAGTTTTATTGGCGAAAAATTAATTTTATCTGAAATTGACGAACTTCAAATTAAACTATCTGATGTATCGTTAAGCAAACTAATTAAAAATCAAGAAATTTTTATAAAAGATGATAATTTCTCTAGAATTAAATATGAAAAATTTTTAGTTAACAAGGGTATAAGTGCTGTTTATTTTGAATCCAATCTATTAAGACAAGAGAAAAAAAAACAACTGTTTGATTTTGTAAGCGGAGGAATAATTCCGTCAGATTTTTTAATAAATAATACTTTTAATAAAATTAATCAAAAAAGGAATATTCAAATTTTAGATCTTGATGAAATTTTAAAAGACAATCTAAAATTTTCAAAAAATGAAATTGAAACCTACTTTAATGAAAATAAAAAAAATTATATTAGAGATTATAAAACAATTAAATTTATTGAATTAAATCAAAAAAACTTAACTGGAAGTGATGAGTTTAATGATATTTTTTTTAAAAAAATAGATCAAATTGAAGACTTTATAGTTGAAGGCAAAAATTTAGATTTTATAGTTGCAGAATTTAGTTTAGAAAACTTTTCTACCGCTACATTTAATAACGAAGGTAAAGATAAAAAATTAAATTCTAATGATTTTTTATCTTCAATAATTATTAAAAAAGTTTTTGATTTAGAAGGAACAGATACTACTATTTTTGTTGAATCTAAAGATAGATATTTTGTTGTTGAAATTATTAAAACAGAAAATATTCAAAAAAATGTTGAAGATAAATCTGTTGAAAATCAAATAGCATCTACTTTAGAAAAAAATGCAAAAAGAAAATTGATAGTAGAATATATTGAGAAGATTGATAATAAAAATTTTAAAAAAATTGATTTTGATAAGTTATCTAAAGATAAGAATGTTCCTATTAAAAATATTAAACTAAATAATCAAAATGATGATAAATTCTTAAAAAAAGAACTTATAAATCAAGTTTATAGATACCCCGAAAAGAGTGTTGTTATTATCGCTGATATTGGTTTGGAAGAAACGTATTTAGTTTATATTGATAATATTGAAAATGCTTCAATAAACAAGAATGATGAAAAATATAAAGAGTATCAAAATCTGTCTAAGGTTAAATTGATAAGCAATTTATACAATACCTATGATTTATATCTTAAAAATAAATACAAAATAGATATTAATTATAAAGCTTTAGATAAAATTAATAATTATTTTAGATGAAAATAAACACTAGTTTTGAAAATTTTAAAAAGAGACATAAAAATAAAAAAAATCAGGTTATATTTTATAAAGAAAAGTACAAAAATAATAAGATAGTTGAAAACATAATAAATAATTTTTTATTAAGAAAAAACAGTTTTATATTTGAATCTGTTGAAAAAAGAAGGATAAAAGGTCGCTATACTATAATAGGATCTGATCCTGATAAAATTTGGGAATTTGATAAAAACAAAATTTTTCTTACTGAGAATAATAAAAAAAAAAAAATAAAAGGAAAGCCTTACTTATATTTAAAAAAAATAATTGAAAATTTTAAATTTCCTTTACCTAAAAATCTACCACCTCTTTGCTCCTTATTGGTTGGTTATTTTTCTTATGATATTATTAGATATATAGAAAAAATCCCAAATAATTGTGTTGAAGATATTAAAATTCCAGATGTCAGGTTAATGAGACCTAGAACATTAATTATACATGACAATTTGCAGAAAAATATTTATTTTATCATAAATTGTTATGCTGATAAAAAAATTTCTAATTATACGAAATATTATAGAGATCAAATTAAAAGTATTAATGGATTAAGAAAATTATCCTATAGTAATAAAACTCAAAATAAAGATGAAAAAAAACCCTTAAAAAAAATTAAAATTAAATCAAATATTTCTAAAAAAACATTTAAAAAAATGGTTATTGAAGCAAAAAAATATATAAGAAGAGGCGATATTTTTCAGGTAGTTTTAAGTCAAAGGTTTGAAGCTAATTTAACAAAATCTCCATTAGAAATTTATAAAAAGTTAAGAATTACTAACCCATCTCCTTTTATGTATTTTTTTAATTATAATGACTTTCAAATAATAGGAAGTAGTCCAGAAATATTAGTAAGATTAAGAGAAAATAAGATTACAATTCGTCCAATAGCAGGCACTAGACCACGAGGATCAAATATAAAAAAAGATAAATTTTATAAAAATCAACTTATGAATGATGAAAAAGAATTATCAGAACACTTAATGTTATTAGATCTAGGAAGAAATGACGTGGGCAAAGTTTCTAAAATTAATTCAGTTAAAGTTACTGAAAAATTTAAAATAGAAAAATATTCACATGTTATGCATATAGTATCAAACGTCGAAGGTAAGTTTGATAAAAAATATAGTCTATTAGACACTATGCTGTCGGGTTTTCCAGCTGGAACAGTTTCTGGGGCTCCAAAAATTAAAGCTATGGAAATTATAGATAAATTAGAAAAATCAAAAAGAAAAATGTATGCTGGTGCTATTGGATATTTTTCTGCTGATAGGAACTTTGATACGTGCATAGCTTTACGTACCGCTCTTATAAAAAATAATAAATTTTATATACAATCGGGAGCAGGTATTGTTGCTGATAGTATTCCTGAAAACGAATATATGGAAACAGTTAATAAAGCCAAAGCTTTAATTAATTCTTTATATTAAAAATGAAAATATTACTTATAGATAATTATGATAGCTTCACTTATAATTTGTATCATTATCTATCAGCTCTAAAATGCACAGTTGAAGTTTATAGAAATAATAAAATTACCATTAAAAGAATTAAAAAAAAAAAATATGATAAGATTGTTATTTCTCCAGGTCCAGGAAATCCAGATCAAGCAGGATCTTGTATTAAAATTGTTAAACATTTTTATAAGCAAATACCAATATTAGGCGTTTGTTTAGGTCATCAAGTTATAGGGCAGGTATTTAAGTCAAAAATAATTTTAGCAAATAAGTTAATGCATGGAAAAACCAGCATTATACAACATTATGGTAAAGGGATTTTTAAAGGCATTAAAAAGAATATATCAGGAACAAGATATCATAGTTTGATTGTTGACAGAAATAATCTTGGCAAAGATCTTATTGTAACTGCCCAAACTAAAGATAAAATAATAATGGGTATAATGCATAATAAATTTAATGTTCATGGAGTACAGTTTCATCCAGAAAGCATTAAAACACCCGAGGGTATAAAATTACTTAAAAATTTTTTAAATTATTGAAATTATTATGAAAAAAATAGAAGAGCTAATAATAGATACCGAAGAAGGTAAAGATTTAAGTTTTGATGAAAGTAAGTCTATTTTCCTCAGCATTATGAGTGGAAATATAAGTGAAGATTTAATATTTAAATTTTTAACAAATCTATTTAAAAAAGGTGAAACTGCTGATGAGATTGCGGGCGGAGTTTACGTTCTAAGAGAAAAGTCTTTAAAGGTAAATGTTCCAAAAAATATTGTTGATACATGTGGCACTGGTGGTGATGGAAAAAATACACTTAATATATCAACTGCGGCATCTTTATTAATAGCAAGCATGAATATTAATGTAGCAAAGCACGGAAATAGAGCACTTTCATCAAAATGTGGTTCCGCAGATGTGTTAGAAAGATTAAAAATTAATATAAATCTAAAGCCTGATGGTGTTGCAAACAGTATAGAAAAAAATAATTTTGGTTTTATGTTTGCTCCAAACTATCATTTAACAATGAGATTTGTTGCTCCAATAAGAAAAAAAATAGGAACTAGAACTATATTCAATTTATTAGGCCCATTAAGTAGTCCAGCTAATGTAAAAAGGCAAGTTGTGGGAGTGTTTGATAAAAAATGGTTATTACCATTTGCTAATGCTTTAAAAAATTTAGAATCTGAACATGCTTGGATAGTTCATAGTGAAGATGGTATGGATGAAATTTCACCTTTTGCAATAACTAATATTGTTGAGCTTAAAAATGGTGTCATTAATGAATTTCAAATTGATCCAAAAAAAATTGGAATTAAATTTAATAATCCTGATAATTTATTAGGCAAAGATGCTGACTATAACGCTAACAAGATAATAGATATTTTTAGTGGTATTAAGAATGAATTTTCTGAAGCGGTATGTCTTAATTCTGCCGCTGCATTAATTGTTAGTAAAAAAATAAATAATTTTAATGAAGCTTATGAATTTTCAATGGATCATTTACAAACAGGAAAAGCATTAACTCATTTAAAGAAAATTCAAACTTTCTGAGATGGAAAATATATTAAAAAAAATTATAGATAAAAAAAAACTAAGTATTTTAGATAATAAAAAAAAATTTCCAATAAATTACCTTTTAGAAAATATTAAAAATACAGATAATTTTATTAATTTTACAAATAAATTAAGAGAAGCTAATAGTAAAAAAAAAATATCAATTATTGCTGAGATTAAAAAAGCAAGCCCTTCAGCTGGCCTTATTTTAAAAAAATTTAATCCTTTGGATATTGCTACATTGTATATTGAAAATGGAGTTTCCTTTCTTTCTGTTTTGACAGAAGAAAATTTTTTCTTGGGAAAGCTTGAATATATTAAAATTATTAAAAAAATTCATAATATACCTGTTCTATGCAAAGATTTTTTTATAGACCCATACCAGATTCCTCTTGCTAAAAGTTTTGGTGCTGATTGTATTTTAATAATTTTGTCTGCAGTTGACCGTATTCTTGCTAAAGATTTATATCAAACCGCTAACGATTTAAACATTTCTACCCTCATAGAAGTGCATTCAGAAAAAGAGGCTGAATTTGCTCAATCATTTGAAAAATCTATAATTGGAATAAACAATAGAAATTTAAAAACTTTAGATATTTCTTTAGATACATCAATAAAACTATCTAAATTATTATCTTCTCACAAAAACCCATTAGTTTGTGAAAGTGGAATCCGCTCTCCAAAAGATCTGAAGTATATTGTCGATAAAACAAAAATTTATAACTTCTTAATAGGAGAATCACTTCTAACAAGTAATAATATTGCTTCTAAATTGAAACAATTTACTGAAATAACCCTTTAAAATTAACGTTTTTTTAGTATTGATTTAAAATGAGAACTTTTGTAGAACGTAGATGTACGATATTTGTTCTATGCTAACTAAAAAACAAAAAAACCTGCTTTTATATATTAATAAGAAGATCAGATCTACTGGCATTTCTCCCTCATATGAAGAAATGAAAAATTCATTAAACTTAAAATCAAAATCTGGAATTCATAGACTTATTACTGCGCTTGAAGAAAGAGGCTTTATAAGAAGACTTGCTCATAAAGCAAGAGCTTTAGAAGTTATTAAACTGCCAGAAACCGCTAGCGCAAATGATATATATAATTCTTTCTCTCCTAGTGTAATTAAAGGTGGATTAGATGTTGATAATAAAAAAAATAATATAAATGAAATTCCCGTATTAGGTAAAATTGCGGCAGGCACACCTATAGAAGCAATACAAAATGAAGTTAGTAAAGTTGTTTTACCAGAAGAATTAAGTAAAAATGGTGAACATTTTGGATTAAAAGTATCTGGGGATTCAATGATTGAAGCTGGAATAAATGATGGGGATACAGTAATTGTAAAGAGAGCAACTGAAGCTGATAATGGTCAAATAGTTGTAGCTTTGATAGACGATCACGAAGCTATGCTTAAAAGAATAAGAAAAAAAGGTAAAGTGGTTGCTTTAGAAAGCGCAAACAAAAATTATGATACAAAAATTTTTGGACCAAATCGAGTAAAAGTTCAAGGTGTTTTAGTATCTTTATATAGAAACTTCCAATAAAATAGTCTAGTAATAATTTATGAGTTTAGTAGCAACAAGGTTTGCTCCATCTCCAACTGGACCAATACACATAGGCGGTGTAAGAACTGCTCTATTTAATTGGCTATTTTCAAAAAATAATAAAGGTAAATTTTATTTAAGAATAGAAGATACTGACAAAGAAAGATCTAAAGATGAATTTAAAACTCAAATTATAGAATCTCTGAAATGGATAGGTGTAGA